>Ga0247833_1008420_pt1 | contig 10451 bp, 9 predicted proteins | sample LaCruzMarch2015__7_FD_187117 | JGI IMG/M metagenome (GOLD analysis project Ga0247833, IMG submission 187117) | Freshwater microbial communities from meromictic Lake La Cruz, Castile-La Mancha, Spain - LaCruzMarch2015_8m | ecosystem: Environmental > Aquatic > Freshwater > Lake | place: Spain...
TGTAGCCAGCAAGTAGCTGGTCGATCAATTCGTTGCTTACGGTCATGGTTCATCTTTCTGGATGTTCGGCAGTTTCCTGCCATTTGACCGTTTACACAAAATTTAGGACACCCTCGTTAAATGAAATTGTTGGAAGTTATTTTTAACTAAAAACGATACACTTTACTACACATTTTGCTACACACCTGATAAATGTCGTTGTAAGTTGTTGATTTATAACGATATTTTATTTGTGAAACTTCTCATAATCCTTTGGGCGACAGTTCAAGTCTGTCGTGCCTTACCATTTAAAAATAGTCACCTTTCGCGGGTGACCTTTATGGTTGGAATCAAGCCCGACGGTTCTACCAGTTAAGCCGCTTGGCCGTGTTTAACGGCCAACTTTTTGTTCACCCACATTTTCGAATTCCAGTCGCCACACGACTGCAAAGTGGATCAGGGAAAGCCTGTCATGAGGCTGCCCAACATAGTTTCGCCGTTGTCATGGACCAAGGGGTCTGCAAAAGCGATCCGTTCGGGCACAGCCAGCAGATAGACTTTGTGCGCTTGCTTGACGGTCTGCCGATGAGAAATGGCATCGGGTTAGTCGACGAGCACGAGGGTGTAATTCATGGTCAAGTGATTCCCAAGACCTGCACCCTGTGTTTGAGTGTCATTTCAAGGCGTCGGTCATGACAAAGTTGTAGTCCAGCGTGTAAAAGTCTCGCGATATGGCTTTGCCATCGGGGGCATGGCCCGCAGTGTGGTGTTTGAAATCGGCGATCAAAGAAGGGCGAACACCAAAGACGGCATCGCCATCCAAATTCTTGCTGGTTCGGTCAAAAATGTGCGTGATCAGCGGGCGTTGTCCAGGGGCCTGGATGCGGAAATGCAGGTGCGCTGGCCGCCAGCTTCTTCCGGTGGTGGCCTTGAGCATCTTGATGGCGGTGCCGTCTTGCGGCACAGGATAGTCCACAGGCAGTACCGACCAGAAGCTATAGCGGCCATCGGCCCCTGTTGTCAATGCCGCGCGCGCCCATGCACCTTTTTCTTCAAAGCCGTCTTGCACGTCATACAAACCCCGATCGTCCGAGTGCCAGACGTCGATCACCGCATGCGCTACAGGCTGTCCATGGCTATCGAGGATTTGACCTTGTGCATGCATGGGTGTCCCCGCGGCACCAGCACTGATGTCTGCACCCATGGGAAATTGCGGCGCATTTTCGAGCAGGAAGGGGCCCACCAGCGTCGGCTCTGTGGCGTGTGCTGGGCGTGGGTAGTCTTGCGTCACCGTGAGCATGGACAAGCCTAAAGCGTCTGAAAAAATCATGAACTCATTGCGCCCAGGTGAACACCATTTGCCGGTTTCTTCGAGAAAGCTCATGGTGAAAGCCCATTCTTCGGCTGTGAGTTGGACCTCTTTGGCAAAGCTGTGAACGTGTTTGACCAAGGAGAGCATGAGTTCACGCAAACGCGGGTCGGGGGTTTTTTCATAGCGCTTGAGCACCTCCTGGGTGATCAGGTCCAATGCGTCATAGCGGTTTTCGATGCCGGAGTTGGGTGTGTTGCTCATGATTGAAGTTCCTTTGATGAAAAGTCAGTGGCAAGGCGTCGCAGATTGTCTGCGGGCTTGAGTCGGAATTTGGCGATCTTCATGGAGCCCGTGTGTGGCAAGTTGTCCACCATGACAATGTAGCGAGGCCACTTGGTGGGCGACAAGTGCAGCCGAGCATAGGCTTGTACCGTTTCTGGGGTGATGGCAGTCCCAGTTCGCGGAACAACCGCCAATAAGATTTCTTCTTCGCCCAACTCTGAGGCGACGCCAATGGATGCGCACTCCAGAATATCCGGGTGGCTGCCGATGGCAGAGTCGATTTCTGCACCTGAGATGTTTTCGCCACGTCTGCGGATGATGTCTTTTTTCCGGGTGAAGAAAAACAGGAAGTCATCGTCATCGCGCCGCGCCAAGTCGCCGGTGAGGAACCAGCCGTCTTTGAAGCTTGCGGCGGTTTGTTCGGGATCCTTGAAGTAGCCCTGCATCAGCGTTGGGGTGCGAACCGCGAGTTCGCCGACTTCGCCGACGGGTAATTCATGACCGTCATCGCCCATTATTCGCACCTCGGGGCGCGCAATGGTGGGATCGGGGTGTGGCGAGATACAACCCATGCTGCCCAGCTTGTGTGGGCCCATGAAGGGGTTGCTCAGCACCCCAGGAATTTCGGTCATGCCATAGCACTCGATGAGCACCGGAACATGAAAACGTTGGTGAAAAGTGTCCAGCAGATCTTGGTTCAAGGGGGCCAGAAACATCTTGCGGATGCAGTGGGTGGCGTCGTATTCTTGCTCGGGTCTGCGCGCCAAAATGGCTGCAGCCGACATGATGACATTCACCTCACTGGCGCGTGTGGCGGCCGCTTGTTGCCAAAAGGTGGATGCAGAAAAGCGGCGGATCAAAATCAAGGTGCCGCCGCACGCCATGGCACCGCCCAAGGAATACATCAGGGCATTGATGTGAAACAGGGGCAACACACACATCAAGCGTTCATCGGGTTGCAGGTACATGCGATGGACAAACGCTTCAGCGGTCAGCAAATAGCTTCGCTGGCTGTGCATGACCCCTTTGGGAAACCCGGTGGTGCCCGATGTGTAGATGATCATGCAGGTACTGTCTGCCAGGCCTGCGCGCGTGCTGGTATCGGGCTCGCAAGACATCCACTGCTTGAGCAATGACGATTCACCGCCGGCTTGGTCATCCTCGATGACCACTTGCCAGGGCGCCGTCGGCATGTGTTGGGTGGCTTCTTGAACTTTGCTCAGGGGTTCGGGTGAGCAAATCACGCCACGCACACCGGCATGTTCGAAAATGTATTTGGCTTCGCGGGCTTCAAACTCGGGGTTGCAAGGCACCAAGATGGCCCCGATCCTGGCGCAGGCCAACAGCAAGACCACTGTGGCGGGGTGGTTGTAAGCCATCAGACCGATTCGGTCACCGGCTTGGATGCCGCGTCGCAAAAGCCAAGCCACGGCAAGGTCGGCTTGATCAGCACAGTTTTGCCATGTCATGACCTCACCTTGGTATTCCACCATGGCTTGATCACTCAATGGGCGAAGACGTGCACGGAAAAATTCATCGATTGAAAAATCGTGCACATCGAAACGGCGCAACACCTGCAAAGGCGTCAGAAGTTGTGCAAAGTTCGTGGCGGGGGTTGACATGGTTCAGCGCGCCGCAGGGGGGCCGTCATAGGTCATGGCCTGTTCAGCAGCGCTGGCCAGCTTGAAGCCGATGGGCCGGGTTTGTTCTTCCAGAATATGCGCCACCAATGAGGCGGTTCTCGCCAGCAAAGGAATGCCTTTGAGGGCACCAGCAGGATAGCCCGCATCCAGCAGCACAGCAGGGATGGCCGCAGACACATTCATGGGGAAGGGGCGTCCGTAAACGCTCTCGATTTGCGATGCCAGCGCTTGCAATGCGCGCACATGCTCCCCAGCAACGCCCCATTGCTCGGCCAGTTCAATCAACTTGGTCGCGCGTGGGTCACCCAGTTTGTGCACAGGGTGGCCAAATCCAGGCAAGGGCTGCTTGGTCGCGCGCAAGGCTTGCAAGCGATCTTTGGCAACGTCTTCCAGGGATTTTCCCTGCTGTGCAGACTGCTCCAGCATGGCGATGAGCAATTGCCCAGCGGTCTCCGAAGCCCCCAAGATCACTGGCCCGCATCCCAACAAGCCTGCAGCCACAGCACCCTGTACAGATTCGGGTGCGGCAGCCAAGGTCATGCGGGCCGCCTGCACCGAGGGAACCAAGCCATGCTCGGCGAGTGACACCATGGTGGCGTCGGCAACACGCACCAAATTGGCGCTGGGGGTTTCACCGGTCAGCAAAAACAAAAAGTAGGCGGTGAACGATTGTTGGCCAATCACATCGCGGCACAAGTCCTTGCCGCGCACGACGATGCGGTCGACTTCGGCAATAGCCATATGGGTTGAGCCCGAGGGCGTGAAGGCGCTAGAGGTGGGTGTGGTGCTCATGGATTTTTTGGGCTCGTTGGTGATCTGGGGTCCAGGTCGGGGCGATCGTTGCAGGGCATTTGCGCAGGCCGGTGCTTTGCACATCGTTCAATGCACTTTGAAGCCCTTGATGTCAACTTCGCAAGCGCTTTGGCGACAGCCACTCAACGGGTTATTCCCTATGGGCCGATGGCGTTGGAACACCATAATAGTTTTTCAAGTTTTGTGCGCTCTGACAGGTTAGCGCTTTATTTCACTCACTTCATGAGGATTCAAACATGCAAAAAAGACCATTTTTGAAAGCACTGGGTTCGTCCTTGCTGCTGTCTTCGACTCCAACATGGCTGCACGCGCAGAACAAGCCTATCCGTGTGGGCAGCACGCTGTCTCTGACCGGGCCATTGGCCGGTACAGCGGTCATGCACAAAATCTCGGGCGAAATCTTCATTGAGCAATTGAACAAACGTGGTGGTTTGCTCGGGCGTCAAGTGGAGTGGGTGGTGAAGGATGATCAGTCCAAGCCTGACTTGGCCCGTACGCTGTATGAGCAGCTGATCTCTGGCGATCAGGTTGATTTGCTGATGGGGCCCTATGCCACAGCCAATTCCTTGGCGGCCATGGGCGTGGCTCAACGCAATGGCAAGGTCTTGATCACCAACTCGTTTGGCATTCCTTCGCTGGCCAAGTACGACATGCATTTTCCGGCCTACGTCATGGGCATTGACCCTGGAACCACGGTGCCCAATACTTTGCTCGATTCGATTGCGGCGTCAGGCGCCAAGCCGCAATCGGTGGCGATGGTGACGAGCAAATTCCCATCGGTTGTCTTTTTGTCAGTGGGTGCGCGCGAGGTGTTCAAGAAGCGCGGCTTGCGCGAAGCCCTTTGGTTGGAATGGGAGTTTGGAAACCGTGAGTTCGGCCCCATTGCTTCTCGTCTAAAAGAAGCCAATGCGGACATGGTCTGGATCGGCTCGATTGGTGCTGAAAGCATGCAACTGCTGGAGGCGATGAACAAGATAGATTACAAACCAAAGATCCATTTCCATGTGTACCCAACGCCTGGGCCATTGACGCAATCGCCGCTGGCTGCGAATGCGCTGACGCTCACCACTTTCGAGCAACACGCGCCATTTACCAACAACCCGGCGTATGCAGAGGCGATCAAGATGTACAACGAGCGTGCCGCCAAAGCCAATTTGCCCGACACCGTGTTCGAATTGCAGGCGGCCAATGCTTTCACGGGTTGGCAGTTCTTGGAGGCGGGCGTCAAAGGTTCTGGCAGTTTGGAAGACAGCAAAATTGCGGCTTGGCTCAAGAAAAATCGCGTGGACACCATCATTGGCAAAGTGCGCTTTGATGGCCCCAATAACTACGGCGATGACCTCAACCGCATCAAGCAATTGCAAGGTGGCAAATGGCTGGTCATTCATCCCAAGGACGTAGCATTTCCCGGCAGCAAGATGATGTTCTGACATGCCCAGCGCTGGGCTGTTACTTCAGGCGCTGGCCTCAGGCGTCTTTCTGGGCGCGCTTTATGGCCTCATTGGCCTGGGCGTTGGCTTGGGCTGGGGCTTGTTGCGTCAGATCAATCTGTCTCACTTTGCTTGGGTTTTTTTGTCGGCTTACATCACCTACGAACTCAAAACGCGCTTGGGTGTTGATCCGCTGATTTCCTTGCTGTTTTTGATCCCTTTGTTTGGTCTTTTGGGCATGGCTGTGCAGGCCTTACTGGCCCGTTTTGCCATCACGCCTTTCAACTCTTTGTTGGTGACTTTTGGCATCACGGTGTCGGTAGAGGCTTTGCTGCAGTGGATTTGGAGTGCTGATTTCCGTCGCATGGCCTCGTTTTATGACGAGCACAAGTTCCGACTGGGCAGCGTGGTGGTGACTTACTCCGAAGCGCTGACGATGGGCATGGCGCTGTTGGCTGTCGGCTTGGCGTGGTGGATGTTGCATCGCACGGACATGGGCAAGTCGGTTAGGGCGAGTGCAGAAGACCCGGCCATTGCCACCGCATTCGGTATTCATGCCAAGCGACTGGCCATTTGGGTAGCAGGGTTTTGTGCAGCGCTGGCAGCTTGCGCAGGGGTTTGCGTGGCTTTGACTTTTACCTTGGCGCCGTCGCAAATTTTTTCTTGGGTCGGGGTGGTGTTCGCGGTGGTGATGGTGGGTCGGTTGGGCTCGGCTTTGACGCCCCTGATTGGTGGCCTGGTGATCGGCATCAGCGAATCCATGACCATGGCCTTGATTGCGCCAACTTGGGCGCCTTTGGTGGCGTTCACCGTGTTGATCTTGATTCTTTTGCTCAGGCGTGGTGATGAATAAGATTTGGCAATCTTCTGGCCTGTTCGCGGTGGTGATCGTGCTGTTGGCAGCCCCTTACATGGGCTTGCCAGTGCATTGGCAGTCCTTGCTTTACGTGGTTTTCTTCTGGGTCACTTTGGCCACGTCCTGGAATATGCTGTCCGGCTATTCGGGCTATTTTTCATTTGGTCATGGTGCATTTTTCGGTGTGGGCATGTACGGCATGGCCACACTGGCCACCAAGGCCGAATGGCCCGTGGTGCCTGCTGCGCTGGGCAGTGGCTTGTTGGCCGCTGTGCTGGCGCTGGCCGTTGGCGCGGTCGTCTTCAATGCCCGAAAAATTCGCGGCGAATCGTTTGCCTTGATCACAATGGCCGTTGGCTTTGTGCTGGCAACGGTCATTGTGAACACGCCAATTGACGGTGGCCCTGGTGTTTATTTGATGTCGGTCAGTCTGCCGCAGTGGGGCCCCAAACCAGCCTCCACGTTCTATTACGCCAGCCTCGTCTTGACGATCTTGTGTGTCGCCGTCGCTTGGTGGTTGTTTCATGCCCGCGCGGGTTTGGGTCTGCTGGCCATCCACGACGACGAAGATGTGGCCCAGGTCAACGGGGTGCCCACCTTCTGGCTCAAGATGGGGGCTTTCGCCTTGTCGAGCTTTTTTGCAGGTGTCATGGGGGCGATTCATGCGCTGTACGTTTCTTATGTGACGGTGGGAGAGACTTTCAACATCACGGTGCCTTTGACGGTGGTTCTCATGAGCGTGCTGGGCGGCAGTCGGCATTGGGCAGGTCCCATGCTGGGGGGGATTTTGATCACCTTTTTGCTCAATGCTTTCACGGCCGGTGAAAGTGCCTTGGTGGGCAAAGTCATCATTGGCCTGGTTTTGGCGGGTGCCGTGCTGGTCATGCCCCGCGGCATTTTGGGAACTTGGCAATTGAGGCAGCACAAACGCTTGATGCAAAAAAATCAGGATGCGGAGTTTTTACATGCCAGCGTTGAGTCCGTGCCTTCGCAAGAGCTTGAGCGCCCGCTGACGCGTCCTGCCGATTCAATGAATCGGCAAAAAGTGCTGCAAGTTCGCGGGTTGAGCAAACAATTCGCGGGCATCAGAGCGCTCAATCAAGTGGACCTCGATTTGTACCAAGGTGAAATTTTGGGCCTGCTGGGGCCCAATGGTTCGGGTAAATCCACCTTCATCAACGTGGTGACGGGGCATTACAAGCCGACAGAAGGCACGGTTTTGTTGCAAGGTCAATCCTGTGCGGGTTGGCCAGCTCACCGGATTCGCCGTCAGGGGCTGTCGCGCACTTATCAGATACCTCGACCATTTCATGGGCTGACGGTTTTACAAAATGTGATTTTGGCGGCGCATTACGGTGGCACACGTTTGTCGGATGCGCAAGCCAAGCAAGAGGCGCTGGAGTGGATGCGTTTTACTGGTTTGCATGACAAAGGCGACTATTTTCCCGATGAGCTCAACTTGCACCAACGTAAATTTCTCGAGTTGGCACGCGCATTGGCAGCAAGACCGCAAGTTTTGTTGCTCGACGAGGTGCTGTCGGGCTTGACCCCTTTCGAAATCATTGCTGCTGTTCAAACTATTCGGCGTATCCGTGATCGCGGCACGTCGATTGTGTTTGTTGAGCACGTCATGAGTGCGGTGTTGGCTTTGTCAGACCGGCTGGTGGTGCTTAACCAAGGTGAAGTCATTGCAGAAGGCAGCCCTGAAGATGTCATGTCCCGAGAAGAAGTGGTGCGTGCCTATCTGGGCGATGAGGCGGCGGTGTAAGCATGCTCCAAATTGATCAAATCCAAGTCAACTACGGTGCTGCCCCTGCTCTGTGGGATATCTCTTTGCACATCAATCCAGGTGAATTGATCTCGGTGATTGGCCCCAATGGCGCTGGCAAGACCACCTTGATCAATGCGGTCATGGGTCTGAACCCCCTGAAATCCGGAAAAATCGTGTGGGAAGGGGAGACGGTGTCCTTGCTACCGCCCCATCGATTGTGCGAACGTGGCTTGGCTTTGGTTCCCGAAAGCCGAAGGTTATTTACCACCATGACTGTGCGTGAGAACCTGGAGTTGGGTGCCATGCACCCCGCCGCGCGTGCCCAACGTGCTCATACTCTCGAGCAGGTCTGCGCTCTTTTTCCGGCGGTGCGCGCAAAATTAGACCAAGTGTCCGGGACCTTGTCAGGCGGGCAACAGCAAATGGTCGCCATTGGCCGTGCCATGATGGCTTTGCCGCGATTGCTGTTGCTGGATGAGCCCTCATTGGGCTTGGCCCCCAGCATCGTTGGCGAGATGTTCAGGTCCATTGAATCAATTCATCGCAGCGGAACAGCGGTCATGTTGGTCGAGCAAAACGTCAGCCGTGCCTTGGCCATTTCGCAGCGCACCTATGTGTTGGAAAACGGACGGGTTGTCACCTCCGGCTTGTCCAGCGAACTGGGCAGTCGCGACGAAATCCGCAAAGCCTACTTGGGCATCTGAACTCAGGCAAGACGGTTTTGTGCTCCGGGGCAATACCCGGAAATGGTTTGAATGCCTTGGGCATGCCGGATGGCATCCACCGTGGCCAGTGCCGTGGCCTCGGCCGCCATTACCGTGAGCAGCATCAGATCCACCGGACCAGTTTCAGTGCCGGTCGCCAAGGCAAACAGCGTGTCGCCGTCCAGCGTGGTGTGCGCGGGGCGGATGCTGCGCGCCAGGCCGTCGTGTGCACTCATGGCCATGCGTTTGGCTTGGGCTTTGGTGAGCATGGCATTGGTCGCCACCACACCGATCGTGGTGTTGGTGCCGGGCAGGGGGCGGTTGCCCCGCTCGCCTTGCAGCAAGGCGTATTGGGTGTCAAGCAAGTGATGCCCATCGGCCGTGCGGGCACCGGCCAGCACCTGGCCTGTAGCAGGGTCGATCACATCGCCCACCGCGTTGCAGGCGACCAAGGCGCCCACCACCCAAGGACCCACGCGCACGCTGGCGTTGCCGATACCGCCTTTCATGCAGCGGTCCAGACCGAAGAGTTTGCCCACGCACGCGCCTGCGCCTGCGCCCACATTGCCTGCTGCGGGAGGCGCGGTCGATGCCGCTTCGCAGGCGGCGTAACCGGCCTCAGCGTTCGGGCGGGCTGTCGGGTTGTCGCCCTCGCGCACGACGGGCAAGTCAAACAGCACAGCAGCGGGCACGATGGGCACACGGCCGTAGCCGGTTTCAAAACCGATGCCCTGCTCATCGAGCCAGCGCACCACGCCCGTGGCGGCGTCCAGGCCAAAGGCGCTGCCGCCGCTGAGCAGTACCGCATGCACTTTGTCCACCAGGTTGGCAGGGTCCAGCAAATCGGTCTCGCGGGTGCCGGGGGCTGCACCGCGCACGTCCACCGCGCCTACCGCGCCATCAGGGGCCAGCACCACCGAGCATCCCGTCAGGCGCTCGCTCAGTGTGTGATGTCCTACGCGCAGGCCGGGCACATCCACGATGCTGCCCTGGCTGCTGTTTACAATCATTTCAGATGACATGTTCCGCCTTTTTTAATCTGGCTCACAAACCCCAAGGATAGCGCGTGCCCCTGTTCTTTTTGAGACGGCTATTGAGCTTTGTGTTGACCTTGCTGGCCACTTCGGTCGTGGTGTTTGCGGTGCTTGAACTTTTGCCTGGCAATGCGGCACAGGTCATTTTGGGCGAAACGGCCACGCCCGAGTCGATCGCGGCGATGGAAGACAAGCTGGGCCTGAACCAGCCCGCGGCCACCCGCTACCTGAACTGGATGGGCGGTATGTTGCAGGGCCAGACGGGCCTGAGCATTTCTTACGATACCCTCACGGCGCAGCTCATGGCCGAGCGCATGCAGGTGACGCTGCCGCTGGCCGTGATGGCCATGGGGCTCACGGTGGCGCTGGCGCTGGCTTTGGGCATTTATGCCGCTTCGCAGCAAAACAAGGCGGACGATGTGGGCGTGATGACGCTCAGTCAGTTGGGCCTGGCCTTGCCCAATTTCTGGCTGGCTATTCTTTTGATCTTGCTCTTCGCGGTGCACCTGGAGTGGGTGAGCGCGGGCGGTTTTCCGGGCTGGTCTGAGGACGATGGCGGCGGTATGTTCGAGGGCATCAAAGCCTTGCTCTTGCCCGCGATGGCGCTGGCCGCGGTGCAAACCGCTA
>Ga0247833_1008423_pt1 | contig 10449 bp, 8 predicted proteins | sample LaCruzMarch2015__7_FD_187117 | JGI IMG/M metagenome (GOLD analysis project Ga0247833, IMG submission 187117) | Freshwater microbial communities from meromictic Lake La Cruz, Castile-La Mancha, Spain - LaCruzMarch2015_8m | ecosystem: Environmental > Aquatic > Freshwater > Lake | place: Spain...
GGAGAAGAAGATGAAGATGGTGGAGAGATATTATTAATTCTACGAGATGAAGAAAGAGAAAGACGACTGCCGCCGCCGACGACGGAGATCGTCATCTGACGGCTGCTGCTGCTGGGAGGCACCGTCATAAAGGCCGAGCAGCATCCTGATGATGCGGCTAGGATTGGAAGGAGGACTGTTGCTAACGACGGCATGCTTACAAAAAATATTCCAAACTCTTCGGGCTTGTTGGGGCTTCGTCGAGATCAAGAACCCTACGCGTGGAACGTTGATGAGTACTCGCTCACCCTCTACGAAGATTCAACAACAACAACAAAACAGAGAGATGAAGCTTACTCTCGCCGTATTCGCCATCGCCACAACTGCGGCAAGCGCATTCGTCACGCCCTCGTCTGCTTCCGTTGGCAGGTTTGTCATTGCCGCTAATAATAATGCGGTGGTGGTTGCCAATGACGTCACGTTCAATAGGAGGAGGGGTCAATTGAACGCCGCGAAGCAGGCGCCGCACGGTGGCAAACTGGTCGATCTCATCCTCAAGACCGATGCGGAAAAGTCCGCGGCCGTTGCCAAGTGCACCAAGACGCTCCAACTAAGTCCTCGTCAATTATGCGATGTGGAACTCATCATGAATGGCGGGTTCTCTCCCTTGACCGGCTTCATGGACGAATTAACGTACGGGCATGTGGTCGATAACGTGGCGCTGCCGAACGGACTCATCTTTGGCCTGCCCGTCGTTTTCGATACCGACGATGAAACCATGAAGCCTGGCGATATCGTTCTACTGAAGGATGGCGAACGCGACATTGCGACTATTACTTTTACCGATAAGTACCTCCCCGACAAGGCATATGAATGTAAAAAGTGCTACGGCACGAGCGAAATCGAACACCCCGGCGCGCTCATGGTCGCGACCGAACGTGGCAAGTATTACATGGGCGGACATATCACCGGCCTGAACCTGCCAGTGCGCGACTTCGTTTGTAAGACCCCATCGGAGGTACGTGCGACGTTGCCCGACGACGTCGACGTGGTGGCATTCCAATGTCGCAATCCGGTCCATCGGGCACATTATGAATTATTCACGCGTGCGCTCGACGATCCGCTCGTCGGTCCGGGAGGGGTCGTGCTCGTACATCCGACCTGCGGTCCGACGCAGGCCGATGACATTTCCGGCGTGGTACGATACAAAACGTACGAGGTGCTGAAGGAAGAAACGAAGAACGATCGCACTCGGTGGGAATACTTGCCCTACTCGATGCACATGGCGGGCCCGCGCGAGGCCATTCAACACATGATGATACGCAAGAACTTTGGCTGTACGCATTTTATAATCGGTAGAGATATGGCCGGATCCAAAAGTAGCGTCACGGGCGATGACTATTATGGCGCATATGATGCGCAAGATTATGCCATGGCAAAGAGTGCGGAATTGGGCGTGACGCCGGTGCCCAGTTTGAATCTAGTGTACACCGAAGAGGAGGGGTATGTTACTGCCGATGAGGCCAAGGCACGTGGATTGAATGAAAAGAAGTTAAGCGGGACAAAGTTTCGACAGATGCTACGTGGGGGAGAGGATATACCAGAATGGTTCGCATTCAAGAGTGTCGTTGAGGTGTTGAGGGCTAATGCTTAAATATGATGATTATGATTACTTTGGAAAAGTGAGAAGTGGGTGGACAAAGAGTGAGGGTGGGGTATTGGATGGATGAGAGAGGGAGCTATGGATTGGTATATGGAGAAGAAGGAGACTGGACGGATGAAAAGAATAATAAGAATGACTAGATACCAACTTATTTTACCTAAAAGCCAGAATCTACAAGGTCAATAATAACAAATGTGTGATATTATAAAAGCTCGATTTCATTAGGTGAGTACATCCTAAAACTTTTTTTACAAGACAACACAGGTGAGTACATATTAAAAGGTATTTTCATCCGTGTGAGATATAAAACCTGGATTCCGGGGTGATGGCAAAGCGCAAGGGAAAAACAAATTTCACCTAAAAGCCGTGTATATATACATGTGTTTATTCCTTCTCTCGCGTGGTGTGTCACGACACACACCTCCACAACTTTTTAACCTTGATTTGATGAATGAATCAACTTTGCACTTTTAACGTAAGACAATTTCGGAAAATTCGTATCCAGATAGGAATTTCCCTGGTCGGCAATACGGCCCTGGTCGGGTAATTCGCCATATCCCGAATAAATCCTATCAACGTTCTCCATCCCGGCCACTACTTTCCCGAATGGTGCGAACATTTCATCGTCCAAACGAGAATTATCGATCTTGTTGAAGAATATTTGCGTCGTGCGCGTATTCGGACCGGACATGGCAAATGTCACGGTCCCGCGTTCGTTACTCCTCTTCACCGGATCGTCCAGTATGGCTCGCTTGTACTTTTCGAATAACGCGCGTCGTTCCTTCTCGTCTCCATTGATCCCCAGCTGTACGACGAAGTTGGGCAATACTCGAAAGGCACGACAATTATCCCAGAACGAATCCATCGTCAGCTCCTTGATACGCCTTACCCCGATGGGGGCCCATTCCGGATGTAGTCTGACTATTACTTTCCCCTCGTGCCCTACTTCTCCGTCCAAATTGCCGAATACGAATTGGATAATATTCCAATCGTCCTCTAGTTGTTTGTCATTAATAGCAATAATAGGATCATCCTTCTTAGCAGCAACAGCAGCAGTAGTAGTAATACCATCTTTCTCGTCGTCTATTATACTGATTCCTCCTCGACGGATCGAACCAGGGGCCTGCCGGTGCCACCTCAAGCATGCAACAATGACAAGAGAGAGACAGAACAAGGTTGCAATCCGTGCCGGCGGCGGCGGCAGCAGAGTCGTCTCCCTCCCATCCTTTCCTTTTACTACTGCAACCATATTGCTGGGCGAGTGCGTCCCGCCGTTTCTGAATCCGCGGTGAACTTTTCTCCGAGATACTGCCATGACGGCTGCCGTGGTGAACAACGCCGTCATCCGAGCGGCAGCGGACGACGATGAAATCAACCTATCGACGTCCGCCTCGCTATTCGACTACCTCCACCGACTCGACGCGCCGACGCTCAGGTACATCTACGCCCTGCCTCCGCCGCGAGGGCCGATGGTCGTCGCGTCGGTATTGCGCTCGCGTCGCCTATTGTCCGAACTGGCGCGACTGATCGCGCTGCGCCTCGTGGCGTGTGGCGGCAGCTTCGGCGTGCGTGGGATCGTGCGGGGGTGGGTCTCTGCTGGGAGTAGTAATAATGGCAAGAATAATGGGGGGATGACGATGCGTCATGATGGTTGGGCGGCGTTGGAACAATTGGAGGCCATGGGGATCATCGATTCGAATCTCGGTCTTTCTGCCAAGTGCAAGGATGGTGGGGTCGATAATGATAATAATGTGATGGATAATTTCGAACATCACGCGAGGAAGAAAACTAAAATGACAACAACGACGATGAAGAAGGAATCGGAGGAGGAAGATGGCGATGCTGTTGAAGGAAAGTTGGCAAAGCTTTTGACAATGGATGTAACATTAACGGTGGAATTTGGTACATCCATGAAAATTTATCTATCAACGTCATCATCTACTCCTTGGCCAATTATAACACCGGAACAAATTGATGCGTATAATAATGGCAACAAACGTACTACTAATATTAATGTGGGGAGTGGAGATACCGAGGGCGGCGGGGGAGGTGCTGCGGAAAAGCCAAGTCGAAATCCACCAACATATAATGAACTTGAGTCGTACACTCAATCATCGTGGGATTCGGTATTACACTTTCTCGTCGGGAGTGATGATGTCAATGATGATCGTAGTAATAATGAAGGACATGATGATGATAGTAGTATTGACGAACCATCCGATGCCATGATCCAATTCCTAACGAGGATTGGTCTTATGCAAGAAGATCCAGACTATATCGTAGGCTCAAATCGATCATCATCACGCGATGCAGTAGTGCCATTAGTTATTACATCCAAGGGGTATGAATTCATGTTACGTGATATTAATGCACAGGTATGGCAATTTGTATTACAATATATGAATTCATTATCATCATTACATGCGTCGGCACGTGATGCTATACGTATAGAGGTTTTATCATTTTTAATTTGTTTGGGTAGTACACGTGTGGGTGATGGATATCATATTTCGGTATTAGGCAAAAGTAAGGAGGCACGACAGGTCATGAAAGATTTTGGTCGGTTCGGTCTAGTCTTTGTTTGTAGAGTAGCTGGAAAATTGGCATTCTATCCCACAAGGGTGGCGGTAAATTTGATTGCTTCGAACGAAAAGGGAATTTCGGGATTGTTCGAAAGTGAGCAGAGCGTTGCCGTGACACGATCTCTGGAGGAGGCGTTGGCGGCACCAATCCCATCTCGATTACACCTTGCGGTTGTCGTGCAGACGAATTTTCAAGTAGTTGCGTACACTCGATCCAAATTACATATATCTACAATTGGGTTGTTCTGTGATGTACAGTCCTACCGACGTTTGCCGAATGTTATATTCTTCCATCTAAGTCGTGATTCGGTCCGTGGTGCATTCCGATTGGGTATTACTGCCGATCAGATCCTGCGTTTCTTGCATGTACATGCTCACCCCATGCTTCGATTGGAGGGTAGGGCGCTTGTACCGTCAAATGTACGAGATCAGATTATGTTATGGGATAGAGAACGCCGTCGTGTAGTGATGGATGAGGTACGTGTGGTGTGTCTGTATTTGGTTTATTGATACAAGCTCAATACTATCCATCTCTCACACAATCACTCTCTGTTTTTTTTTGTTGCAGGTGTGTACGCATCAGTGTAGGGATACTGCCGAATTCACTGCCATCTATCGATACGCAAAAGATATAGATGCCCTTGCTTGGGGCGCCATGCATACAAATAAATTGTACATCCATTATCGTAAGAATGAGCAGGTACAAGAATATGTTCGCAAATGGAGGATGATGCAGCTTGGGAAGTAGACAACGTCACACAATAGTTGCTAACCATAACAACTTCTGGACTTTATGCCTGCGTTTCAATCAATGGAATGATCATCTCGTACGCAAATGAATAAACAGTACTCATACTACACTCAGCATTCATTTGTTTTTTTGTTTTTTTGCTATTGGTCAAGAATGACAACGGGACCGACAACAACGACAATGCTGCTTTAGGTTACCAATAACAGTAAGGTCCTCTCCTCGAGCAATTTCTTCATACTCCTTTATTGATCCTGTCTAGTTGGAGTGGGGGTTGGAATTAAGTCAATTCACAACACTTGTCACACCCAGTGAAATTGACTACTCAATCAAACGTCGTTTGCCGTGGAATACTAATCCACAAACCAGCAGCAGCAATAACAAGTGCAGCAGTACGAGTAATAACTCCTCCTACAAATGATTCGAAAAACAAATGCAATGATATACTATACTACTATTCCTACCACGTAGCTTAACAAGGAATGGACTGTTGTTACTAGATATGGTGGATGCCAAGGACATACATAAGTCTGAAACTCCTAGTCGGAGTTGACTAACAAAGCGGACAAGAAGGTATGATAACAATCACTAAAATTATTTTTAAACAATAAATTCCTGGACTCCAAGTCACTTTTATCCTTGGATGGACGGGGTTACACCGTACTAGTCCAACAAATCAACATTTATCAATCAAACTTCTCAATTCCTAAGCGAATGTGGTATTTCCCTTCGATGCCATGAAGAGTCTTACCTATCGTATCCGAATTGCCACAATAAAACATAGACCAATTTTCCAGTGGACTCTCGATATTGCTGGCCATACCTTCTAAACAAGAAAGTGTTGAGTTGTCTCCAAGGAGACAATGAACTGACAAATACCTGGGTGTCTCAGGATAAAAGATTTGTTGTCATTAATGAAATGGCAATTATTTTATTGTATCGTCATCATTACTTCTATCTTGATTATCATACATTACATTTCTGGCGGTACATCATCACCTGAGTCGCATTGTGATTCTTCACTGTCATTGGTTTCTAAAATCTGCATCGATGACACAGCCGCCATGACCGTTGTCAGAAGCTGTTGGATGTCAACATTACTAGCTTGTATCCTATTCTGCCTTGCTTGGCCACCATTACTCTCATTAGTAGTTGTTGTTGTCACGTGCTTATTATTCCTACTGATGCCATTCATCGCCCTATTTACGTCTGCTGCCATGGACGCCCTCTCCTCTCTCCCACGTACAAACTCCTTTGTTTGAAACTGTCTCGCGGATTCACCAGTTCGTTTTACTTTACGAATGGCTATTAGGAAATCATTCTCATTCACGGGCCGAGCTTTCGTTCCCCGAGGAGGGAAGCCACGACCACGATCATTTGACATGGTAGTTGTAGCGGTAGAAATGTTTGTTTGCTTCATTGTTGTTGCTGTTGTTGTTGTTGTGTTGTCAACAATGACACATCCTGCCGCACGTCGTGATGCACCCGATGTCATTTCTCGTACTGGTTCCCATGCCGCAGCTCGACATACCTCCTTAAGGTCACTACCTGAATACCCCTCAGTCCTTAGGGCGACTTCTGGAATGAAGTTCTTCGCTGCCGGTGTCATGGGCTGTCTGGCGAGGAATAATTCGAGCAATTGCAATCGAGACTCAGCCGGGGGTAAAGGAATTTCAAACGATCGAGGCAGTCGTCGTAAAATGGCAGGATCAACATCGTACGGACGATTCGTTGCGCCAAGGACAATGACGGGAGGTGCGGGTAGAATGGTCAGCCTATCATTGACTGAACCACTACCCTCATCCCCTTCGTCATCTTCTTCGTCACCTACTACTACTGATACCATCCCCTTCCTTTCACTAAGCAGACCATCCCACAAGGTTAAAAATTCACTCTTCATACTGCTAACTGCACTCCCCTCAGTGGAGTCACGTTGTGACAAAAAGGCATCAATTTCATCAATAAATACAACACTGGGTGCTAACTTTCTTGCCAATTGGAATGTCGCCGATATTAATTTGTTACTTTCACCGAACCATTTATTCATAATTGTTGATAATTGTACATTAACAAATGTGGCATGTGACTCTTTGGCAATGGCTTAAACAAATACAAGTGTGGGAAAATGATATATGAATTTGTGTGAGCAGGCATGTATATCTGAGCCAAAGAGGAGAATAACAAAAAGATACATGAACACATGCTCTATTTTGCATACCTTTGGCCAACATGGTTTTGCCTGTCCCTGGAGGACTAAAAATAATTTGGCCATACATTGATTAGTGTTATGAGTAGAATGGTGAAGAAATTCATAAAGATTTTGACAACAACAAAAACTCAATTTATTAGTTGTGTCACTGACATACATATAATATAATATCTAAAGGATAAAATTGTAATAACAACACACTTACCCATAAAGTAATATCCCCTTGGGTGGTGCAACTAATCCTGAATCACTCACAAATAAATCGGGTCGTAATAACGGTAGTACCACCAAGTCATATACCTCTGATTTAATATCATCCATACCACCCACATCACTAAAGGTAACAGATAGACTTGTTGGGTCTATACAATTATTTTGTGCTATTGCAATTTCATAAGGTGTTAATGTTGTAAGATACGATAGACTGACTTCATGTTGTTTTGTTAATGCTGTTCTTAATGCGTTGGCATATCGTACAGATGAAGACTTTGACTGCTTTTGATTGCTGCTTTTTGATGATGATGATGATGATGATGATGATGATGATGCCAGTTTCTTTCTGAGATCACAACGAATTGTTGTTTTCTTTGGAGTCATATCCTGGGCAAGCAAGCGCCCAATCACTGATGTTTTGGGGGACGAACATTCCTCCTTCTTCTCCTCCTTCTTCTCTTCGTCATTGTCATCGTAGTAATCAACATTGTCATCTTTGTCATTAAGTTCCTCCATCATTGCATTCAGTGTAATATGGTATCGTGAAATTAAAAGCTTTTCCAATCGTTGTACGACAGTTGTACCACTTTTATTATTACCATTATCTGCCTCGAATCCATCCATGCCATCGGCCCCGCCACCACCAGCGTTAGCGGCGGCATTATTCTGTTGCACAATTTTGGCAATCCATTTACTAAATAGATATGACGCAGTGAGTGTCAATGAAAGCTCCAATAGTGAAATTGCCAACGATACCGCTACTGCCTTGCCATCGACGGTGCTGCTGTTGTTGTTTGGAGAAGACGAAGTTGTTGACGACGAAGAAGCGCCGATACTGCTAGCACCACAATTTGTTGCCGTCATAACTACGCTCCCTCGCAGTAGTCGAATCCCGCCAAATAGGGAGGAGAGATTAGAAGATGCTTACACTCCTTCATTCATCCCCAGGCCAGAGATCACGGATATTTCGTCAAGTATCACCGATATATAATGGAGCCCAATTTTCGTAGAAGTATTGTCGACAAAGGTATCGTCGTCATATCGATGAAGAAGACGGTCGTTACTTCGAAGAAGAAGCATACGAAGGCTTCGCGGTGCAGATTCAAGGGGTGTGCCAATATATAGTCGTCAAGGGAGAGGAGTTTTACCACTCATGGCGAAGGTTGAACGGTGCCAGCTTCGAGGGATGTACCAGTGGAGCCAAGAAAGGGAGGTGTTTGTCGCAGGCATGGTGCAAGGTTGGAGGTGAAACGGTGCAGCTTCGAGGGATGTGCAATATTGCCGTGAAGGGAGGAGATTGTAGAAATGAGGGATGCACTAATCAAGTTGTCAACGGAGGAGTTTGCATCGTGCATGGCGCTAAGACGAAACGATGCAGCCATGCGGGATGTACAAACGGTGTAAAAAATGGAGGAGTGCGTACACTCATGGTGCAACGAGGAAGTGCCAGAAAGGGAGGAGTTTGCAGCATACATGGAGCAGAGGTGAAACGATGCAGTCATGAGGGATGTAATAGATGTGCCAGGAAGGGAGGAGTATGTGCCACACACATGGAGCAAAAAAAGTGGAGGTTTTGGAGGAGTTTACTTTATCAAAACAAACAACAACCCAACACCTCAACCAAATGATGTCACTCATGCCATTCTATCTTGTCAATTCTTAATTTGTGGATTTGGCGGTCTAATGCTTGTATGACAAGACTACCATTGTTCCGTGCCCTCAATTGCCAGTGCCTCATTTGCAATCGCAAAGTCGAAGATTGGCACGGAGATACAGTCGCTGGTGGGAGTGAGACACAATATATTAATTTTGCCGTAAATTGGTACAGAAGTTAAAGTTACACCTGGAAGTGTGATACAAAAAATCAATTTCGTTTGCATTGGTAAGAAGCGTAGGACAGTCTTACTTGGCCGAGATTTAGAATACATCAAGTTAGTTCTACAGGCACATTGAGCCTATTTCATGACAGAATCATTTATATTGTAATAGTTCCGAGTTAAAAAGATGAATTATTTTTCACTGTACTCCAACCATTCTCTTCATTACTACTCATTGTTTACTGACAATTTGCTCACAAATAATTAAACGTGTTCATTTTACCCAATCTACCGGATTTGCCCCATGAATTATTTTTCACTCTACTCCAACCATTCACTTCATTACTACTCTTGTTCACTGATGATTTATTGTCAAAACTAATTAAACGTGTTCTTTTTACCCATTTTACCGGATTTGCCCCCAGCTCCGCAATCGACAGCTGGTCCCTTAATCGTCACAGTGGTAAATTCAGATGTACTATCGTAGGATACACTGTAGTATGCCGGAAGAGATATAGTCTGCTGGACGTAAGTCACAAACTCTTCATGGAAGTTGCTTTATAGCAATACACAATAAATGATAGAGAATATCAAATACATAGGTAAGCAATAGCAACTGCATACTTAAAATGGAAAATTCGACTGTTACTCACGATGTTGTTCCGTTCACAAAGGTGTAGGGAAACATGGTCTCGAGGAATGCAATTTGACTATCATAGCTTCCAATCATCAACACTGGGTTAGTCCAGTCGGCGACAGGAACCGCTCCAGCAATATCATAGACGTGGATGCCACTATATGGCGTTGCAGCTCCAACTTGATCAGTAAAGATCGCGGGCATATTGGCAAACCTGCCATAATCAGGATGTGCTGTATCTCCTGTCACTGTACCCACGGCAAAGAACTTCTTCACGGCAACGGTAGTCTGGTCAGGAACGGTACCTCCAGGCCTAGCACATACTGTCCCAGCCGGAATGAGATCGCATGTCTTCAAGTCGCGCTGTGCCGATGTGATACGGTAGAGATGAAAGTCGAAATGAGCCTTGCCAAAGTTAGCCGCATTTCCATGACCACATTGCGACCAATCGAGTCCCAAGTGATCAAACCCTGTGGCCTTGTAGAATTCAGAACCAAACTTGTAGGAAGGAGGGGCCTTGCTACCGGGAAGAATAGGAGGGCTGGGGCATGATGGGAAGGGCACATTTGCGTTAGGAGCATTAAACTTGATCATGCCAGTG
>Ga0247833_1008426_pt1 | contig 10447 bp, 10 predicted proteins | sample LaCruzMarch2015__7_FD_187117 | JGI IMG/M metagenome (GOLD analysis project Ga0247833, IMG submission 187117) | Freshwater microbial communities from meromictic Lake La Cruz, Castile-La Mancha, Spain - LaCruzMarch2015_8m | ecosystem: Environmental > Aquatic > Freshwater > Lake | place: Spain...
ACAAGTGAAGTGCTCCAATACCCCGCCAACTACCTCTCGATTTTTATCGCTGATCAGATTGTTGCAAGCGGACGCATTGCGTTCACCGACAATTGGGGTGTTATCACCCATGTATTCGTCACACATGAGTATCGCCGACGAGGAATTGGTCGGTTGATCATGTACGCGTTAGCAGACACGGCACGCGAACAGGGCTGCTCAAGGCTCACACTCCAAGTCGACTCCAATAACTCGCCCGCATTGTCACTATGCGAATCACTTGGCTTCAGGCTTCACCACCGCGATCGGTGTCGCGTCTTACCTGCGAGTTAATCTCCTCGCTAAAGACCTTGCTGGCCTGATTCAGCAATCCGTTTGATCGCAGCGAGAGTTTTCGGAATCCCGTCGAGCGCCTGCTGGGTGCGGTCAGCGATCCGTGTGGCGGCCTCGTCCCCGTGTTTCTCTTCAAACATTGCAATTCCCTCGGGGAGGAATTCCCACATCTCGGTGAGAACTGTCCCGTCATCAACTGCGGTAAGGGTGTATCCCCACCGTACATATGTGCCACCGACCACCCAGGCAAACTCCCGACCAGGATCAGCGACTACCACCAACGAACGGGTATCCCATGTTCGTTCCGGCAGCACGTTGCGTCCGGTAAACCAAGCACCCACAGCACCGGCGCTCTCTTCGTCATCCCACCAGCAAGAAGTGCAGACCGGACTCCACTCACCCGTGCGGGTGATGTCAGAAACAATGTCGTAGAGGTCCTGCGCTGAGGCATTGACCGTGACTGATTCCTGATACGTGTTGATGATTTTTTCACTCATGGAACTATCTTGACAGACGGTTCGATGGTCAGGTGAGGCATCCGTGAATCCTGAGTGAGAGGCTTTGACCGTGTTCGAACTCCCACTCCCACTTCTTGTGATGACTGTGGTTGGAATCGTGGCTTTCGCTGCCTCCGGTGCAATCGCTGGTGCGCGAGCCGGCATGGACTGGTTGGGCGTCTCGACACTGGCGGCCGTCACAGCAATTGGCGGCGGAACATTGCGCGATTTACTGATGGTGACAACCCCCGGTTGGTTAATTGATTTTTGGCCTACTGTGAGTTTGATCGCGATCACCGTTGTTGTGGTGTGGATTGCGGTTCGGGTATTCCCCTGGCAACGCCACCGAACATGGATGAGCCGCTTTTTTGTCATCACCGATGCAATAGGCCTTGCCGCTTTCACGATCGTGGGAACCGACATTGCTCGTGATGCAGGTTTTGCTGCCGGGCCTGCTGTTGTCTTAGGCGTTATTAGTGGTGTCGGTGGTGGAATAATTCGAGATGTCCTTGCTGGGAAACGAATCTCCATTTTTGACGGTGAGGTCTACGCACTTGCTGCGGTAGCCGGTTCCGTTGCATTCCTGCTTACCCAAAGTTTTGGTGATTGGATTCCATTCTTGGTGGGAGTCACCGTTACCCTGATTATTCGATTGGGCGCGGTTGCAGCCGGGTGGCAGGTTCCCACGCTTCCCACTCAGGCCACCGATTCACCCGAGACCTGACTTCAATGATTCAGTAAATTAGTAGCACCTAGAAGCTCGAATCGAATGGAACAAACGTTGAGGTGTAAACCAGCATGAAACACGCATCTGTGGGTGCCGCGTCTGGTGGGCATTCGATGTCATCAATGAACAGGCTTGCTTCATTAAATGTGCTCGGGGCTTCCGAATGCAATGTTCCCGCGAGTCCACTCACGCCTTGAGCTTTTTTCTCGTCCAGTACTTGCGCTGAAAAAGTGATCGAATCACCTTCGACCTCAGGGCTAGTTAGTTCGAGGACAACAGAATCTGCTTCGCCTTGAGCGTTGTGCTCAACCAAAACGGCATTCGGTGGTGCGCTTGCAAAAAGTTCGTCCCACGAGTCAGCCAGAGCCTGGATCCCAATGATCTGGGTGTCACGAGCCGGTCGATTGGTAAAGGCCATCACATGGGGATCAATGCCGGACATGGTGAGACGGTAAGTCCCGTCTGACTGTTGCTCTAGCGTTCCTTTATCGGCAGTGTGACTAAAGAGCCAGGAGCCGTCTTCACTGCCTTTGCTGTCTTGGCTATCAATGAACCACCAGACCCCGCCGCCGATAAAAACAGCACCAAGGGCGAGCGAGGAGATCCAAGTAATTGCACGTCGTGACACGCGCCCAGTCTAGGTTCTTGTCTTCACCTCTGTGAGCTGCGGGCTCCCGCGGAGGACGGCAGGGACCCCGGCGTCATCTAATGGGGATGAGCGAAATACCCTGACCCGGAATGGGCATTTAATTCCTTACGAAAGGTTCTTGACATGAGTATTGCAATCGGCGACACACTGCCAGAGGTAGAACTTCGGATGATGGTCGATGGTGCTCCGGCGTCGGTGTCGAGTACTGAGATTCTCGGTTCCGGTCGGGTCGTTCTCTTCGCTGTACCGGGGGCTTTCACACCAGGGTGTTCCAAGGTTCACTTCCCCGGCTACGTCGAGTTGGCGGAAAGCATTTCTGCGGCCGGAGTCGATTCGATTGCATGTATCTCAGTCAATGATGTCTTTGTGATGGACGCCTGGGGCCAGGCTCAAGGCGCAGGGGACATTGTGATGTTGGCTGATCCTGATGCAGACTTTGCCAAAGCGGTTGGTCTCGAAGTCGATGCATCTGGTTTTGGTCTTGGCATTAGGTCCAAGCGATACGCCCTCGTTTTGCAAGATGGCGTAGTGGAGGCTTTCCTGCCTGAAGACGATGGATTCAGTGTGATGGCTAGTACGGCCGCTTGTGTCTTAGCCGGGCTTTAGTTCGTTCGCGCATCTCGCATATCTGCCCCGCATCAATCAACGGGAATGAGTGGATTCACGCTATTTACCTGTGTGAAAATTTTAAAGTCTGAATCAGCCGTGAAAACAGTGCCGCCGTGCTCAATTGCCAGTGCAGCAATGTGTGCATCATTCAGAAGATTATGACGCTTGTGGTCAGCTTCCCGCGTTTCCCCGGGAATCCCTGTTGTCAGGAGCGTGCGAACCCGGTGAAGGTGTCCCGCTGTCGGATTCAGGAAGTCGACCTGCGGATAGGTCAGCCACCCCTCCACGAGCTCCAATCCTTGCTCCATGGTTAAAGGTTTTTCGAACAGTGAATCATTGGTGAGAATGCGAACACAGGCAAGAGCGGAAATCCATGGGATACCGATGGGCTCATCTGCATTGAGCGCGTTGCGCCACCAGATCGACGCTTTTTCAAAGTGGGGCGAACCTTCATTGACAGCGTAAATCAGAATATTGGTGTCAATGACTTTCATGTCAGCCTCACATCACGAACTCTGATCATTTTGTGCACTGACACGCAGATACCGATCTACTTCATCATCGAAAACAAGTTCCGAAGAGAGCGATGACTGCGTTATCTCTTGGCCAAGGTTCACCGACCGCGGAAATATCTCACCCTCAACTACTGGCTCAACTGTCCTTCTGAGACCTTTTCGAAGGAGGGCATTCACCGTTTCTTTGAAACTCATGTCATTTTGATGTGCATAGTTCTTCACAGCCATGGCGACATCGTTGTCCAAGGTGAGGGTCGTTCGCATATGTGAACTGTAGCCTGTGGACATCAAAACATCAATATGTGATCCTAATGATTTTCGAAACGCCGATCGTGGGGGTTCATCGGCATGTCCGAGCAGTGCAAACCTTCATTTTGATGACCACCTTTCGCACATTCAAACAAGCACTTTCATTCAAAATCACATCGAAGAGCGCACTGAGGTTTTGCACACACCCGAGGTTACGCACTTGGTTATGCACTAAGTTCTTCACACACCCTCTGGCCCCGTAGCTCAGGGGATAGAGCGTCGGTTTCCTAAACCGTGCGTCGCATGTTCGAATCATGCCGGGGCCACCAGCGCGAATGCAATACCCTCACGTTGTGTCCAATTCCTTGACCGTTTCAGACAGACCTCCGAAGTCCCAACTTGTGCTGCTCGCTTTAATTACTGGCGCGATTGTTTCCAACATCTCATTGAGTATCGCGAATGTGGCATTACCTTCAATTGGGCGTGAACTCAATGCGAGCCAAGATCAACTGACTGCGGTTGCCAATGCCTTTGCATTAGGACTTGCAGCAACGGTTTTGTATTTTGGCGCAATTGCTGACCGCTACGGTCGCAAGTTGATGTTTATTCTTGGCGCTGTCCTCACAATTCCCACGGCTTTCCTATCTGCGTACGCCCCAAATGTCGAAATTCTTATTCTTGGTCGCTTTACATCCGGGCTAGCGGCGGCACTTCTTTTCCCAACAACACTTTCTTTGATTTCGAGCCTGTATCGCAATCACGCAAAAGTTACTGCAATTGCATTGTGGTCCGGTATCGGAGGCGGGGTGGCAGCTATTGGTCCCGTTATCGGTGGATGGCTGCTGGAGTATTTCTGGTGGGGTTCGGTCTTTTTGATAGCCGTCCCGTTGGTAGTCGCAGCATTAATCATGGGGCTCATCTCACTGCCACGGAAATGTAATGAAGAGCCCGGTGCTGTGGATCACCTCGGTGGCGTGCTTTCCATGCTGGGGGTTCTCGCGCTTATTTCTGCGATTGTTTTGTCAGCCCAGGGAATCGACCCAACATTAATTGCTTTATTCGCCGGCTCTATTGTCCTTCTCGCCTTATTCTTTTGGCGACAGACGAAGGCTCCGCGTCCTTTGGTGTATTTGCCATTACTGAAAGCTCGAACTTTTTGGGTTGCATTCTTATCTAGCGCGATTACTTTCGGTTCACTCATTGGTGCCATGTTTATTGGCCAGCAGTTCACCCAAAATGTTTTGGGGTACACAGCACTTCAAGCAGCACTGGTTGTGGTTCCCAGCTCAGTCTGCACCATAATTTTTGGAACTTTGGCGGGCAAACTTGTGGTGCAACTTGGTAGCCGGTTCGCATTTGCCTGGGGGCTGGGTTCGGTAGCATTGGCATTCACAATCATGCTGCTTAAATGGACTGCTGATGCTTCGCTTCTGTGGATTTTTGCTGCCTACGCTTTCGTTGGAATTGGAGTCGGTTTAGCCGCCACTCCGGCTTCCCGCGCATTAATGAGTTCGGTTCCACCTGCCAGGGCCGGCATGGGATCTGCATTTTTTGACCTCACACGAGACTTCGGTGGTGCAGTCATCCAAGCCCTCATGGGCGCACTACTCGCGGTCGCTTACGCAGGATCGATCAGGACACAACTTTCTGCCTTGCCAGCAAGTGAGCAATCAGCTGTGACCAGTGAGTTGACTGACAAACTTACATCTTCCTATTCAAGTGCTGTTGAGGTTTCCCAGGGTTACAGCAGTGCGGTGGCGAAAGAAATTATTGATGGCGCCGCCATGGCATTTACCGACGGAAAATCCGCAGCCATCGCGGTAGCACTTGGCCTCACCCTGATCGGTTTGACGGCATCTTTACTTTTCTTCCCAGGAAAAGAAAAAGAAGAGGCGTATTACAAAGAAGTTCTCGGAGGGGCTTCGACAAAATAGTTTGCATTAACAATTTCTGACCAAGTAGCTTTCGAGCCGGAGTAGCCGGTGAGAACCGCAAAATAGGTGATCCCGATCGCAGCGATGATCAACACTGCACCAAAAATTTTTAGCCACAAGGGCCTGTTCCGGTTAAGGGGAACCCCACGGGCAAAAAGCCAAAACATGATCAATAGAACTAGAAACCCTACTGCGGCAAAGGGAAATATTTCACCGTAATTGGCGTGTGCTTCGGGCCGGCCAACTCGCTCGGCTAGTTGATTGCCAGAGATTACTGCGATCACACTTGCAATAACTCCGACCGTGGCCCCAATTACGGTGGCAGCACCAAAAAGACGTAATGCTTTTGGTCGAGCTGCGATCAAAGTTGCACCGATTGCCGAGAGTGGAATAAGTACAACGGCCAGATGAACGATAAGTACATGAACTGGCAGACCAGCGATCAAGTCAAACACAATGTGAAGCCTACTCGTAAGCAGGTTCCTTTCCTTGAGGCAAAGAGCCTGAACACATTCCGACTTTACTTGCAAGTTGAACTCAAATACGGAACGCTACCCACATGAGTGACCAGGTTGCCCGCGAGAATTCTTCAGCGACAAACTCAACCAAACGTGGACGGCGCGCACTCTGGTTGGCGGTCGGCGCGGCGGTCATATGGCTCATAATCGGGAGTTGGGCTGGTCCCTTGGCCGGCAGCCTGTCCGAGGTTCAAGAAAACGATGCCGCAACATTTCTTCCCGCCTCTTCCGAGTCCACTGTCGTCAGTGAAGAACAAGCCCTCTTCGCCGACAACCCCTCCATTCCGATCCTGACCGTGGTGACTCACGCGGATGGTTCCCCGCTCACAGAAGCCGATCGAGGTCCCATCACAGACTTTCTCACCGGTATTCCAGAGTTGACTTTGGCCGATGGCTCGCGGGTGGGCACCTACTTGGACTCTGAGCAACTCATTCCCATCCCGTCTGAAGATGGTAAAGCTCTGCTTATCAATATCTCTGTCAATGGTGACCTTGGTGGTGAGAGAACGCCGGACGGTGAGTTTGTTTTTGTTGAGATCACTAACCTGATTCGCGACTACGCGGTTGGATACGACACCCTGCAAATCAATATCACCGGACCCGGCGGTTTCCTTGCTGACCTAATAAAAGTCTTTGGCGCGATAGACAGCGCACTGCTACTAGCAACCGCAATCGTCGTTGCAATCATTTTGATCTTTGTCTATCGCAGCCCCGTGTTGTGGTTAATTCCATTAGTCTCTGCCGGTTTCGCGCTCGCAGTTTCCAGCGGAATCGTTTATGTCCTAGCCGACAATGACGTACTCGTTCTAAATGGTCAAAGCCAAGGGATTCTGACCGTGTTGGTGTTCGGCGCAGGAACTGACTACTCGCTATTGCTTGTGAGTAGGTACCGTGAGGAACTACACAAATACGCTGTCCACACCGAGGCAATAGGTGCAGCAATCAAGGGCACGCGCGCGCCCATCATCGCCTCCGCTGCAACAACAGCAATTGGTCTTATGTGTTTACTACTCAGTGAATTAAACTCAAATAAGTCAACCGGTCCGGTCTCCGCAATCGGTATCGTCGTTGCGATGTTAATCATGCTGAGTTTCCTCCCTGCACTCCTTACTTTTCCCAGTTTCACCCTTCCCATCTTGGCGTTCATGGTTCCTGCCGTTATCGGGTTTCTCCTCGGTCTCGTTACCGAGATCTCGTTTGGTCCATTTGCAATTATTGGTGGGATCGCAGCCCTCATCACGCTGATCCTGTGGATTGTCTTTGGCCTTATGCGGGTGTTTGCCCCATCCGGTGGTCCATTCAACCGAGAACGCTTTCCCTCTGGACGCTGGGCTTTTTGGCCCAAAGTTCCCCAAGTTGGTGAGCCAGATATCAAACTCTCCGGTGTTTGGTCGAAACTTTCTGGACTCGTTGGACGCAAACCCCGTGTTACCTGGGTGTCAACTGCGCTCATCCTTTTGGTTTTTGCCGGATTCAGTTCCACTTTGAACGCCAGTGGAATATCCACATCAGAGTCGTTCACAAATGGTGAAGAAGTTGATTCGGTGATTGGGCAAGATGTTTTGGTCGAACACTTTCCCGGTGGCCTGGGCAGCGAAACAATTGTTACCGCGGATCAGGGCAGTAGCGAAGAGGTACTCTCGGTCATATCAGCAACCTCCGGTGTCGCCGACGCGGTTCCTTATGTCAATCCCACGACCGGGGAAGTCCCCGTTGTTGACGGGCGCGTGTTGTTCTCTGTGACCTTGCAATCGTCATCTGACTCTTCCGAGGCCGAAGCGGTCATTGGTGATCTGCGAACCAGTTTCGCGTCAATGCCCGAGGCGCAGGCTCGTGTTGGTGGCCCGACGGCCGTCGCATTCGATATCAACGAAGCAAATCTGCGTGACCGCAATGTAATTATTCCCACCGTACTAATCGTGATTCTCATTATTCTGATTATTTTATTGCGAGCCTTTAACGCACCAATAATTTTGATTGGAACGGTTTTACTTTCTTACTTCGCAACCCTGGGAGCTTGCGCCCTCGCGTTCAACTACATTTTTGACTTCCCAGGTGCTGACCCCTCGTTCCCATTATTTGCCTTCGTCTTCTTGGTTGCCCTTGGAGTTGACTACAACATTTTCCTTATGACCCGAGTGAGAGAGGAAACACTGCTCCATGGAACCCGAGAAGGAATTCTCAAAGGCCTAACCGTTACCGGCGGAGTAATCACGAGCGCGGGAATCGTGCTTGCCGCCACTTTCCTCGTGCTCGCGGTGCTCCCCTTGGTTTCCTTGCGTCAGGTTGGATTCGCTGTAGCACTCGGTGTTCTCATTGATGCGTTTGTTGTGCGAACTACTCTGGTGCCAGCCTTGGCGTATGACATCGGTAAAAAAATCTGGTGGCCAAGTTCACTCGCCAAAAAAGATGCACTCGACTAGCAACTAAACAATTTCTCCATTTGATTGCGGTGCACCTTCAATGAATATATTCTCGACACGAGTTTGCAAATCAAAAAGTGACATCCCTGGAACGGCATCTGCCAGTGGTTGCTCTGAATCCATGAAACTCGTGTTGATTAGGGGCTGATCTACCGTAAATGCAACAGGGTCTTCGATCGCGGCCTGCATATAGGCCTGCCATGCGTAGTTGTGAAGTAGATACGCTTCTTTAGCCGCTTTGATTTCAGCGTGCCACGGCAATACATTGACCGCAGCGATCGCACGCCCAGCTGCACCAATTGAATCTGCTCCGTCGACGGCTATGCCGGCGAGTTCCTCAACAGCAACCTTCGTCTGGGTGTCGGACGGTTCCCCTTGCAAGTCCGCAGAATCTAATTCTTCGAATACCACCGCAACCCGGTCCTGCACTACCCCCATGGTTGCCTCAGAGGCTTCAATCGCACTCACTAATCGGTCCATCTCGACATTGCGAGCGAGCCAGTCCGTCCCGACCGCACCCCCGATCCCCAAAGTGAGTAGGAATGCAACTGCGCCGGCGACCAGCGGGATCCAAAAATTACGTTTCACTCCCCTATTGTCACCTATCGCCCAGGTCAATCTCACTCTCAAGCCCAATCCGCTAGATTTATTGCGTGAGTTACCAAACGAATTCCCGCCAATCCTGGCGTTTGGGGTATGACTCAGCGGTAAATGCCATCCGGGCTCAGCTCGGGCACGCGCCCAGCAACACTCCTATTCGCCTGGCAAAGGCAACCAGCAATCTCTTTCGCGGTCGGTCAGCGAGCGCCGTGACGGGACTGGATGTGAGTTCATTCGCTCGGGTTTTTGACGTCGATCGTGTTGCGCGAACAGCAGAAGTCGGGGGCATGACCACCTACGAGGACTTGGTCGCCGCAACGCTTCCATTCGGCCTCATGCCATTGTGTGTTCCACAACTTCGCACGATCACACTCGGTGGAGCGGTAACGGGTTTAGGCATTGAAAGTGCGAGTTTTCGCAGCGGGACTCCACATGAGTCGATCCTTGAAATGGATATTTTGACCGGGACCGGAGAAGTATTAACCGTCAGCGGTGATCCCCAAGACCCTAATCGAGATCTGTTTTATACATTTCCCAATTCATATGGCTCACTCGGCTACGCCCTGCGACTCAAGATTGAACTTGAACCCACGCAACCATTTGTTCACATATCGCATCTGCGTTTTGACTCCGCAGAGGAGTTAACCGTAGCCATGAAGGATCTCGTGGCTTCTAGAATTTTCAATGACTCCCCGATCGATTTCCTTGACGGAGTGGTGTTCTCTGCAACTGAGCAGTATTTAACAATTGGCACGATGGTGGAGGAGTTGCCCGCTGGACGCAACGTGAGTGACTACACCGGCATGGCAATTTACTACCGATCAATTCAAAAACTCAGGGACGACTACCTAACGATCAATGACTATCTGTGGCGCTGGGACACGGACTGGTTTTGGTGCTCCCGCGCCTTTGGCGCCCAAATTCCTGCCGTGCGGACCATGTGGCCAAAGTCAAAGCTTCGAAGTGATGTCTACTGGAAACTGATAGCCATAAACCGCAAATACCGGATCGCCGAAAAACTTGACGCACTTCGGCGCAGGCCACCCCGTGAGCAGGTCGTGCAAGATATTGAAATTCCGGTTGATCACCTTCCTGAATTTCTTGATTTCTTTCACGCGGAAATTGGTATCGAACCCATCTGGCTTTGCCCCCTCCAGCAGCGAGACCCCAATGCGCGCTGGCCACTCTATGAATTCGACCCTGATGAGTTGTACGTGAACGTGGGTTTCTGGTCAACCGTGCCACTTGCCGCCGGGGAGAAGCCCGAGGACGGGAAAAAAAATCGGGTAATTGAGCACAAAGTGACCAAAATGGGCGGACGAAAATCTCTATACTCGACCGCGTTCTACAACGAGGGGGAATTTTGGTCCATTTATGGGGGCCAAGATTATGAACAGGTAAAAAGGAAATACGA
>Ga0247833_1008428_pt1 | contig 10443 bp, 9 predicted proteins | sample LaCruzMarch2015__7_FD_187117 | JGI IMG/M metagenome (GOLD analysis project Ga0247833, IMG submission 187117) | Freshwater microbial communities from meromictic Lake La Cruz, Castile-La Mancha, Spain - LaCruzMarch2015_8m | ecosystem: Environmental > Aquatic > Freshwater > Lake | place: Spain...
TGCCTCATTTTTTACCCCCCCCCGACGTTAGGGTACACGCGGCTGCCCCGATTTAGGGTGAGGCATTCAAAGCCCCGATTATTTAGGGTCGCGTTCGGTGGGGGGGGTAGGGTAGTAGGGTTAGGTACTTAGTGTTGTTTTTGTGTGTGGGCTATGCGACGGACAGACCTGACTGACTCTCAGTCAGACTGAAGATAAGTTCGCAAAGAGGGGATCTCAAAGAAAGAAAGATTAACAAAAAACCCGCTCAAACACAACCGAACGAAGAGAAAAGAGGTTGTTGGTGGTGGGACTATTCGCCTTGTATTGACGCGAGGGCAATATAAACAATGACTTACCAGTCGAGGGGAAGGACAATATTTGAAGTTGTCCTGGTGAGTTAGTTAGTTAGTTAGTACGGGTAGTTGTTATGGTGTTAGTTGTGCATCATTTAAATAGGATTATTTATTGTGTCATTGGTCTGACACTATTTCGATGACGTCCGCACCCACCTCTTATTTTCTTCCTTTCACAATTCAATCTCTATCATCTATGTATAATTAATCATTTATTATTATTAGGCGGTATGCTTCGTGGCCTTCCTCGTGGGATTTATCACCGTATTATGTATAGGGAATTACTTCCGCGCTAAGCGTGCACAGGAACGACAAAAACAACGACGAGATGCCAAAATGGCAACTTCATCATCTAGCACAGCTAATAATAATAATAACTTGTCATCATCCTTCCCGGGTAGTATGCTCGGTGGTGGTAGTGGAAAGGGAGTGAGTGGGGCAGTGGATTATGAGGCGCCTGTATTACCGTCACAGACGAGAGATGTGTCGGGTAGATTATTGTAAAATACATGGCATTATATCGTGTATAATCTACTATTATGTGTTGTTGTTGGATAATGTTGATGTACAGTGGGGTAGTCGTTTACTATATATTTGATGTGTGTGTTATTAATGTTGTCACTGTTAGAGGAGAATGCATGCGAATAGAGACTAATATTCACCAGTGTGTTAGGGTTAGGGCTAACCGACAAAGAGATATGAAAAGGTAGGAGAATAACCTATCATTCTTTATCTAATTTATTCGGTTGAAATTGATTTCATTGTTGGTGTTTGATTTTTTTGGGGGGGAGGGGTGTTGGGAAGAGGAAAGACCTTCTTCATTAATTAGAGGTCTTTGTTTGATTGGAATTTCCATATCATATTTTTTAGGGTGGGAGGAGAACGCCAATGCCATTCCGGAGAAGAAATTTGAACAACGGAGGTTGAAATAATATTACCAAAAGAATCCAAAATCAATATAATAATATGTTGATTATCGGTAGTTGGGCATGATGTGAAGTAAAGCAGAAACGATGATGAAAATATACACCATTGTTGTCAGATAATGTTATTTTCTAGATACTATTCCCATCTATTATTATCAAATCGAACCAACTCCCAAAAAGTCCTTCTCCCGTTCATAGGGTCAGGGTTACGTTAGGGTTTACAGAGGTTTCACAGCTTAGAATACAACGCTGAGCCCCTAGTTAGGGTTACGGTTAGGGTTAACCCTAACCCTACTATCGGCTTGACGACAACATCATGGTGGACGACGCGGCGTACTACTCCAAGCACTATACAGACTATGACGATGCTAATGAATCCATAAGCAGTGGAGGAGGAGGCGGTGGAGATACTCGAAGCGATAATAGAGGGCTGGATGATGATATTATTTCTCCGACTTCTGCAACTGCCGCCGCGAACAATAGCAATGGTATTATCAATGGAGATGAAGGTGTGGACTTTGACGACTCGGCCATAGCAAGCCTGCCGCGTATATTACTAATGGGACCACGCCGGTCTGGCAAAACATCAATCCAGCGTGTGGTATTTCATAAAATGTCCCCACATGAAACATTGTTCCGATTGGAGGCCACGCAGACGTTGGAGCGGGCGGTGGTGGATCATACCCCCTTGTGTCGTTTTACGATTTGGGACTTCCCAGGTGAGCAGTATGACTATGGCTACAGTAATAGCAATAGCAATAATAGTGGTGTAATTGGTGCACCACCCCAATCTATCCTCGATGATGGGATGGGACACGGTAATCCGACGGGAGATGATGACATTCATCAACAGCACAAGCAGCAGCAACAACAACAACAACAACAACAACAACATGATGATCATATATTCACCATGGCCACAGCATTAATATTTGTACTAGATGCACAAGACGAACCATATGATCATGTACTACAATCCTTTACCGATACTGTTACACGTGCCATACGTGCCAATCCCAACATTGCCATTGAGGTATTCGTGCACAAGGTCGATGGAGAGTTATTTCTTAGTGATGAGGCCAAGTATGACTGTCGGCGGGATGTCATGCAACAGGTCTCGGATGAATTAAGTGATGCGGGATTAAGTCATGATGCCATACCCATTTCGTATCACTTGACATCGATATATGATCATTCAGTATTCGAAGCATTGAGCCGGGTGGTACAACGTTTAATACCTGAATTACCCACATTAGAACATTTATTAAACGTATTAGTTGGGACATGTAGTATGGAAAAGGCATATCTGTTTGATGTTGCCAGTAAGTTATATATCGCGACAGATTCCAGTCCTGTGGATATGCAAAGTGTAGAACTTTGTAGTGATATGATTGATGTGGTGCTAGATGTGAGTGGTATTTATGGTGCCTGGGGTGTTGTGGCGGCTGCACACCGTGCCGCAGCTGCTGCTGCATTGTCTCATGCTAACACTACGACTACTACAAAGTCTAATCGCTTATCTTCAATAGAAAACATTGATGATGAGGATGAGGAAGATATTGCCAGTTGTTGCGATGATGAGGTACCTACAGGAGGTGTCAGTAATAGTGGTGATGGTGACATCAATGGTGGAATGATAGCAAGTTCAACAAAAGATGACAATGATAATATTGGCAACAACAACGATGACAACGACGAGGATGAGGAAGAAGATGAATTACTAGGCAAGGTCATTGGTCATAATTCCTCACACACATTAACAGTCGATGATGATATAACTGATGGTGCCGCATATGATGCCGATAGTGCAAGTACTATCCATTTAAGTAATGGCATGGTGCTGTATTTGAAGGAGGTAGATACTATGCTAGCATTGGTTTGTTTAACACGTGCAGAGAATTTTCGTAAAAAGAGCTTAATTAATTATAATATTGGATGTCTGAAGAAGGCATTGATGGCATTGCCTCAGTCAGTGGCGGCTGCTGCTGCTGCCACACAACAGGATGTAGTGGTGGGGATATTATGAACAAAAGAATGGAAGGGTGAGGAGGAGGATGGATTCATTTGTGCGTTGGCATCCACATGATATGAAACTGCAAAGGAGGAGGAAGCCAGTACTTCTCAAGTTTATCTTAGGAAAGTAAACTTTATTTTTATGTTATTTGTGCTAGATAAATATATACACACTTCGATTACTTCTGAGCTACTACTTCTTGGTTCCTTGGTTTTAAGATGGAAGAAGAAATAACCAGCAATGATCCAGTTGCACTACTTTTTTTAGGCAACGCATCTTGTTCCATGAGATGACTTCCAAATCCATGAATTAAGTTCCTCCTCGTCTTCATATTCAATTGATTGACGAAATGGAATTGTGGCAGGAGTGACACCAGCGTTTAGTTGAAGCAGCGTCAGGTTGTTCTTTGCGTTGATACTTTTCGAGCGATGTCTGTAACAAACTCCTCCTTTCATTTTATATTTGGTACATCCCTCAACGCTGCATCTTTTCTTCTTTGCGCCGTGCGTGACACAAACTCCTCCTTTAATGAAATGAAAATAGCTGGTGCAACCCTCGGAATTGGCATCGTTTAACCTTTGCGCCGTGCGTGACACAAACTCCAACTTTCCCGACTTGATTGGTACATCCCTGGCTACATCGTTTCTACTCCTAGTGATACAAACGCCTCCCTTCACGACTTGATTTGTACATCCCTCATGGCTGCATCATGTCCTTGCCTTTGCTCCATGCGTTCTACAAACTCCTCCCTTCACGGCTTGATTGGTACATCCCTCAAAGCTGTATCGTTTCCTCTTAGCTCCATGAGTGGCACAACTCCTCCCTTTTGAGCATAGTTGGCACATCCCACGAAGATGCTATCCTCCTTGTCTGTAGGATGCGTTTTCGGTCGATAATCTTCCTCTTCTTACCAAGCGCCATTATATACACTATGATTATGGTGTGTGAGCTCTAGTTCGTACCCCGGCGACCAAGAGACCGTGGACACAAACCCTAAATGTTGGATACTCTTCTGATTGTAACAAAGATTTTTGTAGTAATCAACAATCATCTTCATCATCAATACTTTGTCTTCGCCACAAAAGAGTGACAGGATACCTCCAGCTTGAAGAGCAGATAGTAAGCTATCACGGACACCACAGCGGTCATGCTCGATGATATCCAATGTGATACTAACCAGAATAGAACGGATATGCTTTCACACACACGATTGTATACATTAATTTCTCTCATCAATTGAGGACAGCTTGCATTTGGGTGGAGCGCAGTGAGTATGTTTTGACGACGAACGAGTACCGTGGATACCCCCAGTCTTAATATAATAGATGTGTCATTATCTAAATCGTCGTTATTAAGACGTTTCATCAACATAATGAGCATTCAATAATCTATATGGATGCTCAAAAAACTGACATTCGGCTAGAATTTCGGCATAAAATTCTAATGACAGCAGAGTACTCTGTTCCAATAATTCATCTAACATACATTTGTATCCCCATTCCCAAAATTGTTCAAATTTGTGAAGTGAATCTAATGCTATCATGCCTGATAGACGCATAGATGGAGATTTGGGATAAGTCTTAGTAATTCGGTGAAGCATAGTGGATGTCATGATTTTAATCGTGGCAGTATTATTATTTGGTCGATTAATCATCATAGATTTGATTGAAGCAATATCATATGTTGCTAAATGTTGGTACAATTCTCTTCGTAATTCTGCAGTGTCGGGTGACAACGACGTAGTAATAACACCCCCCTCTAAGGCGTCTACTGTTGTTGGCACTTGTGCGTTCATAACTGCCTTTATGGATACCCCCGAGTAGTGTTGACTTTGTTGCTTCCTCAAGTATGATTGTTTGGCACGTTGATTGCAATCGGAGTTGCTCAAATAAAATGAAGGAGGCATAACATCACTTTGCCCTGTTCTTCTTCATCGATACTTTCTGCATCATGCATTGCTTGGATTATGTCAATCGATTTGAGATTAGATGGAAGTCTCCTTCATCGTTTCCTAGATTGATTTGGAAGTTGAATAGTTGACTTTTGACAGGTCTCTTTCGTTTGCTCATCACAACAGAACATTGAGATTGCATGAATTGTAAATTGTCAGCATCCACATCATCCAACAAACAAAGCAGCATTGCCAACTGTCTCTGACTGTACATGTTATTATCATCGGTAGTAGGTGGGTTGAATTTCACAATCTTTTCAATCCAAACTTTTGTAATTCTAATGAGCTCCGTCAGAATGTTAGAATTGACAGCTATTGGACCATTATTAGGTGCAAGATAAAATGCTTGCTTAATTTCTTCACAAAGTAAACCAGTTCGTTTGGCCATGTCATGTTGACGACCAGCGTTGGAACAGGCAGCCTGATGGCATGAGGAGGGGCTGTGTGACAGCCACCAAACCCACAGCAACCGCACAAGACGACGGATGACGGACGGACCATCCCGCTGAATAACCAACGAACGAGCAAGAGGGAGAGTCATAGTACATGGACACGTCAATGTACAATTACCTTCTCAACCAATCACAACAAGCAAGATGGAGGTAAATGCTTGTCTATGCATAAATTTGCTCAGTTGGTTTTCTGGTAGGCTTTTTGGCTGGTGGAAAGCTATTATCATCATTACAGTCGTCGAAGCCTTGTCATAGTAGACAACTAAGCAAGGACAATGTCCCTCATTCGGGCCAGGGTGGTAGTAGTTATGTGAAGTATTTTCGGATATTATAGAGTGGCACAATTACATTAGAGACCATGATCAATTAGATAGAGTATTCCAGTCTTTTCATTTAACGGAAGTAAAATAATTGTTTGATAAGAGCTTGATGAATGTTGTAATGTGTCCTATTTGACAGGCAGTGAGCAACTTGATCTCATTTACTTGACACACGCATCTATCAAGGATCATCAAAAACGATATCCACCAATGCAATCTACTGTGGAAGTCCTTATATGCCCATCACTTTGGCACGTCTTCCATAGAATTGTCACGTGATGCGGCAGCATTAAATGATGATTGGAAAATGCATTTCCGTTCCACCCACTTAGCAAAGCTTAAAATTAGGGATACGACGAACAAATTTGGTTGGTCATATCACATTTGCCCCCTGACCGATTGTAACAAAGTCATACGGAGTCAGTTTGATTATAACCTTCATTGTCTGAAGCATGAGAAAATAAATATCTTGGATGAGGTGAAACAATTGAAGAAATTTTGGAAGCAACAGTTGGGCCGGAGAAGCAGGCTGTAAAAAGTAAATGAAATATTACAGACCCACCACTGAAGGCTGTGTTTACATATACTATAGATAATAACACATGTTTAATTCAGATGCACCTTTACTTTACAAGCTACCATATCAATCAATGGGGATAATTAGACTTTAAGCACAGACAAACTATATTTTTCTTTCAGTGCTCCAATGTCACATTTTTGTCAACAAGAGGCATGCCCTATTACATTGGTGTGGGAGCCTTCGACGGCAAAGCAGTGGTGGGAGCCTTCAACGGCGAGCAGTGGTGGGAGCCTTCGAAGGAGAAGCAGTAGGAGCCTTCGACGGCGAAGCAGTGGTGGGAGCCTTCGACGGCGAAGCAGTGGTGGGAGCCTTCGACGGCGAAGCAGTGGTGGGAGCCTTCGAAGGAGAAGCAGAGAAGCAGTAGGATTTGACGACGAAGCAGTGGGAGCCTTTGTTGGATACGATACGTTGTTGGATTGACGGACGTCAGGTTTTATTGTCATCTTCGTTGCATGAAGACGACAAAGAAGAAGCAGCGACGAAACTTCGTTCTCGAATGGTACTTCTGTTTGCTATCTCCTGTAGTTGACGTTGTTGTTTCTCACGAGCTGCGACCATTTCTTAGTGTCGAACATTAACATTCTTCTTTTGGGACACCAAACGTTGACCAAGTCCACGTACGAAGATGGCTGGTAGTGATCGGCCAAGTATACGCGTCCATAGATAATATAGACCCATGCATGTTAGGATGACTGCCCATAATTGTGGTCCGGGTGCTGGTGGACGTGGCTTTAAAAATGGCTGTGGAAGGGTGGCAGAGGCGGACGATCGTGGCCACCGAGAACAACTATACGTGGTTCGTCCGGCGCACTGCTTTGATCGACAACAGTGGCTCTGCCAGCCACCACTGGTAGCTGTTCGTGTGGATCAGGCACTCGTGGACCCACTTTGTGAAGAAAAAGTACGATAACGATCAGTGAATCGTGAGGAAGTACCGAACGCTTTCTTGCTGTAGGGAGCGGGCTTAAGCAAAGGAACTTCTTCGGCCGAGAATCCTAAATGCTTTGCCGCGCATGCAAGCCCAGATGATAATCTACAACAGCATCGAGCCTCTTCTTCGGCCGAGAATCCTGAATGCTTTGCCGCGCTGAAGCCCAGAATCATCTACAACAGCCCATTATTTTCTCCCTCGATCTCCTCGGCTCGTCAAGCTCTCATAATTTTTCAAGCCTCTGCATTGCAACGTCTTAATACTCCATCCCTTCATCATCGTCCGTCTAAACGCCTCTGCAAATACTAACCATGACCAACTTCAAAGCAAGCGCACTGTCTCTCTTCCTCATCATTAGCTCCGCTTCCGCCGCGGGATGCTATCCTGCGTACTCGCCTGGCAGTGCCTACACCGTCGGCACTTCGGTATCGCAATCGATCACGACGACAACTCCTCTCCTCTGGACTTCATGCGCTGTGGGCGCTGGTTGTCCTACAGGATGGACCCAAACTGGCGGCGTCGCTACTACTGCCAAGCATAACTTTGCGTGCATCTCAAAGGACTGGTGTAGCAACGCGGGCTATGCGCCTGGTAGTATCTATACTGATATTGCGTGGACAAAGGAAGCAACTGCATGCTCAGTAAGTTAGTTCCCAGCTATTCAAATGGACTCCGTCGTATTTCACATATCTTCCTCCATTTCTCTAACATTGCTCATTGTCATATCAACTCTTCCTACTATTTTGGTGTACAGGGAACCGCACCAGCTGTCACATCGGCTCCTACAACTCTAGCTCCCACGCTTGCGGCATGGAGCGGAGTGGGTTGTCCCAACGCATATGTGGCAGGTGGTTCATATGTTGAAGGCAGCTTAGTTGCGGTTGGAACTTTGGTCTATGAATGCAAGACTGGTCCAGCAAGTGGCTGGTGTCCTCTCGCAGGATACATGCCAGGAACGGGAACGGCCTGGGTAGAGGCCTGGACAATCAAGGGATCATGCAATCCAGCCATTGCACTTACGCCGGCTCCTACGACACTAGCCCCCACGTCACCGGCATGGAGCGGAGTGGGATGCCCCATCACTTATGTCGCAGGTACTGCATATGTTGAAGGCAGCACAGTTGCGGTTGACCACATGGTCTATCAGTGCAAGGTTCCTGGTTGGTGTACTCAGGCAGGATACACGCCGGGAACAGGAACATTTTGGCTCGAGGCCTGGACAGTCAAGGGATCGTGCTCTGGCACTATCGCACCTACCACGCTAAGTCCTACGGCCAAACAGGCAGGATGTCCCTCGGCTTGGGTCTCGGGCACTGTCTATACCGCAGGCGCAATGGTATCGACAGGTGGAAAAAGCTTCCAGTGCAATGCTTACCCAATGAGTCTCTTCTGTGGTCAGACCGGATATGAGCCAAACACAGAGAAGTTTGGAGGAGCATACAAGTTAGCATGGACAACTATCGGAACCTGTGTGGGTACCCTTGCCCCTACAACTGCAAGTCCATCTGTTACACCCGTATACACGGTTGGAGGTGCATGTCCTGCCGCCTATGCTGCGGGTGCAACTTATAGTGCTGGAAGTAAAGTGACGACAGTGACTGCGGGGGGTAAAAATGTGTACCAGTGCAAGGCCTTCCCGTACTCTGGATACTGCGGTCAGGCTGGATATGAGCCAAATGGCACATATGGTAGCATGGGATGGACTCTTCTTGGTGTTTGCGACCCTGTTGCGACTGATTCTCCTACTGCCGCTCCCACTGCTTCTCCTTCGAAGGCTCCCACAACTGCTTCGCCGTCGAAGGCTCCCACAACTGCTTCGCCGTCGAAGGCTCCCACAACTGCTTCGCCGTCGAAGCCTCCGATGTTCATTGATTGATATGGTAGCTTGTAAAGTAAAGGTGCATCTGAATTAAACATGTGTTATTATCTATCGTATATGTAAACACAGCCTTCGGCGGTGGGTCTATAATATTTCGTTTGCTTTTTGACAGCCTGCTTCTCCGGCCCAACTGTTGCTTCCGAAATTTCTTCAATCATTTCACCTCATCCAAGATATTTATTTTCTCATGCTTCAGATGATGATAGTTATACTCAAACTGACTCCATATGACTTTGTTACAATCGATCATTGGGCAAATACATAATGACCAACCAAATTAATTTTAAGCTTTGCTAAGTGGGTGGAACGGAAATGCATTTTCCAATCATCATTTAATGCTGCCGCATCACGTGACAATTCTATGGAAGACGTCCCAAAGTGATGGGCATATAAGGACTTCCACAGTAGATTGCATTGGTGGATATCGTTTTTGATGATCCTTGATAGATACGTGTGTCAAGTAAATGAGATCAAGTTGCTCACTGCCTGTCAAATAGGATACATTACAACATTCATCAACTCTCATCAAACAATTATTTTACTTCTGTTAAATGAAAAGACTGGAATACTCTATCTAATTGATCATGGTCTCTAATGTAATTGTGCCACTCTATAATATCCGAAATGCCTCAGATGATGATAGTTATCGTATAACGTTCGCACGGGGCGCACAAATCAAAACTTTAAGTATTATTTTTAAACTTTAAGTATTATTTGGTATGCGATGAGCTGTACCAGTTCCAATGTACAATTGTCTTTTTCTGTCTTTTTGTGTGATAATACTTAAAGTATTCTTCCGTAAATACTTTCAGAAACACGAAAATACTTTAAGTATTATTCGTGATGATGGATGAAAATATCGCCTCAAGTAGGAACTAGTATTAATGAATCGTTCCCGAATAATACTTAAATTATTCTTCCGTAAATACTTAACCCTTTGTTCACCGGACGTACTTTACGTAGACAATTTAGCTGTTTTTTCCCGCTAAATTTCGGGCGATGGACTTTGACCATGAATATCGCCCCTACTACGATGAGTTAGGTCCTGGGTAGAA
>Ga0247833_1008434_pt1 | contig 10440 bp, 10 predicted proteins | sample LaCruzMarch2015__7_FD_187117 | JGI IMG/M metagenome (GOLD analysis project Ga0247833, IMG submission 187117) | Freshwater microbial communities from meromictic Lake La Cruz, Castile-La Mancha, Spain - LaCruzMarch2015_8m | ecosystem: Environmental > Aquatic > Freshwater > Lake | place: Spain...
TAAACTAACAAAGCAAAACTAAATGGTTCAGAATGCAAGAAAACAAAAGAGATTTTAGGCATATTACAAACAGTTACCTTTTCTCCCGAAGATTTAATTCTTGTTAAAGGAGACCCGGGGGAGAGAAGACACTTTTTAGATGAACTACTTGTGCAAAAAAGTTCGTCTTATGCCGGAATAAAAAGCGATTATGACCGAGTTTTAAAGCAAAGAAACGCATTACTAAAAAGTGCTGGTCCTGCAAGGAAAAATAACCTGGAATCAGTGCTTGCAACCCTTGATGTTTGGAATGATCAACTAGTTAATTTCGGATCTCAAATCATTTTTGCTCGCAATCAAATCATTAACGAGCTTCTTCCTTATGTTTCTAAGTCATACGCAGAACTTGCACCCACCAGTAAGGCTTTAAATATTAAGTATTTGCCAAACGTCTCGGCGGAAAGTATGGCTTTAACCGATTTAGTAACAGCAATGAAAGAAAAGTTACAAGAAAGACAACAAGATGAACTTGATCGAGGCCTTACTTTAGTTGGACCGCATCGAGATGACATGGAAATATTTATTGGTGAACTTCCCGCCAAGGGTTATGCCAGTCACGGAGAGTCTTGGTCGGTTGCTTTAGCACTAAAGCTTGCGTCTTTCGATCTCCTCAAGGCAACTTCACCTGCTGGAGACCCTGTTTTAATTCTGGATGATGTGTTTGCGGAACTTGATGCAGCTAGGCGAAACCAATTGATTTTGAGAGTAAAAAACGTAGAACAAGTACTAATCACAGCAGCGGTGATGGAAGATGTACCCAAAGAATTAGTAGGAAATAAACTTTTTGTGAACAACGGCAAGGTTGAAACATTATGAGCGAAGAAATAAACAAAGGTGATGCTGCGTTTAACGCATTAGCAAGAGCTCGATCAAGAAATTCAAAATTTAGGAACCAAACCACACCTAAAAGACCTCCAAGATTTGGTAGAAGTGAAGAAATTAGAAGTGGCGCGCATCCTGATCAACGCGATCCACAATTTTTAACTAACGTTATGAAAAAGTTTGTTAAAGATTTAGGTTGGCAACAGTCAACTTCTGTTGCAGATTTAATGTCAAGATGGCCAGAAATAGTTGGCGAAGAAATTGCAACACATGTTTCAATAGATGTTTTCAATGCGGACACAAATGAATTGATTTTAAGAACTGATTCAACAGCTTGGGCGACACAAATTCGTCTTTTAAGTTCTGATTTAAAGCGCCGAATTGCCTTAGAGGTTGGTGATGGTGTTGTCAAGACCCTAAAAATTTATGGACCGACCCAACCTAAGCAAAAAGGCTTGTGGAGAGTGCCAACTATGGGGAAAAAAGACTACTAAAAACAGCCATCACCCGATTTCACACCTGTAACACGGCAGTAGAATTGTCTTTACTAACCAGTTAGCACAACAAAACTTTTGTCAGGAGTTGAATTTTTCACTTATGTCATATGACGCCAGTGCAATTCAAGTTCTTGAAGGATTAGATGCAGTTAGAAAACGTCCCGGTATGTACATCGGATCAACCGGTGAACGCGGTTTACATCATTTAGTTTATGAAATTGTTGACAACTCAGTTGATGAATCACTTGCAGGACATGCCACAGATATTTTTGTAAGCATTTTGGATGATGCCAAGATTTGTGTGATCGATAATGGTCGCGGAATTCCAGTTGATTTACATAAAACAGAAAAAAAACCAGCACTTGAAGTTGTGTTTACTGTTTTGCATGCTGGTGGAAAATTTGGTGGTGGTGGCTACCAAGTTTCAGGTGGACTCCACGGTGTTGGTGCCTCAGTAGTTAATGCTCTTTCCTCACATTTGAGCGTGGAAGTTAAGCGAGATGGCAACTTGTGGACTCAAAGTTATAAGCGCGGAGTACCTACCGCAGCACTTAAAAAAGGTGGCAAGGTTGAAGGAACAGGTACCAAAGTTACCTTCCAAGCTGACAAAGAAATATTTGAAACCACAGATTATTCATTTGAAACACTTTCCACTCGATTTAGAGAGATGGCTTTTCTAAATAAAGGACTTGCTCTAACACTTACTGACGAAAGAAAAGATCGTTTAGACGAAAAAGGTGAACAACGAAGTGTTCGTTACAAATATGATGGCGGAATTGTTGACTTTGTTAATTTCTTAAACAAATCAAAGGGTGACTCTTTAGTTCATAAAGATGTAATCCACATTGAAAACGAAGATACTAAAAAAGGAATTAGTGCCGAAGTTGCTTTGCAGTGGAACTTTGGTTATCAAGAAGCCGTTTACACATTTGCAAATACTATTAACACCCATGAAGGTGGAATGCATGAGGAAGGATTTAGAACTTCTCTAACTGCAACTGTAAACAAATACGCCAAACATTGGAATATTTTAAAAGAAAAAGATCCAAAGCTAACTGGTGAAGATATTAGAGAAGGATTAACTGCAATAGTTTCAGTAAAACTGCGCGATCCACAATTTGAAGGTCAAACAAAAACAAAACTTGGAAATACTGAAGCAAGAACATTTGTTCAAACAATGACAAATGATTTATTAGCTAAGTGGTTTGAAGAACATCCCGGTGAAGGAAAAGATGTTGCTAGAAAAGCTGTTTCTGCAGCTACCGCAAGACTTGCTGCTAGAAAAGCAAGAGATTTAGCACGTTCTAGAAAAGGTTTATTAGGATCATCTGGGCTTCCTGGAAAATTAAGTGATTGCCAATCAACTGAACCAAGTGAGTGTGAGCTCTACATTGTGGAAGGGGATTCTGCTGGTGGTTCAGCCAAAAACGGCAGAGATTCAAAAACCCAAGCAATTTTGCCCATTAGAGGAAAAATCCTCAATGTTGAAAAAGCTCGAATTGATCGAGTATTGGCAAATACTGAAGTTCAAGCTTTAGTTTCTGCCCTTGGCACAGGGGTGCAGGATGAATTTGATGCCAACAAATTGAGGTATCACAAATTAGTTCTCATGGCCGATGCTGACGTTGACGGCCAACACATCAGAACCTTGCTGTTGACTTTGCTATTTAGATTTATGAGACCTCTAATTGATCTAGGACATGTTTACCTAGGTCAACCGCCTTTATACAAAATCAAATGGATTAAAGATGCCCCAAGTTATGCATACACCGAACGAGAAAAAGATGGACTTATCGAAGCAGGATTAAAAGCTGGCAAGAGATTACCTAAAGAAGAAGCCTTACAGCGCTACAAAGGTTTAGGTGAAATGAATGCTGATGAACTTTGGGAAACCACAATGAATCCAGAAACAAGAGTTTTATTACGAGTAACACTTGATGATGCAGCTGCAGCCGATCAATTATTTAACGTGCTGATGGGTGAAGATGTGGAAGCAAGAAGATCTTTTATTCAACACAATGCAAGAGATGTAAGGTTTTTGGATATTTAAATGGCAACAAAACAAACAGCGTTACCAGAAAACTCAGGACGAGTTGAACCAGTTGATTTACGTTCAGAAATGTCTCGTTCTTATTTAGATTACGCGATGAGTGTAATTGTGGGAAGAGCATTACCTGATGTGAGAGATGGATTAAAACCAGTTCATCGAAGAGTAATTTATGCAATGTATGACGGTGGATATAGACCAGATAGAAGTTACACAAAATGTTCCCGCGTTGTGGGAGATGTTATGGGTAATTATCATCCACATGGTGACACTGCAATTTATGACACATTAGTTCGTTTAACTCAAGACTGGGTAATGCGTTATCCACTTGTTTCTGGGCAAGGAAACTTTGGCTCTCCTGGTAATGACGGTGCAGCTGCAATGCGCTACACCGAATCAAGAATGTCTGCATTGGCAATGGAAATGGTTAGAGATATTGACGAAGACACCATTGATTTCATTCCAAACTATGACGGTAGAACTCAAGAACCAACAGTTTTACCGGCACGAATTCCAAATCTCTTAGTCAATGGTTCAAGTGGAATTGCTGTGGGAATGGCCACCAATATTCCACCGCATAATTTAAGAGAAGTTGCCGCAGGAATTCAGTGGGCATTATTAAATCCCAAAGCTACAAAAGAAGAATTGTTTAATTCATTAAGAGGACATATTAAAGGACCAGATTTTCCAACTGGTGGATTAATTGTTGGTCGAACTGGAATTGAAGATTCTTTTAAAACAGGGCGCGGTTCAATTACAATGCGCGCAGTCGTTGATGTCACAGAAGATGCCAAAGGCAGACAAAACTTAGTAATAACAGAGCTTCCTTATCAAGTTAACCCAGATAACTTGAAACTAAAAATCGCTGAACTTGTTGACACTGGAAAAATTACTGGCATTTCTGATTTAAGAGACGATTCATCTTCTCGAACAGGAATGAGAATCGTTGTTGTTTTAAGAAAAGACGCAGTTGCCAAAGTTGTTTTAAATAACCTTTTCAAACAAACTCAATTGCAAGAAACCTTTGGTGCCAACATGTTGGCGCTAGTTGATGGAGTACCAAGAACATTAAGTCTTGACCAATTCATTTCCTACTGGATCGAACACCAAGTTTTGGTAATTCAAAGAAGAACTCGATTTAGATTAAATGAGGCAGAAAAAAGAGCCCACATTCTTTCAGCACTTCTAAAGGCCTTAGACAAACTAGATGATGTTATAGCTCTGATTAGAAAATCTAAAACAGTTGAAGATGCGAAAGCAGGATTACAAAAACTATTAAAGATAGATGAAATTCAAGCCACAGCAATTTTGGATATGCAATTAAGAAAACTTGCAGCACTAGAAAGACAAAAAATAACTGACGAATTTGATGAATTAAGTAAATCCATTAAAGATTACAAGGATATTTTGGCCAAACCAGAAAGACAAAGAAAAATTATTGGCGAGGAATTAGCTGAAATTTCTGAAAAATATGGCGATGATCGAAGAACACAATTTGTGGCCCAAGAAGGAGATAAGTCTGCTGAAGACTTCATTAAGGCAGAAGATGTCGTTGTCACGATTAGTCGTGGTGGCTACATCAAACGAACTAAATCAGATGCATATCGCGCCCAAAAACGTGGCGGTAAAGGAATAAAAGGCGCATCACTTCGCGAAGATGATGTGATTGAACATTTCTTCGTTGCTTCCACGCATGACTGGTTATTAGTTTTCACAGATAGAGGACGTGTTTATAGAACTAAAGTTCACGAACTTCCAGATAAAGGAAGAGATGCTAAAGGTCAACACGTGGCAAATCTTTTATCTTTCCAACCAGATGAAAAAATTGCTGCTGTTTTATCAATCAAGAATTATGAACAAGCACCATATCTGTTATTAGCAACAGCAAAAGGAATGATTAAAAAATCTTCACTTTCAGAATATGACTCCAGTCGAAGTGGTGGAATCATTGGAATTAACCTGAAACCAAATGATCGAGTAATTTCTGCTCAATTAGTTACAAAGAAAAATGATGTAATTTTGGTAAGTAAAAAAGGATTTTCTGTTAGATGTTCAGTCGATGAAGAAACATTACGATCCGCCGGTCGTGCAACTACTGGTGTGATTGGAATTAGATTTAAAAACAAAGGGGACGAACTATTAAGTATGTCTGTGGTGCAACCTAAATCATTCTTGGTCACAGCAACTGATGCCGGTTTTGCCAAAAGAACTGAAGTTAAAGAATGGGCATCAAAAGGACGTGGTACTCAAGGAGTTCGAGCGATGAGAATTAGTGAAGTCTCACGAGGATCTCTAGTAGGTGCATTTATTGCTCAAGAAACAGACGAGTTATTTGCAATTGCATCTAATGGGGTAGTTTTAAGAACACAAGTTAGTGAAATTAGAGCAACCGGACGAGACACCATGGGAGTTTCAATGATGAAAGTTGCCAAGGGTGTAAAAGTTGTTGCGGTCACTAAAGCTGTGGATGTTGCAGAATGAGTACATCACGATCTTCTAAATCAAGATTTCAAGCAACACAAAGCATGCCAACAACAAGACCGGGTACAAAAAGATCTCGTTTAAGAGTTTCCTACATAAATCCTTTATCAGTTATAAAAACAACTTTTATTATTTCTTTAGCTTTTGGATTAGCTTCCATAGTTGCACTAATTATGCTTTGGTCAGTTGCAAAACTAAGTGGCACAATTGATTCAGCTACTGGTTTGTTAACAGATATTTTCGGTGCAGGCGGCGCAGGATTTAACATCGTAAGTTTGTTATCCCTACCAAGAATTATTTTTATTGGAAGTGTTTTCACAGTTTTCCAAGTTGTGACTTGGACATTGCTTTCAGGAATAATTTCAGTAATTTACAATATGTTTGCTGAATATGTGGGTGGCTGGGAAGTCACTCTTACTGACGATCTCTAATTTGGGAATATTTTGGAAAAAAACTATCAAGATTACGTAATTTCAAATGGCAAATTCATTGGTGATTTTGAAGCAATGTATGAAAACTGTGCAGATCCGTGGCACCAGTCTGCACCCGATCATATTTTTGACTCAAGACGTCAAATAGCAATTAATTTTTGCAATCGTCTTAGGTCTAAATACAATACTTCAAAAGTTGTTGAACTAGGTTGTGGGTTTGGGCACTTAACTGAAAGTTTAAGAAAAAACAACTTTGATGTCATAGGCACAGACGTTTCTAAAACTGCTATCGATAAGGCTTCAAAACTTTATTCGGACGCAAAATTTAAACAACTCAATTTTAATGATTTTAATGAACTATTTTCACTAAAACCTAATATTTTGATTATGGCTGAAATAACCTGGTACATTTTAGAAGATTTAGATGAATTCTTGATTCGCTTGAAGCAGTATGCCAAGCAGTCAAAAACACCAGTTTTTCTAATTCACTTACTTGCAACATACGAACCAGGGGTTCAAAAGTATGGAGCAGATAAATTCACAAACCTTGAAGAAATAATAAAATACTTTAATCTTGAATATTTAGAGTATGGGTTTGTTAAAACAGTTACCTCTTTTGACGATAAGTCCCAAGGAACCTATTTTGTGGCTAAGGCTTAAAAAGCTCCGTCAACTAAATCTTTTTGAATAAACATTCTTAAAGGATCTATTCGCAATATTGCTGGTGGCTGACTTAGTAGATTTGGTAATTCCTTCATTAGATCAGCAAAAGCATCAGCTTTTCGGTGATCTTCAAATGCTTCTGAACTGGTAAACCATTCCACTAACCAAGCAACATCTTGGTCTTCTGGATCTAGCGAAACCACAAAGGCTTCTGTGCCTGGTTCTTGTTCTAAGTTGTCGGCATAGCGATTAACCGCATCAAGCAGTGCTAAACGAGCTCCTGGTTGAGAAACTAACCGAACCACCATTCCTAAACGTCCAGGAAGAAGTGCGTCTACTCCATGTTCATTTGTTACCATAGTCTTATTTTGCCCTAGTTAGTAGAACTTCGCACCTGGAAGATGAAGTTTCTTCGCAGTTTTGCGCATAATGCCAGCAAAACCTTCTTCGCGTTTAATTTCCCCAATTCTTCGATAGTAATAAGTTGGAGTTTTTCTTGGGTGGCGCTTTAGAGCTAAGGGATTCTTTTTAACTTTATATGGGTTGGCGCAATATTCCAAAACAGGTTTTAACACTTTATTCCATCTAAAGTTTTCTCTTAAACGCAAACTATTTTTTCTTGCACTCTCAAGATTACTTTTGTCCAGAAGTTTAATAATTGCGGCAGCTAATTCTTGTGTATTTCTTTGTGACACGACTTCGCCACATTTTTCTTCTCTAACAACATCAGCAAAGTAATCTCCCTCAGTGGTAATTATTGGCAAACCTGCCCATAGGTAATCAAGGATTCTTGTTCTAAAACTAAATTGTGTTTCTAATGATTTGTAATGAGTGGAAACTCCAATTGTGGCATTAAACAAATAGTTATGTCTTTGGTTGTAATCAACCCACTGATCATTAAAGAAAACATTTTTGTTTAACAACGAATAAGAATTAGCTAAATCAATTGCTTTTTGCACAATTTTGTTAACTGGAACATCTGGGTTGGGGTGTTTGCCACCCATGAAAACTAAACGAATATTTGGAATGGTTTCTTTAACTTTGTTTACAGCTTCAATCAAAGTTAGGGGATCAAACCAGTCATAAACTCCTCCACCCCATAAAAGAATTGGGTCATCTTTTTGAATCCCCACAAAATTGGTTAGGAAAGGATTACTTGTTGTAGTTGGATCTTCGTTGCTTATTCCAAAAGGAACAATGGTGGTGTGATTTTTTAATTCAGGATCTTTGTCATATTCGGTTGGATCAATTACATTCCAGGCAGCCATATGTGATTGCCACAAAGTAACTTGATGTGGAGAAGCAGCCAAAATCAGATCACTTAATCTCATTTGCAATCCAATGGATGCAGCTGTGACTGATAAGACTGCTCGCCTTACATACATGCTGGTGTTTGCGGCAGAGCCTAAATATTCAATATGTAAAGGGTCATACATATCAGCAATAAGAAACTTTTTACCTTTACGCAATTGTCGAAAGTGTTCTAAAACAATTCCTTGGTAAATAACAACATCTGCCCACTTAACCCATTTTTTACCATTTGTTGTAACAACTTTGGCTCCAGAAACTATTTGTTCACTGGCTTCATTAAGGCTTAACAAAACTGTTTCATTTTGTTTTGAAACAGCATCAGCAATAGCTGCTGCTCTAATGGCAGGACCTGCCATTGATGGACCAAGACGATCAGGAGTTATGACTAACACTTTTGGTGTTGGCATTTATTTACTCCTTAAGAAAGCTTCGCGTTCTTGATAGGCAATATCAGGATAGTTGGTGATAATTGCATCAATTCCGCGTTCGAGACAAAAACGCATATCTTGAGGGGAATTTACTGTCCACACAAAGACTTTTTTACCTTGTTCTTTAAATTTTGTTATCAAGTCTGGTCTCTTAAGCAATAGTTCAATACCCGGTCCAACAATTTCTGGATTACCTGGATTTGGATACAGATGCATCAGGGGATAATTCTTTTCCTTTAATTGCACCCTTGGAATTAATGGATTTAACTTAGAAAAACGCAATACAGCAAAGGGATTAAAAGACATTAAAACAATTTTTACTTTTTCATGTTGATTAGCGTTCAAACCAAATATAGTTAATAACTCATTTAACTTGTGTTCCAATAACCCGTGATGCTTAGTTATGTGTTTTGTTTCAATAGTTAACATTAAAGACTTACCTGAATCAAGCGCAAGAGTTAGAAATTCTCTAATTGTCATAACACTGGCTTTAGCTTTATCACTAGAGAAATCAAGTTCTTGAAGTTGTTTTAATGTAGATTTTGAAACAACTAAATCTGAATTTGCAACCCGACTCGTTTTTCGATCATGAATTCCAACAAGTTGTAAGTCTTTAGTTAATCTCACATCGGTTTCAAAACCATCAGCATTTTGTTGCAGCGCTAATTCGTAAGCAGGAATAGTCATTTCTGGTTTATACCCAGAAGCTCCACGATGAGCAATAATTAAAGTCATTTTGACTTAAAAATACTTATTTCTTTAATTGATTTTTAATGATTGCTAATTCTGTTGCCAAATTTTCAATTTGGCGCTGTTTCTTTGAAATATCAGTAGAAAGAAGAAACGTTAAGAACAAAGCAATCAGTAAAGCAATACTGAAAAGAAAATTAGATGGTAATTCAAAGCCAAAAGTATTTGCTATTTTAAAAACAGTTTCAGGAAAGATCACAGCAGCAGATGAGAACAAAGCAACCAATAACCACAAGATTGCATATTTTTCTTTTAAACGACCTCGTCTGATTGAAACTAGAACTAAACCAATAATTAATACTGCCAAGATGATTGCAACAATTGGGTTATTCATTATTTATCCTTTCTTGGCTTAACAGTAAGCGTAGCGATAATTACTAAAATACTTCGGAATAAATACAAAGTTGAGCGAAAAATGTTCTGGCTAGGCATCCCACCTTGTCTTTCTTGCATGGTTACTGGAATCTCACCAATCGTTAAGCCTTTGTCGTGAGCCATTATTAAAGATTCAACTGTGTCTGCTAAATATTCAGAAGGGTAATGATCGGCAAATATTTCAATTGCTTTTTTGTTCGCGCCACGAAAGCCAGAAGTTACATCCGTCATTTTTTTACCAATATGTCTTGTCACTGAGTCTTTTAATAAACCCATTGCCAAACCTCTCACAAACGAAACTTTATAGTCAGAATTGCCAGCAAATCTAGAGCCAACAACTACATCTAACTCATTGAGTTTAGAAACTATTTCTTTTATGTATTTTGGTTGGTGCTGTAAATCTGCATCAAATTGAATTACTTTTTGAAACCCATTTTCTTTGGCATATTGAAATCCTGCTCTCATTGCTGCACCTACACCTAAATTGAAAGGCAACTCCAAGAGATTAATTTGTTTATCTAAAACAATTTGGGAAGTTCTATCTGTGCTTCCATCACTTACTACTAAGACTTGATTGCTGGGGACTTCTTGGAGGA
>Ga0247833_1008437_pt1 | contig 10440 bp, 11 predicted proteins | sample LaCruzMarch2015__7_FD_187117 | JGI IMG/M metagenome (GOLD analysis project Ga0247833, IMG submission 187117) | Freshwater microbial communities from meromictic Lake La Cruz, Castile-La Mancha, Spain - LaCruzMarch2015_8m | ecosystem: Environmental > Aquatic > Freshwater > Lake | place: Spain...
AAACATGCGATCATACGAGTCTAGTGCTGCAAACTGACTGACGTATTCGTCGAATTCTGCCTGGTTTGTTCTTGTTTTCACTTGTACGAACGCCCGTTCGCCGGTGCTTGGTAGCATCATGTCCAAATCGAGGATCTTCTGCGCTTTTCCTACCTGACCCAAGCGACGCCACCCGCTGGTCGAGAAAACCAGATCAATCAACGTCTCAAAATCCTTTGGCCCCAGCAGTTTCATCATCCCCAGAACAGCCCCTGTCATTTCCTTGAACGCGGCGATTGCACGTTCCACTTCGGGAGTTTTATGGCCATTGATGCGTCGAACCACATAGTCACCCACATCGACGTTGCATGAGGTCCCGCGATAGGCAGCCAATTTTGTTAGTGAACCTGAAAGCCGATCTTTGGTGAGAACTTCCCCATTGATATCAGTGGACTTCCACCCACCCTCAACTTCGCGGAAGACACCGTGACCGCTGGCGTGACGCTCGGCGGGTTTCGGTTTGAGAAACCCCCACTGCAGCTTCTCGTGAATAAAAGTGATCCAGAGTACCGAGCCCTGATCCTCGAAAAACTGCCGTGTCTCATTGGCGAAACGGGTGGACGTCCCTTTGTCTTTTCCATCATTGATAAAGGATGCCATGAGTTCCGGCCAGAGACCACCTTGGCATAGCGGAAAACGAACTTCGCTGGCAGAACCGTAACCGAACCGAATTGTTCCCGCCCGCAGGCATTCGTCTTCCCAGCTGCCTTCGCGTCCGAGTTTGATGTATCTAACCCGGTCCGGATGAATTGTCGATTGCATGCAGGAATCTCCATTTCGATTCTGACCGCAAAAAAATGAATGCTGACCACGTTAATCGGGTGCCAGTGCCCTGTTGGAATCTCAACAGATCGGCAGTGCCTGTTCTTCGCCGTCGTCGGTCATTGTTGTGGTTCTCTGGGGATTCTTGACATCACGCAGGGACTTCGCGACTTGGCGAGATCGGCGGATAAACTCCTCAACTTTTTTGAGTTGTTCCCCTTTGGACAGGCTGTAGAACTCGCCACCATTGGCTGACAGATCGAGCGTGTTACGCCAACGGCAAGGTCCTTGTGTCCACTTCACGAATTCGCTTTCAACGAGTTCTCCTTCCAAAGCTGCTCGTCCGGCCTCGATTGAGACTGGAAACTGAGCCGTTAACATTTCAATAATCTCAGGATTCTCAAACCTCACACCGATCCCAAATTGACCGTTGTCCAAATAGAGGCCCATCCACGCCCAATCGGCAACTCGCCGACTCTTGATTCGAAGTGTGGCAACGGCTTCATCAATCATCGCGCACAAACTCCGTAGTGACATCACCGTTCCAGGGTCAATCCGGTCAACTTTTTGCATGGCTAAACCTTTTGATTGCAGGAACTGGACAAAGTTTTCAACAAGAAATCGCGATTCCGCGTGGCTGATTTTTCCAAAAGAAAGTTCACCCTCAAGGGATTCGCCGATGTGAAACCACCGTCGTGTCACAAGATCAGTCGACTCCAACTCGTGCTCGATGAAGTCACGACTGAGCAACACGAGTCGAACTTGCGGAACTCCCGAGGACTGAAGTTGCTTAAGATACCGCTGGAGTTGTAAGTCACCGAGGCCCGCAAACTCCTTTACCTCGATATAAACCAGAAATCGGGCATTGCGGATCACGATGTCGGGCCGACCATTGGCGAATGTCGTCTGAGTTTCAATCGCCATAGACTCCAGCTGATCCACCTCCAAATCGAGAAAATCATCAGCCAGCAGTTTAAGCACACGACAGAGGGTTGTGGGCTCATATTTGCGGAGGGACTCAAGCACAATCGCAAAGGCTTCCGTCAGGAAGTTTTCACTTTGCCGCGTCGCCCATCGCGACAGTCGCACAAAAAGATTGCCTAAATTGTGTGGCACTCGAAGACCCTAAGCTGCGACATACTGGCGGATCGTGAACAAAGCACGATCTGGTAAACGAACGGCAAATGCAACTGGTCGCCTCCCAAAGGCCCGGCGAGTCCATTCGTTCGTCGGGTATCTGGAACGTTTTGGAAATGGGATCACAGATCGGGAAGTTTGGCGGGATTTGACCGACCTCGAAAACAACGGATTCCTCGTCAGGTACAAAGCGGCATCAAAGACGACTTTCGAGAGAACGGAAAGAATGCCCTGAATCGGACATCCGGACACAACCGGACATCTGATTTGCCTTGTCGACAACTCTGGACCACCCAAACATTGCGGAAATGAAGGACTGATCATGAATCTGGACATAATCCGGACCTTGCCATCGAATTGAACAAAGTTCCTCAAGCTCCTTCTACGAAACTTTCCGAATGAGCCATGTCCCCAATCCCTCATGAACGCGATGAACAGGCGTTGGGATTCATCCGCAACCAGTTCCGGGTCAAGAGTTCGTTTGTCCCAAACGATGACGAAGGACTTCTGCAAGCCGTCGGGCTTGTTCCGCGTGAGCGTCATCCGCACGCGGGACACCGGCTGGCCCGTGGCGCCGTCCACGAACTGCACTTTCCAACGCTGGGCCAATGGGTACGGCGTCACCGGAATCTCCGGCAGATGTCGTGTCGCCGCCGAATCGCGTCTCAGGATCAAGGCCACAACAGCCGCCAGCGCAAGCAGCACCGTCCCTTTGACAGCCGAATCCACCAGTAACAGCCTCGACGCGCTCAGGACCCCAGCCACGGTAAATATCGTGCGATTCATCTCACCGGCCCTCCTGCTGAGCTTGTTCGATTAACGCAATCAGCCGCTGACGCTCGTCGGCTGACACCTGGTCCTTTCGCGAATGCAGATGCGCCGCGAGCGCCTCTTCAAGCGAACCGCCAAAGAACGTCTCCAGCACCTGCTCGAACGCAAGACGTCCCGCTTTGCCCTTTTTCTGCCGAGGTAGATAGACCACCTCGCGTCCGCTCTCGCGCCGTCTCAGATGCCCCTTCTCTTCCAGAATGTGCATCATCCTGCGAACCGCCATCGGCGTCGGCGGTGACGGAATCGATTCGACCACTTGGTTCACGGTCGCTTCGCCAAGCGCAAAGACAGCATCCATGATCTGCCGCTCGCGGCGACTTAGATCAGACGAATCAGGCATGAGCAGTTCCTCCCGCGCCAGTATTCTTGTTCCCGTTCGGCACTTCGCCTGAATGGCAACGCCATGCGCTAATAATATAACGCACCGCCGCGTGAAGACAATCCCAGGTGCGTTAACTTCTTAACGCGTCATCGCAACAAAAATCATCAGTCAACAATTTCTTCATTGAACCTCGACTGAATTCACGATTGGAACCGAAAGTCCTAAAATCGCCATTTTCCAATTTTGTACCATTTTCCATATTCGGAAAATGTGCGATTACTGGAAAATAGAAGGTCCATTTTCCAGCTCTCATTCCTAAATTTAGAGCACAGATCATGGCGGGGTGAATACGGCAGGAGATTTCAGTTTGGAGATATTGGTCGGCCAGCTCCGTTCAAAATGCTTGAGATTCAAAGTCAGTACAACGTCAACTTGTGACAACTCAGCGGCTCTAACAATCAGAGAATCGTAGACCATCCCACCGCTGATCCCATTGACTGCGAGGTCTCTCAATAAATCCTGATAATCTTCCGCAGTCAGCGATATGACTTTCGCGGTCGACAGGACATTTGACTCGATAAACTGAAAAGCGACGGCGGGCGTGATTCGGGGCGTCAGCGGAAAACGTGTCAGGACTGAAAAAGTCTCCAGCAATGTATGAGCCGCAACGACGAACTCGAAAGCGTTCTGTTTGCCGCGTTCCAACCAGAGTCTGCAATTCTGATAATCGCAGTGAGACGGAAGGTGTGCTGCAACGATCACAGATGTGTCGAAAAGGACTTTCATTGTGACAGTCCGCAGGAGATTTGCTGGATCCGGTCATCGCGGTCATCTTCAATCAGCTGACGAATGTCACCGCAATTGACTCCCTCACCCGCGTAGACAAGCACATTCCCATCCCATTTCACAGGCGTTGTGCTCTCGACCGAAGAGTCCAACGCAACGGGCGGATCAATCTCGACTCGAATTCGGTGTTCACCCGGTGAAACAGTATCAGGAAGTTGCAATAACAATCGACGGTTGTCGGGAATATGGGCCGTTGTTTCCAGCGTTGTCATGGTGAAATCTCTGTTTTGAAACGTCCGCTAACGTGTCAGCCATCGGAATGTATCTTACGCGATCGTGACCGCAAAATCCGCGATTGCTGGAATTGTCACGAAGTCGCCGCCCGAACGCAAACTGAATGTCGTTCGAGAAGGAAGCGGCTGAAACTCGGAGGTCAGCGTACCTTCCAGACGTTTGGAAAGTACGGGCGGATTGGGGCTGTGCTGAAACTTTCGTTTGCTATCCTTGATTCGGACTGCTGGTGCGAGCTTTGTTCCGGCGTTTGATTCGTTTCGGTCCGTTCGACGAATTGTTCTTTGTTCCTTCCGATCATTGGTAATGCGTCCATGGGAATTCACGATTTTGCAATCCAGTACGCATGTTTGATGGAGGGAGCGTTGTTTGCTATCGGGATGTGGTTGCCATTGGGGCTGGACGGCGACGGGTTGGATTGTCGTGGGGGAGGGATTTGTCCTGGGTCGAACGCCGTGTCGATAAGGTGCTCAAGATGCTTAACCGGCTCAAACATGTGCAAGGGTGCACAGCTAATCCTGGGGCCTGTGAAATAGGGAAATAGTCGATAAGGTGCTCAAGGGGTGCACGAGAGTGCGCAAACACACACTCGATCTTGTCGTAGCTCGGGGATGATGTTGGGACTGGGGGGAGAAAACCTTGATTGATCCTCGTGGGAAGAAGGGACCGCACTTCATGGTGGTTGTCTGGCGGTTGGTTCAGTTGGCAGTCCAGGCTTATCTGCTTTGCCTGGTTCCGCTGACGTTCTTTCAGCGATCGCTCATTTACCAGCCGACCCGATGTGATCGCCTTCCCGCCGACCGGGCGAACGCGAGTAATTTGGTCGTCGATGTCGTTGTGAAGTCTGTGGACGGATTGGACTTGAACGGCTGGTTACAAATCGCGGGATCGTGGCGTGGGGCAATGGATGTGGATGCTCGAAGTCTGTTGGCTCGGGGTGGTCCCCTGGTCTTGTATTTTCCGGGAAACGCCGGGATGCGATCCTACCGAACGGTCCAACTTGCCGAACTCGGTTCACTGGACGCTCATGTCCTGATCATGGATTACCGAGGTTACGCGGACAACCCTGGGCGACCTTCCGAAGCGGCTTTCGCGCGAGACGCCCGGTCGGTGTGGAACTACTTGATTGAGGAACTGGGTGTCTCACCGAATCGGGTTGTGATTTACGGTGAGTCACTGGGTGGTGGCGTGGCGACTCGATTGGCGAGTGACCTCTGCACCGCCGGGATTGAACCGGGCGGTCTGATTGTTCAATCGACTTTCAATTCCTTGGTCGCCGTGGCACAGAAACATTTTCCGGTGATTCCTGTGTCGTTGTTGCTGGCGGACCGATACCCTTCGGAACAGCGGATTGCGAAGGTGACATGTCCGATCCTGCAGATTCATGGCAAGCGGGACACAATTGTTCCGTTTGAGCTTGGGCAGAGGCTGTTTGATGCTGCTCCGGCTCAGTCTTCTTCAGGCGTTGCCAAGCGACAACTCGTCATGCCCCGGACCGACCATAACGATGTTTATGATTTCGTAATCGATCCCGAGTTGGTAGAGGGACTGCGGGATTTCCTCGACTTGGTCCGCGGGCAGGTTGCCGTTCGATCGGCTGAAGGACGCGCCGATTCTGGTTCGGAGATGCGGCCGATGAACATGGCCGTGCTGCCTGTTAGAGACGTTGGCCGGACGATCAACCTGGACGGGAGCGTGGTGATCCCAATTTTGCTGTTGGCTGTCGTGTCCGCTGTTTGGTGGTTTGGACGACGGAAGATTGGTGAGTGACCGAAGGGGCGAAGCGTCGTGGTAAAGAGGGGCGTGCTGCATTCTGATAAACTAATTACGAAAAAACTTAGCATGGATACGCGAAGTTCTTAGAAACTAAAGACGGGTCAAATGCTAAGAACCCCTCACCCTGCCCTCTCCCCATAAGCATGGGGCGAGGGGAAGATGGAGTTGACCCGATTCGGTGGCTTTGTAGTTTTGCCCTCCCTTATTCTCGGACGAGGGGAAGACTGGGCCGGCGGCGGCTGGAAGCCTCCGCTACTAGTTTCGTGGGTCGTCGACTATTTGAGTTGGGAATGCAGGCGGTGGAGTTCCTGGAGTGCGGCCATCGGTGTCATCTCATCCACTTTCATCTGACGTAGCTCGTCGATGATGGGATGTTCTTCCTCTTCGAATAGCGCGAGCTGCTTTTCCAGTTTGCGTTTTGTTTTGCGTTCGGGAAGCCGGGTTCGGCCAGATTCGTCGACGTGATCGTTTTCGAGTGTCTTGAGGATGATTTTCGCCCTGTCCAGGACCAGGCGAGGAACTCCTGCGAGTTGTGCGACGTGGATTCCGTAGCTTTTGTCCGCTGAACCGGGAACGATCTTATGCAGGAAAATGACATCATCGGCATCTTCACGCACCGCGACGTTCCAGTTGACGCATTCTTTCATCGACTGAGCCAGTTGCGTCAATTCGTGGTAATGGGTCGCAAACATCGTGCGGCAACCGGTGACGTCGTGCAGGTATTCCGTAATCGCCCAGGCCAGCGAAATGCCATCGTACGTGCTCGTCCCGCGACCGATTTCGTCCAGAATCACCAGGCTTTGTTTCGTCGCTGCGTTCAGTATTCGAGCCGTTTCGGTCATCTCAACCATGAACGTACTTTGCCCTTTACCCAGTTCGTCACTGGCGCCGACTCGGGCGAACACTCGGTCGGCGATTCCAATTCTGGCGGAGCTGGCGGGAACGAAACTTCCCATCTGCGCCAAAATTGTGATCAGCGCCGCCTGCCGAATGTAGGTACTTTTTCCGGCCATGTTGGGGCCGGTAATCAATTGTACCAACCCTTCCAGAACGGGTTCATTCGATGCCTCCGCAGAATCGGAATGGGCTTCGCCGGCTTGCGCTTCCGCATCTGTGGCGGGCTTCGCCGCCGTTTTGCGAGACGCACTCTTTTTGCCCATGCGAACATCATTCGGCACGAATTCGCCGCTTGGTTTCAGCCGATCGAGCACCGGGTGCCGACCTTCTCGAATATCGAGCACCGGGTCCGCAGTGATCGCAGGCCGGCAGTAGCCGGCGCGAATGGCGAGTGTCGCCAGACCGGCGAGTGTGTCGATCTCGGCCAGGATTTCGGCGATCTCTTTCAGGCGGGCGGACTGCAAGGCGATCCGTTCCCGCAGTGCGTTGAAAAGTTCCTGTTCAAGCTGGACCGCCTGACCTTCCGCCCGCAGAACCTTTTCTTCGTACTCTTTCAGTTGAGGCGTGATGAAGCGTTCATAGTTCTTCAGCGTCTGTTTGCGAATGTAGTCCGCAGGCACTTTGTCGGACTGGGCCGCCGTGCATTCCAGATAGTATCCGAAGACCCGGTTGAATCCGACTTTCAGGTTAGGGATGCCCGTCCGCTGAATTTCTTCGGCCTGGTACCGGGTGATCCAGTCTTTACCGCCCCGGGCCAGGTCGCGCCACTCGTCGAGTTGCGAGTTGTAGCCTTCACGAATCATGCCTCCATCGCTGGTCAGCATGGGCGGTTCATCGACGAGCGACGCTTCGATGTCGGCTCGCAGTTCCGGGCAAAGGTCCAGGCGGCCTTCCAGTTCCATCAACCTCCGCGCTTTGCGTCCGGATAGTTTGGCTTTCAGTTTGGGCAGAAGGGCCAGGGTCCGAGCCAGACAACTCAGATCTCGCGGTGAACAGCGACCCGTCGCGACTCGGGCCGTGAGACGTTGCAAGTCGTAGGCTTCCTGAAGTTGTTCTCGCAGTTCACGGCCGAAGACCGGTTCCAGCATCAGTTCTTCGACCGCGTCGAGTCGCAAGTTGATCCGTGCCGGATCGGTGAGGGGATTCGAGAGCCATTCGCCGAGCAAGCGGGCTCCCATCGGCGTCACGGTCTCGTCGATCACGGCGAGGAGACTTCCTTCCCGCTGTCCGTCGCGGAGTGTCCGGGTGAGTTCTAGGCTTCGTCGCGTGGCCTCGTCGATCAATAAGCAGGTTCCTCGTCGATACGGTTCGAGACGTGTGATATGACCCAGTCCACTTTTTTGTGTTTCGCGGACATACTCAAGCAGTGCCCCGGCTGCCGTGACTCCAGGAGTGTCATCATCGATATCGAAGCCGGACAAAGTGCGAGTTTGAAAGTGGTCCAGCAATGTCCGCTTGCATTGATCGGCGGCAAAGGACCAGGGGGCTCGATCGCTGAGCAGCATACCGTTCATTTGCTTCAGGATTTGAATCAGCGGAACCGTGTTCGAATCTTCCGGGACGAGGCATTCGGCGGGCCGAATCCGGGCGATCTCGTCGACGACATGTTCCGCGGCCAGATCGGCCATGACAAAGCGTCCGGTCGACACTTCCAGCCAGGCCAGACCGCACAGTTCCTTCGTCGGAAAGACGCAGGCCAGGAAGTTACTCTCACGGGGATCCAGCATGGAATCTTCAGTGAGGGTTCCCGGCGTGACTACGCGTGTCACATCTCGTTTCACGGGCCCTTTGGCCAGTTTGGGATCTTCCATCTGTTCGCAGATGGCGGCCCGGAAACCTCCCCGAACGAGTTTTTGCAGATATCCATCGAGTTGATGGTAGGGAAACCCGGCCATCGGGATGGGGTTGGTCGATCCCTTGTCACGGCTGGTCAACGTCAGTCCGATGACTTTGGAAGCGGTCACGGCGTCTTCGTAGAACAGTTCGTAGAAGTCACCCATGCGAAACAGCAGGATGGCATTCGGATGTTGGGCCTTCACCTCAAGATACCGTTGCATGGCGGGGGTCGGAGCGCGTTCGGGCGTGGTCGTCATGGATCAATCAGGTCGAAACGGTAGAGGGACGCTAGTAATTCTTCAGCACTCTAACGAGCAGCGTGGGACTCGCCCACCTCAAGGCTTACCAGGATTCAATTGGCAGATCGATGCGTGGACCCAATTCGACGGCTCAGCAGGAACTTCGCCCTCCCTCATTCGAACCGCACGCAGTTCCGAACACGCTTCGCAGACTGCAAACCAGGGGATTGTTCTTTGAAGTTGAGCGGGGGTACAATCCGTGTCCTTCCCGTGCTCGTTCGCCACTTCGTCCGAAGGACATTCCGATGACTCGTCCCGCAAACAGGCTATTCGTTGCAATTGGGTTGATGTCACTCTCACTGGGGCTCGCGATTGCCATTCCCGCCGAACTTGTCGCCGCAGAAAAGCTCAAATCGTCGTTCAAGAAGCCGGTCAAGAATCCGAAATTTGAACCTGCCGCGCCTCAGGTAGATCTGTTTGAGGCAGTCGATCGGGGACATGTCACTGTCCGACTGATTCCGAAGAGTGCCAAGGGTGGACGAGTATTGATCGAGAATAAAACTGACAAACCGCTGACCGTGAAGATTCCCGAGGCGGTCGCCGGGGTTTCGATTCATTCGCAGATTGCGAACGTTCAAGGAGGAAATCAAGGTCAGGTACTTTTTGGACTCGACAAAGTTGGTGCCGGGAATGAGCAAGGTCCGCAGCAATTGGGAGGCGGGATTGGGCCGGCCCTGGGTAAGGACCAGCCTGCGGGAAACAATCCCGGATTCGGCCCCGGTCAAGGGATCGGGGGTCAAGGGATCGGGCAAGGACTGTTTTCCGTTCCGGCGGGGACAGTCATCTCATTGCAGTTCAATTCGGTCTGTCTGGAACATGGTAAGCCCGAACCAACTTCGAACAGCAAATACACATTGATTCCGGTGTCACGCATCAGTCGGGATCCGGTGCTTTATCAGTTACTTGTCGTCGTCGGTGCGGGAAAGGTGGATAAACAAGCGGCGCAGGTGGCGGCCTGGCATCTGGCCAATCGGATGAGTTTCCAGGAACTGAGCGTCGTGACCAATACGACGGTCGGGTCGCTCACTCAGACTCCCGATTTCACCCTGGATCAGATCACGAAAGCCGAGCAGCTTGTGGCTCGCGCCCGCGAACGGACGGACGAGTTGTCTCGCGAAGAGGAAAATCGAATTGAATGAATTGCTCTGTCCGAAGAGTATCCGGGGAACAGCATCGATGCGAATGGAGAGGGTCAACTTGCACTCGTTCGGCCCGACCTCCGTCGCGTTGATGTGGTTTCTGACGACAACCCTACCAAGTTTGGCGGCTGACATCCCCTCGATGGGACAGGTCCGAACGTTACTTATTCAGAAATGTGTCTCGTGCCATAGTGGTGACGAGCCCAAGGGAAGTCTCGATCTGACAACGCGAGATCGGTTGCTGACGGGTGGCGATTCGGGTCCGGCGATCAATGAAGCCCAGCCAGCAAACAGCTCGATCTGGCAGCGTGTTGAGCGGAACGAA
>Ga0247833_1008445_pt1 | contig 10435 bp, 9 predicted proteins | sample LaCruzMarch2015__7_FD_187117 | JGI IMG/M metagenome (GOLD analysis project Ga0247833, IMG submission 187117) | Freshwater microbial communities from meromictic Lake La Cruz, Castile-La Mancha, Spain - LaCruzMarch2015_8m | ecosystem: Environmental > Aquatic > Freshwater > Lake | place: Spain...
GCGTATGCAGCATTAGACCTTTCACTCTCACATAGTGAATGGTCAAATGGATATCGTGATATAAAACTTGGTTTCAAAAACTACGGCGAAGATTCAGACTATGGTAATGGTTGGAGAGAAGTTTTTTTAATTGATTAGCAATAGCAGCGGCTACATGACAGCTTTGAGGAATGGAAGGGCACTGATATTTCTACATTGTGGCACGTTCATGTTAGCAAATGCTCATAGTTAAGTTCTCATGTAGGGCTTAGTGCTCAACTCCTTTACCTCTACTTAAACACAACGCTCAGGTGAGCACCTTTGGAATTTGAATGGACTACACTTTCACAATGCAGTCTTGAGATTCAAACCCACGTGATGTGTGACCCTGATTCATACCTCTCTCCTTCACATCTCAATCAAAATTGCCTGACAAGGCGGAGCGCCTATCTACTCGAACTCACACCGTCCACCACACCATCACCATGATTCCCATTCGCGTACGCCTTGTGATCGATCATTATGAAGTTGACAACGATAGAGATGATGATTGGAAGAAGAAGAAGAAGCAGAAGATTAATCGTTCGCTCGATACATACTTTCCACCACTCTTACATACCACAACTACCAGCAATGGTAGTGATGGTACTAATGTTAGTAACGCTTCATTGACAGCAGTATTACCAATAACAGATTCATCATCGATGACAGTTTCGGACTTTACCCAATATATCGTGGAGGAAATATACATTAACAATGGAGAAGGACATTATATAGAATCAAATCAACGTCAACGTCGTCGTTGTAATGATCAAGAATTGGAGTTAAAATTCGTGAACATGTTGTTACAGCGGTTGAAGTGCAATGGTACTAGTAACACTCTCATTCCAGGCATTACAACTTTTAGATATGGTGGTAGAGATACTAGAAAGATTATATTGGATAAGGACAGTCATGACGATCATAATGGCACATCGCACGTATTAACGAAAGAAGATGAAGGGGATACTACTGCTAATTGTCTAATCGACTTTTCACTAATAGAGGAGCAGACTGAGGGATATGCCATGACTATATCACCCACTGTCAATGCCGACAAGATGTTTCGGACACTGCTTTGCTGCTCTTCTCATCATCAATCCCGCAAACCATCTTCCTCAAATGATAATGCCAAGAGGTTGGAATTGATATTGAATGCAAAAGTAATGATTTATCGTCCCCTACAATCTGAATCAGAATCTGCAGCAATTAAAACAACAACAAAAGCATCATCATCGGAACAACAATTGTTGATTGAAAGTACAAGGAAGAGTAAGTGTCTATCATCTCAGGGTATTATTCCTAAATCAATCCTTCACGGCATGAATGATACTGCCAGGACTAAACTTAAACAAAAAGATTGTAACTTGGTGGGCAAAAATGAGATGAATGATGATGATGAGCAACTAATAGACCAAGGAACGACACCTTTGTGTGGCATACAGGGATCTACGACGACGAAAACGACGAAGAGAAAAATCGCAAACGATGACGCCGCGTATGATGATGAAGACGACAAAGAGGATAACAACTGCGAAGACAACATTGCTATTCAGACTGCAGTGCAATTGATAGATGGCATACCGCCGATTTTGGATCAGGCGTGGCAGGATCAATTTGTGAATCGGAAGGGATTGTTGGAACCAGGACATGAACAGTCTAATGATTCAAGGAATGACTCAAGAAGCGCTAAATCATGTATTGCAAACGATGACTTGGAAGGAAGACATTCCTTGGATGAGTCCGCGTCGTCTACTCATTCATCGATAATTCTTTTGTCACAGGAAAACGAAAAACTCGATGGCAAATGTCCTATTTATGACGATGACAATTCAGCTTCTGGCTCGACTAATAATAACGGCAGCGATAGCAGCAGCAGCAGTAGTGGTGGTGATTATGATGATGAAGATGAACATATCGTTGCTCCAAAGAACGATGTTGATGATGGGGTAATCAATTTTGAGCGGAATGTGAATGAAACTAATAGAGCCAGCGAAATGTCTCAATTTAATCCCGCCGTTGATGAACTTTGTACAAAGGACACAAATACAAGTGAGACGGTTGACTCCTCCTCCTCATCTTCTTCCTCCAGCGATAGTAGTAGTGATAGCGAGGAACCGAACATTAGCGACAAGGAACCTCACGGCGAAGATGATAATAGAGATGAAGTTTCTGATAAGAATATCTTACCCATGGAGGATGTTAATGACTCCGTGATACCGTTCAAAGCTGCACACGTCAACAATTCCGATAGTCTTGTCAAAGCGGACAAGCTTGCCAACCAGGATGAATTAAAGAATAGAGAAACCTCTTTAGTATTGAACAAAAGCCCATCTTCCGAGTCTCGCAGTGATGATGACAGTAGTGACAGCGATAGCAGCAGCAGCAGCAGTGATGACTCCGATGATGAGGGTTCTATTGTCGAAGGAACTCAAATACTTGCTGAAGAAGCTGCTAAGTCGAATATTAAGACTCAGCAAGCAAGTCAGAACAACATGACGAATAATGCGCCAACGTCACGTATGATTGGGAGGGCAACTCCTTACCACACCAGCATAGATGTAAGTGAGCAGGTGTTCACTCAGGAATCTGAGATTGTGCCCACCAATCTTTTCGGAAATAGATTTGGCAATAATCAACAACAGATGAGGGGAGGAGATATTGAGTCTTCCACACCACCTAATGACAGTACCAAAATCAATGGTGAGGATGATAAGGATGAATCGAGTTCTTCCACTAGTGATACATCCTCTAGCAGTGACAGTTCCTCGGATTCAGACTCTGAATCTAGCAATTCCAGCAGAAAAAGAAAGGAGGGCAAAGGAGAGGCGGAAGAGGTCGTCAAGCCTGCGTCAATAGCACCAGTACCATCTAGTATTTTACCCGTGGTCCGGACAAGCAGGGGACGTCGACGCACGCCCCTTGTATCCATGAGTAGAAGAATCATCATCAACACCACTGAAGGAGTACCAAAAACAGAGAGCTTTGCAAGGTGACAACATGTCGAAGCACGGATCGGGACATGGTCGATTCTGTGGGAACACTTAGGCATTCATGTTTAAACAATAGATTACAGATATGATCAATACCATTCATCTTACTCCTACTATTGTCCAACCAACATTGACACAATCAACATAAAATCCTCTCGACTCACCTGCAGTGCCGTTTTGTTATAGTAAACTATCAACACATGTCTGATAATAAATCTGCACCATAGGTTACATGAAATTGTTGACAAATGCTTGTATTATCAGTTTTTCTTCCAACACTGTTCTCATTCTTCCTCGTCTTCCTCAAAACAAGCTCTAATAAGGTTGAGGCCTGCTTCAGTTTCGGGAACTAATCTTCAAAATCTACTTGAATTTCGGGAGAAAAATGAATATGCACTTGTAAAGATGCAACACAAAATGCGACTTGTTCGCTCGTGGAGACAAATTAGAGTTCGCAGGGGTACAATGCATTTGTTAATCCTCCTGAGTGAGATGGGGAAAGCAATGCTCAAAGGATCCAAGATTCGATTAGGCCTTGAAACAGCTCCCCACTCGAGGAGGAACAACGACTCCTTGGCAGGAACTAAGAAAAAGTTTGGAAGCAACCCTGTCCACCTCAACAAAGAACACAATATCATTGAAGCGTCATCAGTTACCATGTTTGCAGGCCAAGGACCATGCATTGCATCCAACATCTACTCATTTTCCACCACATTACTTTCAGTCATTCAGAAGATCACATCAAGGAAAAGACCATCCCCATCCTGGAGGACAAGCAGAAACAGCATCAACGCTAGACCAAAGCATCGAAGACAAAACAACAAAACAACAAAATAACAAAACAACAAAACCCACACCCACAACAGCATCAAAGCCCTTAGCCTCAAAGTCTGCAAAATCTAAGTCCACAACACCCAAGGCTAAAACAACACTGAAGCCGACAACATCAACTTCCTCCACCACATCAAAGCCCACAATATCAACTTCAACAATATCTAATCCCATGACATCAAAGCCTACAACATCAAAGCCCACAACATCTAAGCCTTGGTGGGAAGGAACCTCGAGTTGACGAACCCATGATATCCATTCCCACTGAGAGTCCCAGTCCCAGTGCTATTCCAGTAAATCTCCCATAACAACAACTCCATCAGAAAGTCCCAGTGCTAGTGCTGCTGCAAGCCCAAGTAAATTGCCCATGACATCTTCTCCCGGGGCTACTCCTACTGGTACTCACACTGCCCTTAGTGAGTATTTCTTTCGCTGTTGATAGTACATCAGCAAGGATTGTAGTTACATCAGCAAGGATTGTGCAACCATTCCCATTTGCACCACTTGTAATCAGTATGGTGAAATTGAAAAATGGCATGTTTCTAAGGTCACTGACTTAAGCAACCTGTTCAGTGGTAAATCGTCCTTTAGTAATCAAGATATCTCCAAGTGAGATGTCAGTGCAGCATATGATTTTACTGGCATGTTCTCTAATGCAGGATCCTTTAATTAGAATATCTCCAATTGGAATGTCGGTTCTGCTTATTATATGTGAGGCATGTTCTCCAATGCAGGGTCCTTTAACAGGACATCTCCAACTGGATGTCTATTATGTCAAAAATATGGTATTAATGTTTTCTGGCACAGCATCCTTTAATCATAACCTCTGCCTTTGGGGTGGCAAAGTGCCTGCTTCTGTTTACACCCGTGTTAATCTGATTGAAAATTCTTTCAAAGAATGGCTTTGGTTCTATTGATTGTCATGTTGGTACCTAGATATATATTGCCAGTTCTATTCAATAGAGCTCTCATCATGTTGTTGTTTCCGTACCATCCTACCTATCCTATACCTATCCTCTCGCATGAAAGCACTAGGCAAATGTATTGAACAATCACTTCCACAAGGTCACTACAAACGAGCATCCTTGGAATCATTTCAGAAAATTTGTGCAATCCCACTTCTTTAAGTCAAGGGTGTCTCGTTGATGTGATGGGTTCTGTATCCTGGCAAACAAGTCAAAGAGCTTGAGCTGGAAGGCGGTGGAGCTTCTTCACATAAAACGCCATTGTTACACCGCCACCGTCGACTATTCCCTTCATCATAACATACTAACGTGAGGTATAGTTGGTTTAACTGACATATATCGGAGGGATATACAATGTTTTAGCAATTCCGCAATGGTACTATTATCATATGCCCTGAGGAGTGATTGTATTCTAACCATACATTCGAAATTTGAAATTTGAGTGAGATCATATTTTATATTTATGTAGCAACTATCCTAAGAAGACATATGCACACACCCGCACTGAGAATTAAGTGTAGCCACTGTCCTGCTTCCGCCATGAGTATTAGTATTAGTAATGCTAAGTAATGCTTGCATGCTGCTACAGCCTACTGCTATACAGAGGGGGGGGGTCAGGGGGGGCATTCCCCCTGGCATTCTCACTTACCACCGGCTCCTCCAGAAGCCCGAGTAAAGCCGTTTTCCTCATTGATTGGAGGAGGTTGGAATTTCAATGGAAATTGATTATATAGAAAAAAACTCAGAGAGACATAGGCGCATTCACCTTCCACTACCCTACTTTAAAATCGACCTAATTAATATGAGATTAAGAAACTGAATTTGATTTGGCTACAATTTAGAGCACAGGCTTGTCCCAGAACTTTGGTGAGAGCAATACAAAGCAATACTCAACATCGTCCATAAGATACTGTATGTTGGCTTCCTTGTGGAAAATGGCATATCCTGTATCATGCAATGTCTTGAACATATCGTGGGCTTTTTCTCCAATGTCATGAATTTCTACTAAAATTTGTTGTATCTTTACTGGTGCATCCAGCCATTTTCGGAACGTATCGAACTCACAACCTTCACAGTCAATTTTGAAGATGTCAATTGTTCTGTTGACATGACCAAGCTCTGCTACGGTATCAGCAAAGGATTTGTAATTTCCCCCTGTTTCACCAGATATACCCCACTGATGATAGAATACGGTTTTACTATGCCCCGTCTGTTCTGCCGTCGTTTGAACAAAGTCACCAAAGTCAAAGATATGGATTTCACATTCTGTTGACACGTTCTCAAGTAATGCAGACTCAAATGAGGCATCGCCTTCAGAGCCAATGCTGTATACCAAGCAGGAGTTACTACTCTTACGCCGCTGGATACGGTGAGGATCACAGACCCATTTACCACCATCACCCTTCCGACCTATGCGTACCTCATGACGGCACGAAAATTCAGGCTCGTAGTTGTCTTGAAACCACTCCTTCTTTCCCACGTTACCGTGGGGATCCCTCCCTCGTGCCTTTCTCTCCTCGGGAGAGCAACAGGAATTAGGTTGGATAGCATGTGCGATTGACTTCGTCAGCATCCACTCCTCGTTGGAAATGTCCGTGAAGAAGTTGTTGGATTCACTCTTGGCCAACTGAAATGAGGCAGGGAGAAGTGACGTAAGCATTTCTGCATCATTATTATTATTGTTGTTCATACCCATTAGGTGAACTTGAATCCGGACAAACGTTGTGACGACGGCAAATGTAAAAAGAATTGTGACCACCACGGTGGCCGTGGGTCGGCGGCAGCCATGTGGCTTAGAACTAGTAGAACATCTCATTTTTCCATAGGCATGTTGTGTGAGCCCCTAAAATTTGAGTATCCAACTGGACCTTAGGTATCTAGGTACTCTTAGGTAGTCGTTCCTCAAACTGTTGGAGACGGTAGTTAGTAGACCTGCTGCATCTTCGAATCGCGGATTTCACGAGCCACGAGCATCAATGGTGGTCCTGCCCTTTCAACTAGTCGTCATCGGATCCTCCCTCCTCTTCCATGCAGCAACATCATCATCGTTCGACCCCTATCTCCTCGACGGTGGGCTCGTAACTGCCGTGGCTGGTCGGGATTATGTACTCATTGCATCAGACACAAGATTGACAGATGGTGGGAATGGGATACGAAGTCGTCATCATCTCGGTTCTAGGATATGGTCAGCATATTCGTCATCTTCATTGGTAGCTGATGTTAGTTGGGCTGACGATGGAAAAGATACAACAATCGACGATAAAGAAGTGCTTCCGTCATCACTTTTAATCTCCACGAGGCGTAGACTTGGAGGAACAATGACTTGGAGGAACAATGATCAATCACCGGTGCTGGTGGGGAGTGCGGGATGCTCGGCCGATTGTGAATCACTCCGACGTAGGGTGCGACTTGAACTTGATGCACTCCTATCATCGTCATCGAGTAGAGGAGGAGTTGGAGGCATGGGCGTTAGTTCTATCGCGAATTTACTCCAGCAGATATTGTACGGACGTAGAACGTTCCCGTACTATGCATTCTGCGTCGTTGCTGGATTGGATCGTCGACGTCGGGAGGGGGCGGTGTATGTTTATGATGCAATTGGCTCATACGAACGTGTGGCAGTTTGCTGTGCTGGGACAGGACGAGAATTGCTTCAACCAATATTAGACACTGCATTCTCTCCCGTATCTCCGCGACCTGATGTCATTGTAGCGGCTGATGGTGGTGGCCGCGTCACGACGACGACTACGGCAGACGTATCGGCATCAATGCAGCGATCGGGAGTCGCAGGTGGACTGCGATCACCAGTTAAGACCATTGTTGATTGTAGGTGGGAGGATGCGAGAGACAAAGTTGCACGAGCTTATGCATCTGTTGCTGAACGAGAAATATCGGTAGGAGACGAGGTCGTTATTTGCATCGTAAGAAAGTCACGCTCGGCTGATGAGACGAAGGAGAGAGGCGTCGATAAATGTGATGATAGTAGTGGAGGTACCGTGATGGAAGTATTCAACTATCCGTTGAAAAGGCATTGAAGTATCCAAAGTGAGAAGAAGGTATTTATTCGTGTGACTAATTCTCTTTCGAGGACCAAAATCACATGCAATGAGGATAAGCGATTCCATGGCTCTAGAGAACTTCCAATGCATTCATGAACGACGCAAGGAGATCATCGGTATCATCATAAGCTCCCGTTTTGTGTTTGTCATCGCTGCGAATGTCCCGAGTATGCTCGAGTGCGTTGATGAACAAAATAGGGTGTGCGGAAGAGATGAACTTTGCTGTGACTTCATCACAACCAGACAACTTGTCAAAAACGCATACCGAGTAACAGGTATCATCCCTCCTTTGGCTTGCGAGGGTACACGACGAAGCAATAAATGAGCATTCGGAGTTGTCTAGACCGAAAGGCAGCACTTCGATTTCTTGGTGTAAACTAATTGTAATCAACCTTCCGCCTGGTTTCAAAACTCGATGTAACTCACTGTAGAGCCTCATGGTTGTCTCATGTCCGCTATTGTAGCACATGGTAGTGTCGACTAGACTCTTGTCAATGACAACATCAAATGAATTATCCTTAACCTCATCCATGTTGAGACAGTTCATGATCATAAAATGTTCACTAAGACTCGGGAACCTAGAAATTTGTTTTTCAATCGCAACCTTTGAGTAGTCAACATTCAAACTGTTTGTAAATCCGTCTAGGTACAAGTCTGCCGAGAATTGCGCATCGCCACATCCAACAACAAGAATTGATGAATCGGTGCTTGGCAATAGTGCACTTAAAGTTGGAGCGAGGTCATCGTAAGAGCACATCCAGTCGAAGGGGTCACTCAACATGTAACGTTCATTCCAATAGTCTTGTTCTCCGTATCGTTCCGTCATCGCTTAACTAGACGCAGGTATTTGCCAAGAAGTCACTCCCTCGCAGGCACCAAGACGAAGACAGGATTTGATTTCGATTTCATTTTTCCCGCCACAGATTTAAAAGCCCAGGCACACTCAACGTTCTCTCTCTCGCCGATTCAGGGAGATCGACTCGATGCCATTCATCTCGAAGGAGGAGTATCGAAACATTGCCAAAATGCAAGGTCTAAGTAATAAGAACAGCTCCATCGCTTCCTCGTCTTCAGGGAAGAATCGAAAGAAGGGCAAGGGCAAGGCAAAAGGCACGGCGAAAGCTGTGCCGAATGCTGCTGCCGTGTTTTCGATCGAGGCTGCCATCGACGCAGCCATTACCGAGGCGAATCAAGAAAAACAGCATCAGCAAGCCTCTGAGCCAGACGTAAACTCAACAGCGATGGATAAAGAAAATGCAGTGCCAAATGAAAACGTCGTTGATGGGTTCCCCTTACTTGGTAAACCGCGTAGATCTTTCATCGGTACCAAGACAACCACGACATCGACAATGATGGCAGCAGTGGCGATGCCGTGGTTCGCACTTGCCGCAGCATCTGCAACAGCCGGAGTTGCCGTGGTGGATACTGGTGACGATGACGAGGTTGAGGATATTAACGGCGTTCCGACGATCGATACCACTGATGGGAATTCACTCGAGTCTCTCTCGCCATATTCGAAATCACCATGCCGTCCTACCTCCTCAGGTGGTAGTAGTGACAGCAGCAGTGTAGGACAGCCCAGCTCGGCTATGAAATATTCCACAATGTCGTCTACGTACAATGTCATGGGCGCTACGTCAGATGCAACATTGACACCACGTACACTCGAATTGAGCGCCGTTCTTGACTGCTTATCTTTCGACTTCTCGTCACAGAATACAATGGCAGACGAGGTGGTAAGAGGTGATGAAACTGTGCCGGAAGAAGATTTAATGCCATCCATAACCGACACCTTCTCCCCATCATCATCAATCAATGAGAATGTTACAATTACAACAACGTTCGACGTGGCACAAACACTCTATTGTGCAGTGAAGGATGTTTGGGCGAATGGCAAGCATATTCCTGTAATTTGTAGCCTATTTAACATCACCGAAACGGTGGCCGCGAAAGTCCTCGATCAAATTACTTCGTCATCTGGTGGAGCTGGTACGAAAGAAATGGTCCTCCTTGATATTGATGAACGCGTAATCAAGCCACAACTGAAAATGCTGGATGAGAAAATCGTCTCACCAACAATTACTGAGGTGTTCAAGGTTATTGAATTAATCGTAAGTAAGGCTGATGAGTGGGTGATAGCGCCTATCATCAAGGGATTGATCTTTTTCGATAGGAAGGACAAAGATGTTGTGATGTGAAGTTGATTTAAAGATTTGTGGGGATTGCATAATGCTGTATGGAAGTGATAGTCTCTCCTGTGTCGTTGAGAGCCATAAATATAAAATACACGATTTATTTAATAGGAGTAGGAGTACCATTTATCAACATCCTCTTTCATTGATACTTGCAAGTAGTCTCCCGAATTCAGACAGTCAAGCCTACCTAGGTAGGATCAGGGCAGCAAAAACTTGGCCCTCACTCACAAAAAGGAGTGAGTAGTAACACGATACAATACAACTTAAGAAATTAGGTAAAGAATTAATACTACCTAGACCTTTTCCACCTGAAAACGGAGTCTTATAGCCGAGGATCTTTCAATCAAACAGCTTCGCAGTCGGAACCACAAGAG
>Ga0247833_1008449_pt1 | contig 10432 bp, 7 predicted proteins | sample LaCruzMarch2015__7_FD_187117 | JGI IMG/M metagenome (GOLD analysis project Ga0247833, IMG submission 187117) | Freshwater microbial communities from meromictic Lake La Cruz, Castile-La Mancha, Spain - LaCruzMarch2015_8m | ecosystem: Environmental > Aquatic > Freshwater > Lake | place: Spain...
AAAATCATCGTCGCCACAGTCGATGTACCAGCGCACCGCTTTCTTTTGATTCTCAGGCATATTGTTGATCAATTGCAAAACACTTTGTCGGTTGTAATAGGCCTCGATTTGGGCATCCGTTGCAGTTGAATCTACTCTTCTGACATAGGTTTTGGCCATCTCCATGGTGAGCGGTCCAGTAGCAGCACTCAGCGGGCAAGCAGAAGAAAACAACTCTGGATGGTGCAGCGCATAGGTAAAGCTCCCATCACCGCCCATGGAAAGCCCGGCAATGGCCCGAAAACGCTTTTCCGTTTTGATGCGGTATTTCTTTTCCACAAACGGCATCAATTCCTTGAAGAAAAAATCCTCGTACAGCCAGGTACCCGTAGCGTTGTTGGAATAGCCCCGGCGGGTCGTATTCGCATCGGGCATCACGATGATCATGGGCGTAGCCGTTCCTTCCTTGACGGCTTTGTCGGTAATGTTCAAGACTTCACCAAATTGCACCCAACCGGTTTGGTCATCCCCACTGCCATGGAGCAGATAAAGCACCGGATACGTCCGCGAAGAGGTTTCGTAATCGGCGGGAAGGTAAATGGCGTACTTGCGCTCCATGCCCAGGATTTTGCTTTGCAGTGTAAGGTTGTCCATGACCTTGCCGTTCTGGGCAGCGAGATTGATGCCCATGCAGATCAAGGCAATGAATAGACTGATGTTTTTCATGTTGTTTGTTTATGTGATTTTATAGCAAGCGCAAGCGCCAAAAGCCAATGCGCTTTGTAGCAAAGATATCAGAAGGATTAGATTGTGGGTAGAGTTGGGTTTGTTTGTTTGGTAAAATAGGCTGCTTTGCGAAAGTTGGAAGTAAAATACATCAACCTGCAAAGTGGTGACATTACGAGAGGCGAAGGCTGGGGGTTGGATTTCAGCACTAGGTATTTTCGTTATTAAACAGCACTTATAATCACCTCAAATCCACAAAAAATGGGTATCTTTGGTTTAAGCAACTTATTATGGCAAAGGACTTATACCACGAAACTGTTAAAATAGCTTTAGCTAAAGAAGGTTGGTTGATCACCCATGATCCACTTTATTTAGCAGACCTCAACGTAGGCATCGATTATGAAATTGACTTAGGTGCGGAAAAACTAATTGTGGCAGAAAAAGGACTGGAAAAAATAGCCATTGAAGTGAAAAGTTTTCTTCGTGCGTCCATAAGCCACGAGTTTCACAGTGTATTTGGTCAATATTTGGTTTATCTAGAAGCCCTTAAACAACTAGCACCAGAGCGTGTTTTAATACTAGCGATGCCCGACTTTGCATATGAACGCTTACAAGATTATCCTTTCATTCTGGATTTATTGAATCGATATGAGGTGAAGTATATTGTTTTTGATTCTACACAACCTAACATTGTGATATGGAAAAAATAGCCAAACATCAGGCAATTTTGCTGGGCTTACTGAAAGCATTCGAAAATGACAATCAGGATGGGCAAACGTACATCCTGACCGATACCGTTCACCAGCACTATCAAGTCATGCGGGCTGGTTGGGACAGTCGCAACCATTACTTCCTCAGAGTTCGTATTCACCTGTGCATCAAATCAGATGGCAAGATCTGGATTATGGAAAACCGCACCGAAGAGGATATAGCCGAAATGTTGGTCGAGCTAGGAGTACAAAAAAAGGATATTGTATTGGCTTGGTTGCCTGAACATGTGCGGGAGTTTTCGGGATATGCAGTGGCGTGATTATAAAAATTTATTTGTAAATTTCTACCGCATGGCTTTACTGAAGGTAAAAAACCATAAAGTTTCTGCCTGGCAAAACGGAAACCTACAAGGTTGTTGCGGAGACTTAGCGTGCCACTGACGCGCAGGGCTACACTCACAAAGGACGGGTATTTTATACCGCGAAGCAGTTCACATTGTGGGAAGGTAAATAAAAAAGGCTGATGATGCGAAACACCCTCGCACCATCAGCCTTTTGAATCACACTAGACAAGCATCAAGGCTTTATCGTAGCCGTATTCTCTTTCATCCAAGGGCCCAAATTGGCACACCCTTCATATTGGCGATCAATGATGATGAACGTTTTGCGGATGCGTTCTTCCACCCATTTGTTTACAATCTCATTGCGCTTTGATTCGATGGCGGCCTTTTGGATTTTGGCGTAATCCTGCGCCAGGTTAGCTTTGTGGGGGGTAGTCCGCGACATGAGTTTCACCAATCGGTAGAAATAATCTCCGCCTTCATCCCGAAACTCGATTGGCTTGGAGATGCTGTTGATTTTCATGGTATCGATGGCAAAATAAATGTCAGGATCAAGATCGCCCACTTCAAAGAAAGTGTTGCCCGATCCAGCATTCACCATACGGCCATCGTTGTTGAAACTCTGAACGTTTTTGTCTGAATATTTTTTCACGCCGCGAGAAAAAGAAATGGAATCCTTGAGGAGCAGGGTACGCACCGTGTCCATGTGCCGTTTTCCAGTTTCGATGTCATCATCGGTGATTTCGGGGCGAATCAAGATGTGGCGAACGTGAATAGAGTTGCCTCGACGTCCCAACATTTGGATGATGTGAAAACCAAACTGGGTTTCAGTAACCGGAGACACTTCGTTGTCTCCAGTTTGTATGCAGCAGCTTCAAATTCGGTCACGTATTTTCCGCGCTTGGCCCAGCCCAAATCGCCACCACCACGGGCAGAACCATCGTCCGAAAATTTTTGGGCCAAAACAGCAAAATCTTCCTTGCCGTCTACTATGCGTTTGCGGATGTCTTCCAATTTGGACATTGTTATCCGCCGTTGTTCTTTGTTGATGGGTACTTTATAAACAATTTCGCCCACTTCAACTTCCGAGCTGAAATAGGGCAAACTGTCTTTGGGAATGCGGCGGAAGAAGTCTTTAACCTCCGAAGGAGTAACCGTTACATCGTTCATTATTTTGGTACGCATCCGTTCAATCAGCAGGTTGTTGCGCAAATCCTCGCGGAACTGTTCCCGCACTTCATTGACGGTTTGGCCATAATATTCTTCAAATTGCTTGAGGTCGTTGTTCATGTAACTCAGAATGCGCTCAATCCTGGCGGTCAGCTGGGTTTCTACCTCGTCCTCTTTTACTTCAATACTATCTAGCTTAGCCTGATTGAGCAAAAGTTTGTTCACCAGGATTTGCTCCACCATCATGCAACGCGCTTCTGGGGGTACCGCCCCATTGCGTTGGGATTTGGCATAGGAGTACTGCTCTTCTACCTCCGACAACAAGGTGATCTCACCGCCAACGGTGGCTACCATTTTGTCTAAAACCTGCCTTTGCGCCATCGCTGCCAAACTCATGGTCAACAAAACAGCCAATATTAAGTACCGCATTTTCCAAAAATTTTTATCCATTTTGGGTTTTCAATTTTGGGGTGGTTTTTTCAGTTAAGTCATCTTTGCTAGATAGTAGATGACTATTAAAACCTAAAGTCCAAAACTTAAAGCCCTAATATATTTCCACATTGCGCTTTTTCAGCGCAATTTCATAAAGGTCTTCTCGCTTGCGTTGCAGCAAGTCCAGTTTTCGTTTGTGGAGCACGAAGGTACGCGCTTGTTGCTCAATGTAGCCCAATGGCGCAATTTCTTTCCTGTTTTTCAGCTCCAACAAGCGAAAATAGTATACAAACTCGCCATCGGTTTGGCGAAATTCTCTTTTTGAAGCAATATTATCGGCGGTGATGGTGCCTTTGGGCATGACCGAACCGATGACATCTACTTTGTGCCAAATGCTGTCTACCAAAACATGCGCGGTAGCGTATTTCTGGCAATAAGCCTCCAGTTTTTCCAAATTGCTCCCCCGGGGCTTGTTCCAATACCCCAAAAGACTATCGGGTTTTGGTACCGGGGCTGCAATTTTGATAAAGAAACAGCGGATAATGGGGGTTTCCAATTCGTACTGTTCCTTGTTTTTTTCGTAAAAAGTCTGTAGTTCAGTTTTAGTAACCGTCGAGTCCAAAAGCTGTTCTACCAATACCTGTTCGTAGTTGTTTCGAATCAGCGACCGGCGGTAATCGCGCACCAATTGGTCGATATTGAGATCCGGTGGGAGGTTTTTCTCTGCCTCGTACATCAATAGTTCTTCGCGAATCCAACGATTGACATAAGCCTGAATGATCAATACACTGTCGCCTTTAGTCGCTTGTTCTGGAAACATGTTTTCCAGTTCAGAAAGGTGCAATTCCCGATTGAACACCCTGGCAAGCAAACGATCCCCCTGTAGCTTGTCGTCAGACTCACACGCTACAAAGGCTATGGCCAACAGCAAAAAAGCTAGAATATTCAGGCTCCTCTTTCCAATCATGGCTGAAGATAGTTGGAGAGTTGGATGTATCGTAGATCCCGTTCCGCTTCGCCCCCGTACCCTGAGCGAAGCCGAAGGGCCCGGGGGTGGAGCGGAGCGGAACGGGATCTACTGCAACCAACTCTCCAACTATTTTTTGATTAAGCTTTCAAAAACTCCTTTGTCTATCTTGACCGGATATTGCTTTTTCAGTTCGTTTACCCATTGAATTTCCAGGTGATCTTGATAATCAGCGATGATGTATCCTCTGGCTTCATTGAGCAGTTTGTCTTGCGCCGGAATAATTTTTTCCACTTTATAGAAAGAATACTCGTTGTTTTGGCGATCCAATTTGGCCAAGGTAGTCTCTCCTGCTTTCCATTCTTTCAATTCAGACGCTTCTGGTGACTTGCTTTTTTCCAGGGTCAATTCTTCAACACGGATACCGATGGTATCGGATTTGTTGAATTTCTCCAATACTTCTTGAGTCGAATGCTTGCGGGCATACTCCCGAACGGGCTCTAAAACCGATTTGGAAATGCCATCGATAAAGAATACCGAAGTAAGCGCACGATCTTCCCAGCGGTATTTGCCTTTGATGGTTTTGAAATAGTTTTTCAAACCAACCGTATCTTGCGAAGCTTTGTCCCAAACATTGATTCTGGTTGCTTCAAAAAGCAAAATTCCTTCCTCGTATTCGCGCAACAGTGCCTTGAACTCTGGATATTTTTGATCCAGGCGTTGTTCTTCAAAGCGCAGGCAAGATTCGTTGACATACTCATCGTACAAATTTTGCACGGCAGCATCTGTGTTGGTTTCACCTGACATGCGCATGCGCTGGCGGGTTGCAGCTTCTACAAACTGGGCAAAATTGCCCATGGTATACGCTTTTTTCGCCATAGTAAACAACACTTTGTCACTGGGTGGTTGTGGCGCCCGCCATTGGAAAGTGAAGAAAGTATCGTTCAGGGTTGCGGCAAAGTCGGTCAGCAGATTGGGATAATCTTTGAATCCAGTTTCGCGCTTGATGTCATCAACCATGGCTTTGCGGGCCATCTCGAAGCGGGCATCTCTTTTGATGCGTGCTTCTAATTGACCACGCATTTGGTCATAAGGTTGTATCTCTTTTTTGCTGATGCGCTTGATAATGTGCCAACCCACGCTGGTTTCGAAGGGTTTGGAGTATTCTCCATCTTTGGTCACGCTGTAAGCAGCATCTTCAAAGGCTTGTTCAAAGCGGTTGATGGTTACAAAACCAACGTATCCGCCTTTATCGGCAGTCCGAGAATCGTTGGAGCTTCTGGCCGCTATTTCTTCAAAATTGCCGCCTCTTTTCAAGCTTGCATAGAGGGTATCGATTTGCATTTTGACCACAATAGCATCCGACCCTTCGGTACGCAGCAAGATGTGGGCAACCTCTACTTCTCCTCTTGCGGGGCGTTTGCTGTGTACTTTCAGCAAGTGGTAGCCCACGCTGGTGCGAATGGGCATCGAGATTTGATCAAATGGAAGTTTGTACGCTGCACTTTCCAAGGGATAAAACCCATTGGGAAACATGGCAGTTACATAGCCGATGTGTCCTCCATTGGTAGCCGCTGATTTATCGGCAGAAAGCTGTTGTGCAACCGTGGCAAAATTGTCCCCCTTGAGCAAGCGTGCCCGGGCATCCATTGCCTGCTTGAAAGTAGAAACGGTGTCAGCACCTTTGGCATCAGCAGGCAATGCAAATAAGATATGGCTGATGTCGAGGTCGTATTGTGACCTTTCGAAAAGTTCTTTGGTCAATTTTTCGGTTACTTGCTTGTTCAGCAGGTAAGAATCCGCCAATTGACGGCGGTAACCAGCCAATTCTTCCTGAAGAGCCTGGACGGTGTCCAGCTTCATATCCTTGGCCTTTTTGACTTTGAGTTTAAATTTGGTGTACAGATCCAGGTACTCTTGCAACGTAGCACGGGAAAAATCTGCATTTTTACCGTTCGTTTTGGAGTAAATGTACTTGAATTCGGAAACATGCACCTGGGTGCCATCAACCGTAAACAATACAGGATCGTTATCCTGTGCCTGGGAGAATACTACAAGGCTGAAAAAACAGCCAATCAGCAGCAAAAGGTTCTTTGCCATGTCAAGTTTTATTTTAGAAGTGGGGCAAAAATAAACTTATTCCTGTAAATAGACACGTTTAACACGTTGGGAAATTCCGGTAAATACTTCATAAGGAATCGTATCCAAAATACGGGCCAATTCATCCACGCTGGGATCTTGTCCAAATATTTCCACGGTATCTCCCGCTTGTGCTTCTGGAATCTGGGTCAGGTCGATCATCGACATGTCCATACAAACACTACCCAGAATGGGTGCACGTTTTCCCCGTACACCAACACTGAAAGCTCCGTTGCCAGCCCCTCGGCGCAAACCGTCGGCATAACCTACAGAGATGGTTCCAGTTCGCATGAGAGAATGGGCACGGGCGCGGCGACCATAACCGATGGATTCGCCTTCCGCAACAACTTTGATTTGTGAAATAGTAGCCTTAAAACTCAAAACTACCTGTAGTGGTTCGGGTAGTGAATTGCTCACATCGATGCCATACAGGCCAATTCCCAAACGCACCATATCCTGCTGGTATTGTGGAAAACGGGTAATGCCATTGGAGTTAAGCGCATGTTGGAGTGGTTTGTAGCCCAAGACCTGGGTTATTTGGGCGTAAGCTTGATTAAACCTCCGAGCTTGCTCGTGGGTAAATGCATCGTGAGCAGGGTCTTCGCTGGCTGCCAGGTGGGTATAAACGGACTTTACCGTTAATCCGGGATGCGTCTGCAAGTAATTCAAAAGCCCATCCAATTCGTGCGCGTCAAAACCCAGGCGGTGCATGCCGCTGTCAATGCTGAGGTGAATGCCATGAGGCAAAGCTTGGGGATTGAGGTTTTTCAGTTGTTCCAGGCTGTACACCACTGGTTCCAGGCGATGGAGGCGCATTTGTTCGAAAGCACCCAATTCAGGATTGAGTACCATAATCGGAGCACTGATGCCGGCTTGGCGCAATTCTGTACCCTCGTCGGCATAAGCAACGCAGCAATAGTCTACCCGCAGGTATTCCAGTAGGCGAGCCACTTCTTTGCTGCCTGCGCCATACGCGGTTGCTTTAATCATCACCATGGTTTTGACTCCGGGTTGCAAGCAACGCTGGTAAGCGCGAAGATTGTGGGCCAAGGCACTCAAGTTGACTTCCAGGCGCGCCTGGTGCACTTGTCGGGAAAGCGCCTGTGCAATTTTTTCCAGTTGAAATTGTCGGGCACCTTTGAGCAAAACGACTTCCGATTGAAAGCGCAGCGCAGGTAAGTTTTCCAACAGCGATTCCGTATTGTCAAAATAAGCTTGTTCCAATTCTGCTGGCAAGCATCCTTGTAAGGTTTTGGTGACCTCCCCTACCCCAATAACTCGATTCACCTGGTACTGTTGGATCAATTGGGCAATTTGTAGGTACAAGTCGGCATTGCTCACGCCACTTTGCAGGATTTCGGAGATAACCAAGCTGCGGTTTCGCCCGTGATCGTGTTGCCGCATCCATTGCAAGCCCAGGCGCAGTGAGCTAAGGTCTGCATTGTAGGTATCGTTGATGATCAGGCAATTGTGTTGTCCATCCAACAATTCCATGCGCATGGCCACCGGCTCCAATTGAGCCATCCGTTCCATGATTTGACTGGATTTCAAGCCCAGGTGCAAAAGCGTTGCCCAACAATGAATGGCGTTTTCAATGGAAGCCTGATCGGTGAACGGCAGAGTAATCCGCATTTCCTGACCCTGGTAGCGCCCTTCCAGGTGGGTATGGCTCAAAAAAGTTTCGGTCTTGAAAACGTACAAATCAGCATCAGCATGCAAACCAAGCGACCAGGTCATGGTTGGGCAACCCAAAGCTTCTATTGCACGATGAACCCTGGAATCATCCCGTCGGTAAATCAGGGTATGTACGCCTGCAAAAAGCGACAGTTTTTCTTGCAGTTTGGCCTCCATGCTTTCAAATCCTTCGCTGTGCGCCTCTCCCAGCATGGTAAAAATACCGATTTGAGGCTGCAAGATCGGCACCAGTTTGGCCATTTCGCCACTACGGGAAATCCCGGCTTCAAAAATGCCCAGTTCGTGCTGTTGCTGAATGCCCCACACGGAAAGTGGAACTCCAATCTGTGAATTGTAGCTCCGCGGACTGCGGATGATGGCAAAGCTGGAATACAACAACTGAAACAACCACTCTTTGACGATCGTTTTGCCGTTGCTGCCTGTGATGCCAATCACCTGCAAGGGAAACTGACTGCGGTGATGGGCAGCGAGGCGTTGAAGGGCAACAGTGACGTTGGATACCTGCAAAAAGTTGGCATCAGGATAGTAGGTTAAATCGGGCAATTGTGTGACCACAAAATTGCGGACACCTGCGGCGTATACGGCGGGCAAAAACAGATGGCCGTCGTTGTGCGCTCCTTTGATGGCAAAGAAGAGACTGCGTTCGGCAAAAATGATTTGTCGACTATCGAGCAACAAATGCTCAATCGATGCTTCAAAAAAGGGAAGATTGGGTGTTGTGGCCTGAATTACTTCCTGAATCTCCTGAATTGCGTACATCAACTCGTTTTTTGCGTAAGGGCATGTATAACGCAAAGAAAAGCAAAAGTTTGTGCTTCTTTGCATTTCGCAATTGGAACATGGAGGAGTACTGACTACTCCACAATTTCCAATTTCGCAAACTTGAGCATGATTCGCTTCTCTTGTCCATCTTCGGCGGCCTCAAAGAAGATGGTCGCAATGCGGTTGTCTTTTCCTCCGTCGATGTTCAGTACTTTGCCTTCTCCAAATTTCAGGTGCAGGACTTTATTGCCCACTTTGATTTGATCACTGGGGCTGGGTTTGAATTGTGCAGGATCGATGCGAGGAGCAGCATTGCTTGTAGCAGGCCGGGGTTTGAATGAGCCACTCACGCCTGATTTGGTCGGAGCATCAGGTTTGGTTTTGCTGGAAGCAGGCTCATAATCGGCTGAGAAACCACTGCGCAGGGCCGCCGTACTTTCCAGGTGGTCGCGCGGAATCTCCTCGATGAAGCGGCTCATCTCATTGTACTGCATTTGGCCAAACTTGTAGCGGCTCATGGCAAAAGTGAGGGTCAAAAACTGTTCAGCACGGGTGATGGCCACATAAAACAAACGCCGCTCTTCATCCAGGCCATCAGGTGAGTCCATGGACATGAAAGAAGGGAAAAGTTTTTCTTCCAAACCGACTACAAAAACCGATTTGAATTCAAGGCCTTTGGCTGAGTGCACAGACATCAGCGTGACATAGTCGCCAGATTTGGACTCGTCGTCCATATCGGTCAGTAGTGCGATATTTTGCAGATAAGATGCCAGTGATTTGTTTTGCTGCTCTGCAGCCGTTTCAAATTCATCGTCCTCCACAAAGGATTTAATACCATCCAGCAAGGCGTTGAGGTTTTCCAGGCGGCCAAGGCCTTCTACGGTTTTGTCCTGATTGTATTCCTCGATCAGTTTGGAATGCTTGGCAATGTACAAGGCCGCTTCGTGGGCATTGAGGGTGCTGGCCTGCTGGCCACTGTCTTGTACAATCTTGATGAATTCAAGCAAGGATTTCTGGGTACGAGCGCCTGCATTGATTTGCACCAAAACTTCCCACATTGTCACGTTTTGCTGGCCGGCTAGTTCACTGATTTTGTCAACTGTACTATCGCCGATGCCGCGCTTGGGGAAATTAATGACCCGGCGCAAGGCTTCCTCATCCTTGGGATTGACGGCCAGACGCAGGTATGCAATCAAGTCTTTGACTTCCTTGCGTTGGTAAAAAGACAAACCTCCAAAAACCTTGTAGGGAATATTGTAGCGGCGCAAGTATTCTTCCATGACCCGACTTTGGGCATTGGTGCGGTACAACACGGCGATGTCGGTGTTGTGGAGGTGAAAGCGGTTGCGTTGTTCCGAGATCGTGTCGGCTACTCTTTTGCCTTCCTCCGCATCGGTCATGGTTTTGATGACCTTGATTTTTTGTCCCGATCCTTTACTCGACCAGATTTTTTTCTGGATCTGCCGCTTGTTGAAGCGAATCACTTCGTTGGCCGCTTGCACGATGTGCTC
>Ga0247833_1008459_pt1 | contig 10423 bp, 8 predicted proteins | sample LaCruzMarch2015__7_FD_187117 | JGI IMG/M metagenome (GOLD analysis project Ga0247833, IMG submission 187117) | Freshwater microbial communities from meromictic Lake La Cruz, Castile-La Mancha, Spain - LaCruzMarch2015_8m | ecosystem: Environmental > Aquatic > Freshwater > Lake | place: Spain...
GGGATATTTGCGCTTCCTTCTTCAGTCGTCGACGTAGTCGTCTTGCGATCCACCAGCCAGCTGGTCGTAACAACAACAAGTATGGAGCCACAGTACGTACGTAGCAATGACGACTGGTAAAAAGATGGATCTGCGCGTGTTATATACGCATCAAAAAACCAAGAAGAAGAAAGCATGGAAAGATGGTCGAATAAAAGTTACGTCATCATCTTGTTCACTGTACGATTCCACGCCAATCCCAGGCAGTAGCAGTACAATTTTAGATACAATTGAATTAACACAATTGGAAATTCAATCATTAGTTAATGGTAGTAATACTGAATTAGAAAGTGAAAAGTATTTAATTACCATTGAGGGACCATGGGTGGTGTCAGCAGTTGGTGACAATGACATTGATGGTGGTGGTAATAGTAAGCAACAACAACTTCATGATGATCCATTATGGAACAAACGACTACCTCCACCAAATAGTAATAGTAACCTACTATTACAACGAAAGAGACATGCTGGAGATGCAGCAGCAGCAACAATGACGACAACGATACAACACCAATCATCACCATCGGCAGCAGCAGCAGCAGCAGCAGCAGCGGGGAGGAACAAAATACTTGCTAGTAAAAAGTTTGTCATACCTACTAAAATTATACCACCACATCCAATGGAACGATTGAACAACACGAAGAATAGGACTCGACCATTACAACCGGGTGAATTAGAACGTCGATACTATGGTAGCAATAATAATAACAATAGCAATAGCTATAGTAGTAACAATGTTGGTGGTGGTGGTAATGGTATGAGCAGTAGAGATGGGTATTATTGTAACAACAATGACAATAACATACAAGGCGACCAACATACGACAAACAACAATTACAATAATAATAGTGGCAATAATCATCATCAAAACCACAACAACAATGGTCGACATGGAGATGATTATTTTGCAGTAAATAATCGGCAACAATTCCAACAACAACAAAGGCAGTCAGCTTCGTTGATACCACCACCAGTAGTATCAATGCAGAATCAATACAGCAATGTTCAACACCCTAATGACGGAGCACGGAATAACGATGGTCATAGTAGAGGAAACAACAACATCGGTACTACTGCCCCATCATCATTGTCATCCTCCTGCTGCGATACTGCAAATCAAAGAAATAATCATCACTACTCACCGTCACCAATGGGACGAAGCCATACCAATAATAATAATGATAATAGTCGAAACAATAATGTCGCCGCCGCTACTACTGCTTTTACTGGTAACAAGAATGGTATTATATTCCAATCGAACGAATATGACCCTAGTGGGTATTACAATGAAGAAGAAGACGACGATGATGATGATGGTAGTGTTGATGTTGGCAATAATGGTGGTAGTGGAGGTAGTGGCACCTGTGCACTCCCCAAAAATAATAGCAGTGGCAACAAAGCAACAACTACAACATTGATAAATCAAAATGAAAATGTGTGGCAGAATCGTACTCAAAAGGACAATGATGATCAAATAATAGTGACATCAAAACAACCGGACAATCATTTATCAAATGGAGCTGCTAGTAGTATTATACCATCGTCGTTACTCAATCACGATTATAATAATGATGATCCAAATAGTAATGATGATGATGATGAATTACTTGCATTGCTGGGTGCTGGACCGTCGTCACAAATGAATGCCATTGTTGATGTTGTGAGTCCGGTGAATAATAACAAAATCTGCGTTGGCGCTAAGGTAGAAGAAATTAGTCCATTCCTCGCTGGCATTCTCGCAGCAGAAGAGCAGGTACTCAATGCTGCTACTACTACAACTGTTGGTACCAATAATAAGTGGACTTTTGGTGGAGACTACTGTGACAATGACAACTCAAACAGCAACAAAGATGATGATTGTGATGTAGTGATTGGTGATGAAAACAACAGTATCACTAATGCACTTCTTCCTCTGAACAATGATGAGGATGATGATAATAATAATAATAATAATAATACAGGTGAAGGGGTAATTGCACAAAGTACTTTCAATTTGACAGCCTTTACTCTACCATCAGCAGATGAATCATCATCATCCGATGAGGATGATGATCAAAGTGATGTAGAATTGTGGTCAGAAATTGCACATATTCAAAGCTTGACTTCTGGTAGTAAAGGCAATGCTACATGAATGAAAAAAACGAAGGATATTGGGATGACACATCATATGCTTTATTTTTTTATATTATTCCCCTACAGTTCATTTTTGGTTTCTCATTATTAGGCAATAAGATAAATAAAGTAATATGAACATGAGTGCATTGGAATTAATCTTTCCAAAATAAATACAAGTGCGTGTGATCAAAAATCGATACATGATGCTTCGAGTGTTGATTTTAATGCTAGCACTAGCAATGATGTTGTGGCGATAATCGCTTATAGGAATGGCTTGTTGCTTACTTTAACTCGAAGGCTAGAACCTTCCATATTATTATCCCACCGGAGGAATCGGGGTCCTTATTATTCCTCTCCTTCCTTCATATTTTTTGATCCTTTTTCACCCATCATCCCATGTCAGGATCTTGATATAAACCACCCCTCGCTCAACATCTGTACTACCAATACCAAGTTGTCCATCAGGATATTCAATACAAAGTTCATTCACAATTGCAAGACCATACTCTCTTTGTGCTACAGTAAAGAATTCTAACGTTTGTAACGATGGTACATTCCCATGAAGACTATATCCCACAACAAATATGCCAGTGGTGTCCATCGCGCCAACAACTGATTGGAGGAGTGCATGGTGATATATAGGGTTGTAGATACAATCTGATGCAATTAGTAGATTTGCCTTTGTAGTATTGGATAATGATACTACTTCTGTTGCAGTGATGTTCACATCACTGTTTTTGTTGCTATTATTGTGTACTCCACCGCCAATGTGTGATAATAATTCATCAATATTCTCACCCCACGTATGAGCCACAACAACTGCACGTTGCTCCAGAGTGCGTTCTTCATTCATGCTATCCTCTTCTTCTTCCACATTCACGTTGAAATATGTATTATTAACCGATTGACGTAATGCATCAAAGGTACATTCATTGACATACTTATCAGTAATGACCACCCGACCAGCACCCTCATGTATCAATACCAATGACGGCAGTGCAGCGCCTGCTCCAAATTCAATACATCGTGCTGGTGGCCATACTACAGGTTGTCGCTGCCTCGTTGTTCTTCCATTCTTTGACGCGCCACTACCAACAAAATTCATAATGGAAGAGCGTAGTTCTGGTAATAGCAGATGCTGTGCAATGCACATGGATGAATTCCACAACCGATTACCATGTCCGGGCGCGTTCATGGCTAGGTGGTATACAATTGATGTATTACTTATGGGACAGGTCCATGTGTGTTTCGAAATGCAATTCTCGTCATCATTATCATCATCATCATTATCAACACCATCATCATCAAAGAGAGAACGGATGAATTGGCGCTGACAACAATATTCCTCATCATTCATTGTTGTCTGTGCAATAAGGGAGCACAGGATTCCAATGGTTGATCTTGCGAGACCTCGTTCACGAAAACGAAGAGGAATTTCGCGATGGGGAATAGTCCAATGTTGTGGGGCTCCGAGAGTAGAACATGGTTGATATGCGGCTGGAAGACAAAGGAATCCTCGTATTTGGAAAATAGTACGTAAATAGGTGGCCGCGCCGAAATATTTTTGAGCGTTACGTAAATTAATGGGAAATATGAAAACACTTTTGAAAACACATTGTGTTTTCACCAAAACACACTGTGTTTTCATCAAAACACATTGCTACACCGCCCGCTTGTCTCGGCTGAAAAATAATGGGCGCGGCTCGCACACTTTGCAACGATACGATCATTCATATTATTCATTATTCATCTATGCGCCGACATTCAGAGCGGCCACCATGACGCGACGCAATCTACTTCATCGGCGGACTCAGCGGACTGGTCTCGTGGCGGCGCGGTGGTCGTGAGTGGCTCCGCTGCGTGAGAAGACATTGTTGTTGCTGTTGTTGTATGTTATTGTTATAGTCCATCATTCCTGCTTTAGTATGCCAGACCACGTCCACTTACTTGGTGCCACTACTCGTGGTGTCGGTTTGCCGACGGCGGTCAGCGTATTATAAGTGGGATAGACACTATTATTGTCGTTGTGTCGTTTAGTCCATCATTGCATTACGTCTAGTTTCACTAATGAAAAATCTCTGCCCGTTTTCTCATCCATCGAATAGGATAACAACACAACGCTGACGACATCACAGTAGCATCTGGGACCGTAGATGGCCTTTGAGGGTTAGGAGTGTCAGTGGAGAAGGTGGGGGGATGTCGCGTATACATTCAATGACAAACATCGGCCGTATTCGTGTATGGGAGGTCTCTGACCACTCATTGTACGTCTCCAGCCTGATTAATCAAAGCAATGTGCGATGGCGTTGGGGAGCATGTTTGGAAGGCAAACGTATCGTCGTCGGATGATGATGCTCCCAACGAAGAATCATTTGGACGAGCGGCGCCATCCTCGACGACGACCGAGGCCGGATGACGACATAGAGGGCCAACGAGTTCGCGCGAAATACACATCCTTCAACGTGCAGCCATCTGCGTCGTCTCGGCGACAATGACGATGATTTCTGTTCATCGTCTCCCACAGACGACGATGAATGCGGCGCCACGGACGGCGACGACGATAATGACGATGGCTGTGGCCAATGCAATGATAGTAGTGGATGACGACGACGATTCGACTAAGACCCCAATCGTTGTTTGAATCGATACGCGAAAAGCGAGCGTACTATTAACGATAATAAGGGTGGTAGCGGTGGCGTTACGTCCCTTTCGGGTGCCGGGGAGGAGGTCTATTGAGCTTGCTATAGGCCCACCGTGGATCAGGTTGCCGGTCGATCGCTTGGTGAACCCTCACTTTTATATGATGCCGACATGGCTATCGCGACAATACACTGTGTATGGGGCATGGGTTGGTAGCACCCATCAAAGAAGTGTAAGTAAACAGTGTGGATGTCATTTAACAATCAACATTTACTAACATTATAAAGCAGTACCATCTATAATACCATACACCTGCTCGTCTTCTTCGTTCCTCTTTGTAAACAAGCCTTTGACTAACCTCTCTTCTCTTTAACAATTTGATCCCTCCTCTCGTGTCGGCTCGCTTCAGCAGATGACTTCCGCTCATCACTTATTTTCTTGGCACTACTGCGCTTATTCTTGAGATCACCTTTCCGTCGTTGAATACGATCAGAGTACACTACCACTGCCCGAGACTTGGCTGGAGACGGATCTTCCTCAACAGGAGCAGGAGAATTGACGCCGGCCTGATATGGGACGAGGTCCATTGGAATTGGAGCCAGAGCTTCTTCAACAATAGACGATGTACCTTGGGCATCTTGAATAGTTGGTTGTACTCTGCCATCGATGACACCGATGAAATTATCATCAATATAACCTTTGAATTCACTCTCAAAAGTATACAACTCCGACTGAAGGCTTATATCAGTTGTGGTTGTTGTCATTTTTGTGGTTGTGGTTGTTGTGGTTTTTACCTCATTGTTGTTATAGGTACCTTTGGCTTTGACGACAGTAGATACATTACGTTGAGTATAAGGAGGAGGAGGGTATACATCACTTGAGAATGTGGTCATTTCCTTCTTCTTAGGTGTACACCCTGTCACTTTGTTGGTAGTTTGGGCTTGGTCGCCCATAGTAGTAGTACCTTGATTAGAGGGACCATAGAAGGGTTGATTGATAGTTACTTGATTAGTATCGGAGGATTGTTGGGCGACAGTAGTAGACTCATCATGGCAAGGACAAGGAGGGTCTACTTTATTTTGAGACGGAGGTAGTTCCTCCTCCATCGCATCAGCACTGTCATCAGCAACATCTAGAAGTACACAAAAGAGTAGCTTATAATAGTTAGATTTTACGTGTTAACATCAAACATGAAATAGCATTGAATGCAATCATAACATAAAACTAGTTCCCACCTCCTCTCGGTGGGCTTTTCCTTGCCGCTACCCTGGCCTTGTGTGCGTCTTGTATTTCTTGCTGGGTCCTCTTGGTTGGCGTCTTCTTCTGTTCTGTCGTGGTCGTGCGTACTCCTTCTCCAATAGGAAATATCCATGAGACATAGAAATCATAGCTTGTACCCTCGGTTCCATCATCATCAATGATGTGTGTCCTCTTCACATATCCGTAGTGGCGGTGAAGCTCTCCATTACGGTTTGGGTGAAGTTCTCTCTGCCAGGTAATGTTGGAGCCAGTCATAGGGACACTCAGATTGGGACGACGATTTGAACCAACATTCGCCACGACCTCATGGGGGAGCTTGAGTAAAACATTGCCCGACTTACCCACAACGTGATCCTTATTGTCCTCCGTCCCAAGTATATATAGCATTCGATCAACCCGTTCATCATACCTACTCTTAAACTCCGTGTTGCCGCCATTCTGCTCTTCAATACTGCTTTCAATTGCAGATTGAACGTTCGATAACTCATCGCCAGAAGAAAATGAATTGGAGATGGCACCATATGTGTACTGAAGAGTTGTCGGATTGATAAACCTGAGTCCAAGATCGAGCCTATCCTTAGGGTGAGGAAGCTGCTTTATGATCTGCGCATACCTGTATGATACTAATCCACCATTATCGGCAGGAGCAATATTCGTTCCTCCAGTGAGGAAGATAATGCCATGAGGATTCAAATGTTGGCGAACAGACTCAATAAGAACATGTGCTGTCCCCGTCATGCTGCGGCTGCTGCGGCTCGTGCTGAGGTTAACTAATGCGGTACTTATTTCATTAACAGCCGGATCATTGTTCGTGTTAGTGAAGGATAATTCAGCATCGTCAACGTCGCTGTCATCATCATCAGTACCGTCGGAGTCGATTTGAGAGCCTCGACGTAATGCTTCCCTCCTGTTCATTAGTAATGAGATACTTTCGTCTAGTGTAATGGCGGAGAGAAGATGCACTAATGCGTCGTCTGGTACAGATGGGCGACGTCCCTTCCTAATATAATATTGCAATCGCCTGTTGGCGTATGGACGACATGGATGAGGAGGAGCAGGGAAAATCAACTGGTCAGTATCTGTGCATCGGATTGTATTCATAATCGTCACAAATTTTAGGATTTTATGTCCCTTTGCTTCTAAGTACAGATCAACAAGAACTTGGTGCAATTTCACGTCCCATCCATCAGGTAACAATAACGCTCGTGTCATGGTATGATAATAACAGCCATGACAATGATAGGATTACTCACTTACTGTAATGATTGTGGGATGAGAGCACGTACTCATGGTATGGTGCGTTACAGTTCAACGTGATTAATTTTCAACGCCCATGTTTCTGCATTTCACACGATGCAATCGATTCATCAATACAATCATTCTTGGGTTATTGATTTCCAACGCCCATGTCTCCATTCTAACCAAGATCAGACCATTCAAAGCGAGGGCATCATCCGACCATTATCCAAAAGAGAAAACGAGAACGAGATGAAGAGACAGGGCAGTTGATATGCAACAAAAAAGCGCGAAATCTACACAATGAAACTTGCTTCTGGCGACTCGAGCGGTCTCTTCGTCCCTCGTCTGTCATCTCCACGTGGTCGTCCTCGCCGTCGACCTCGTAGTCATCGTCTCCGTACTTGTTGCCAAAATTGGAAATAGAGAATGAGATACACTAAGTCAATCACCGTAGGTCCAGGGAGGCTTGGACTATCAGTTACAATTGTTTCTGGTACCATTTGTGGTGCAAGGATTGATGCTATCCGTCCGGCCTGCGCATTTAGTGACAAGGTTGCTATTGGTGATATCATTGTGGACATAAATGGTAAATGTGTGAGGACAAAAGAAGATTTTTCTTTGGAAGGAGTACATGGAGGGAAACTCCTCATTGTTTCTGGAATGACTGCCTCATCCGGAGGCAAGACTACTCCTCCTCCTTCAACATTAAGCAAGACGAACAAAAACCAACGCTCCAAAAAACTTGATGTTGACGTTGTTCGCGTAAGCGACAAAGGACCGCAACATGCTAGCCCTCCTCCGAGCCCTTGGAAGACTGGAAAAACCAAGACAAGAATAATTGAAGCACTGAAAAATGAAAAATCGGACATCCACTTGTTAATTGGTATTCGCAATTCTTCTGGATACACTAATGTCAACTACGCAAAGATTCGAGAGAGATATGCAACTACGATGCACGATATGAAACATTTCCGTCCCAATGTCAAAAGGCTATTAGAAAGTATGATAACGATGACAGGACCATTCAAAGAAACGGTCAAAGCGAGAAGTGAAATAGAGCCGTGGTATACTAGTAGTAAGAAAACAAGTCTTGCGTACACACTTCTACACGATTTGTACCGCTTCAACGCAAGTGAAATAAATTGTATGACGGCTGAGCAAATATGGTCTTCTCATCCTCTATTCAAGAGGTACAAGCTCAACGACTTCAAAAAATACAATGCAAATATGAAAAAATTGGTTACAAAGAAGGAAACTGCTGCATCAATGGAAAATGAAATCTACCTGGAGGATATGCAAAACCATCAAAAAAAGCTTGTAACCTGCCGAGGTACTCCATTTTGGAATACTCATGCAGCTAAAACTCTCCTCACCGAGGATGTTAAGGCAGGCATTGATAGAAGTATGAAACCAAAGATATTGTGGGAGTCGAGGGTGGAGTACCAAGCATTTCCATACGATCACTTCCGTAAGCGAATATATGAGATAAGGTCAAAGCAACTTGCAGCACCGTATTGGCAAGTCAAACGGAATAAAAATGGACGGGAATTACACCGCTTGGAGACAAATGAAATGAGAAAAGTGTGGGCTTTGTCGCGGCTATGATACAATCATATAATAAATGTACAAATTAGAAAAGGTTATATGGGCGGCTACGAACAGAGGCGGATGATATAAATAATGACCGTTATTTCCGCAGAGAAATTGTAACTCACTATTAAAAAAGTTGATCTACTAGTTTATTCTGTACATCATTACCAATATCCATCTTCCAACAAACTAGATGCATACACACACAGACACACAGTTAGTCATCTAACATACTTCAAATGGAGGATGGCCGTTTTCATAGTCATATTGACGAATAACAGCAATTGCCTCAACCACCATCTTATGCAGTTCCATCCTCTCCTTAGTTGTCTTTCCGTAAGCAAAACGGTCTCGAAGAATCTTCCAATCCTTAAGACCCTTAAAAAATGTCTCTTGACGAGCGCAAACTCTTCCAATGAATTTCTTGAGTCCCTTTGCGTGCTCATCTTTCCATACAGTTAACTTGTTGGGTTCTCCATTGTAGCCACTATCGCCAATCATTCGCTCGCCATCCTTCAATTTAAAATAGACTGCCTTATGGTCCCAGTTTGCCTCCTCGACTTCCTTTTCTCCTCCACGGAATATTGTTATGTCATGCACTGCCGGTGGGAATGGTCCTCTGAGTGATACAACCTGGGGCCCGAAGATATCAAGGCAAGCTTCATATTTCTATTGATCATCGTATTGCAGCACACCAAGTTGTTAGAGTGGCAGGAGAAAAGGAAAATTCATCAGTCTCATACAGACTTACCAGACCACTAGAGTTGCTTTTGTGATCAAACCATTGACCGCTTGGGGATAAGCGAAACTCATTGGTGGTGAAGTTGCTACAGTCAATACTAGCCTTAAACTTGTGATTGCATTCAAACCTCCATTTGATCTTCTTCTGCTTGAGAGATTGAATCATCTTAGCATACTTTTTGACAAGTGGTCCGAGAGTTTCTTCACAGCACTGCCACCTTCCACCCAGGACTGAATGTTTGTCGTTTAGAAAGAGCCAGTTGAGAGTTATCAATCCTTCTTTGTATTTGAACGATGGGTACTTGTCTCGTAGATCCTTGAATAGTGGAACAATGGTGGTTGGATCCGGGCCATAGAATGACTTGAACCTTTTCATGTTACGATCAATATTGCAACTAATCTGCCTTTTTGTGTCATAACCAACGTAACACAAGCCAACTGAAAGGATATCAACATCTGTCAATATATTTATTTCGTTGTGCATAGCTGCTATGTTTCGGGTAGCATGATGGCTGCCCAGAATTGGATTCGCAGATTTAGACCCGCTCTTCTGCTTTGTTGACGATTTTAATGCCCGTGATGATTTCCTTCGGGGGACGATCATTCTCCTTCTCACCAACGCTCAATTCTGTTTAATTCTTTTCGTCCGCCTCTGCCTCTGCTCTGCCTTCTCTATGTGAGAGATGACGATCGTTGCTGGATGTAACTGACGACCAACAAAGGGAGGAGTAGGATAGACTCCTCGGAGTAGGGATTGACGAAGATGCGGGGGAGCGGTGTCAAGTTTGGGTGAAAACAC
>Ga0247833_1008467_pt1 | contig 10418 bp, 10 predicted proteins | sample LaCruzMarch2015__7_FD_187117 | JGI IMG/M metagenome (GOLD analysis project Ga0247833, IMG submission 187117) | Freshwater microbial communities from meromictic Lake La Cruz, Castile-La Mancha, Spain - LaCruzMarch2015_8m | ecosystem: Environmental > Aquatic > Freshwater > Lake | place: Spain...
AACCTCGGTCTTGCGAAAACGTTGACCTTCGCGCGAAGCTTTTTCTGTGGGCGTCCCGCAAAAAAAAAAGATCTTTTTGCGGGAGCCTGGGGGTGGACCCCTACCACAGCTATCAGCACGGACAGGATAAGAACTAAGAACGATGGATTGAAGAGAGATCAATTTCATTATTATATGAGTGCAGTGGTATTTTGGTACGACGATAGAATTGTGTGGAGGCACGGTTGGGGCGGGCAGTTGTCAAACTTTTCAAAGAGCGGGTGAACAAAATATGGATTTTACCGTATGCAATCTAAGTAAGTAAGTAAGTAGATACTACCTAGATACGTTACGATATGTTTGGTACATAGTATTCGTACCACAAACACAACTCAAACTGCAAACTGACATGAACATCCTGTCGTCATCGTGGCTGGTATTGTACGACCTAATCTTGTTGGTGGTCATAGTCATTCTTTCTACGGATGCATCATTTCTGTCACCTGCTGCATACCTTCGTCGTGGAAGAACAACCGTCGTCCGGACTGAGCCGCCCCTACTCGTTCTAGGAGCAAAGAAGATGAGAAAGAAAACGACAATGGTGACAAATAATAACGAAGTAAAAAAACAAAAATTGAACGGCAATAGAACAATAATAAGAGGGTTTGGAGGAAGAAATAACAATATAACGGTATCACTGGATCAGTTAGTAACCGTGGTGGATTACGTCACTTCGAAAACAGAAGGTAGCGACATATCTACTAGTTATACCAACCTTCTTAATTGGATACAAAGTAATCCATATTCCTACATGTCGCCCAAATTTATACTACGTCCATCCTCTCTAGGTGGGGGATATGGTGGCTTTACCAATACTTTCATTGCCAAAGATGAAATCATTATGAGGATCCCACGTGATAAGTGTTGTATTACACCCAATGATGCATTGAATGATAAACGCTGTGGGGTATATTTTCGTCGGATAAGGGAACAACAGTTGCCAAGTTATGGTATGATACTAATCTGTGGTTACATGACATTAGAATATCTTATTGCATCACAACAGAAGCAGATGGGACTACATGTGCAAATAGACAATAGCAGCAGTAGAATGCCCTACCTGACAACTCTACCATGGACTCAAGATGGGATGTTCGCACAGGATCATGTACTATTCTGGTCAGATGAGGAGGTGCATACATTACTGTCAGGTAGTAGAGCTTACGATGATGCATTACTTATACGTAAGACAGTTGATGATGCTATTGAATTATTGAAAGACTTTATTTTGCCAATTGTACGCAGACATGGGTCAGATGCAAATGTCGAATTATTACTGAACGAAAGTTTCAAGAGAACAGTGAAAGGGGCATTCGTTATAGCACTATCACGTTCATTTGCAGAAGAGGTGGATGACGACAATCCCATCGATGATGGAACAACACCAATTGTCGAAATAGAGAATGTACTGCTACCCGTAATTGACATGCTGCAGCATTCCAACATACCAAATACAATCCTTGAACCTTACGACGACTGCGTTATACTGCGTGCACAAAGAGACATTGAGGGTGGAGAGGAATTGTTTCATCAATATCGTAAAGAGGATGAGAATGTTATACCACCACATAAGTTTTTTACAAGATATGGTTTTATTCCCGGTGTTACAGAGCCAATTAAGGACTTGTTGATAAGTAAGAGTCGTCTATTCTTCGATTCATGACACATCGGAATATTACTCTGTACAAATAAACATCAAAGATAATACTAACTATGCAAACAAATTCCTTCCTCACTGGGGTGGATGCTCGCACGAAGTGAAATGCACATTATTCTGATTTCTTGCTTTCGTCGAGAATAGCAGCAAACTGCTTCCTTAAAGCTCGTGAGTGCATTTTCGTCGTGTAATACGTGTACCGACTTGCCCCTCTTGTCACTGTCAGACAAGTTAAAAATATCAACATGAATAGATGGAAGTTCTGGCTACGGAAGCAGGGATACCCAATCACATAAATGGCAGCCACCGAAGACAACATATGAAAAGCCATGTAAATAAAGAAATCAAGCAAATCAAAATTGCTATCCTCCATCTGTTTGAGACTATCCTGCTTCGATCGTCCACGAAATACTTTACCAATGGCAATGCATGTCCCACCTCTCATTGTTGAGTGGAATACTGTATCCCATTTGGGACACTCCTGTTTTACCTTGTTGGGCAAATCAATTCCACTATGAAGCATAAAAATCACATATGGAACCCACCAGAGCAAGTATAAATGTATCGAACATCCAACAACACTATCTAATCCTGAGCCGGGTATAACGAATATACCACTTGTTGGAAAGAATTGTATATGATCCAAATAATTAAGATGGAATATATTTGGCCATGCAGTTTTAATATCCGACGAGTTCCACATAAATGTATACATGACTAATGGTGGCATAAAGTGTATGAATAGACTTGTCATAGTATTCACATCATGGAATAGACATGCTACGAATGGCAAAGCGATATTTGCTCCCATTAATGTACCGCAGGATACGCCAAGTAATGCATTGAAGAAAGTTTCTCTCGCGACGTCGTTTATATTAAGAGCTACGAGTAAAGCAGCCACACCCAACCCTGTAAAGTTCATAATCCAACAGAAATCCAAATAATATAATGCCTCATTTAACGGTTTGGCATGCCACATATTGTAAAACTTTCGAGGGAGCATGATCATTCCCTCACATAGATAGATTAACCATAAATGTTGTGGATGTGCACCGAACATGTATACAATGAAAAGGCAATTACATACCCCCACTGAGAAATTGAATTCATTCAGACCCTCATTCGTTCGTTTTAGTGCAATATTATCAATCTCATCCAGCACACGTTTGATAGTCTCGACGTCGTTACACGGAATCTTTTTGTCTCCCTGTAGTGCGGGCATCACGGCGGTAACAGCCGATGATAATAATGGACCCTCATCATCGATGTCGAGGTGACGGAGTGATTCACGGATCGAATGATTCATCACTTGACAGTTTTATCACCCATGCCGTCTCAAGACGAGCAGAAGTCCAGTAGCAGCCACGAGAGCAAGGCCATACATAATATCACAAGCAACAAGATGATGTTAGGCTCGATCTTACATATGGCGGGAATGACGATCTGCTTTCTCTTGTCTCCTCCCCTCCCTCACGAATCCACATCAAGGTCGGCATTGGGTTTGCGTTACTCTCCTCCAGCCCCCACACCATCCATCCACCAGAGACCAAAACAAGAGGATGTCCAACGACGATTGGTGTACCATCGAAAGTGATCCAGGCGTATTCACATCGCTCATTGAATCATTCGGGACCAAGAATGTTGAATTTACCGAACTTTGGTCACTCGATGATGACTCCCTCCAACAACTAACCTCGCCGATGGAAGGGGTGGAGGATGCCTCCGTCCACGGTTTGATATTCCTATTCAAATGGCAATCCTCCTCCCGGGGTGGGGGGGGAGGAGATGAAACAATCCCCGCCACTGCCGCGACTGGCACCGATGACGGTAGAAGTTTGCCATTGACGGGAGAGGAGGCACCGCCGGGTGTCTTCTTCGCACGACAGACGATACATAATGCGTGTGCGACACAGGCTATACTTAGCGTGTTATTCAATGCCCCCAATTCCATCATTGAGAGTAGCGAGGAGGAGGGGAGCGGGGGAAGCAGTGGGGGGGATGCCACCGCCGGCGGGGTCGGCGGTACTACCGACGACGACGAGAACGGACGTAGACTCATCCTGGGTAAAACGCTCAGTGACTTTCTTTCCTTCACATCCACCTTCCCCCCCGATATGCGCGGTGAGGTCATTGGCTCATCCGAGGTAATCCGATCAGCACATAATTCATTTGGACGCGATATGAGTTCCTTCCTGGATGACCCAACAAAGGCAAAACGATCTGCCACGGACGATGATGACGTATTTCACTTTGTAGCATTTGTACCACATGAAGTAGATGGATGTGTTTATGAATTGGATGGCTTACAGCCTGGACCTATACGTGTGGGATCTTATATCAATAATAATAATGATGGGAATAATAACACGATGTCATGGCTACGCGTGGCACGAGATGCCATCCAAACTCGTCTATCGGCATATCCATCCACCGAAATAAAATTCAATCTACTTGCCATGGTCCAAGATCGACGGACATACCTTTGTGAACGTCTTGACAACCTTGTGGCTATTGGGATGGAAGAGTCAGACCCGGCCATGCTACATGTCCGAAGTGAATTACATGCCGAAGAAGAAAAACGTGACCGATGGAAGGAGGAGAATGAACGTCGTCGACATAATTATTTACCATTTGTTATTGAATATCTGCGTTGCTTGGCGGGGACAGGTAAGTTTGATCAATTGATTGAGCTGGCAATGAAGAATCATACCGAGAAGAAGGAGAGGTCTGAGGCGTGGAAAAAATCGTTGAAGAGTGAAGAATGATAGTACACCATTATGGGATAAGAATACCTCCATCGAAAGATGAAGGGAACTGAATACATACATTTCAGAAAATTGCTAGCTGTGGTAAATTTAGAGTTTCCAATTTCCCTATCCATGATTCCTGCCAAAGTCACTAAGGATGTACTCCAAATATTCTCCTGAAAAGTTACTCCTTCGCATCGTGCTTATAGTACCGTCAACCAGTGCAAGTTTCCGAAACTTGATTGAACTCTATACACCACATCTGAAGTCATACACCACATCAGTCAATCTGCTTTCGCTTTAGACAAGAACAATATGCCCAATAGTGTAATCAGCACGAGTCCTACAGTCAATCCACCCACGCACAAAACGGACATGGCAATCAATGGCTTCATGCCACGACTTTGTGTTAAATTCTCATACATACCCACCACCCAGGCACCACTTCTCATTAACAATGAACGCAATTGTCCCATTGGTCCGAATGGTCCGGTGATAAATGGGACTGGTTCCGTCTTGTCATAATCATTCAAGGCAAATGCAATCAAGGCCTCATGTGATCGATTGCCCTTGTATTCACGCACCGTCCAACCATCCACGAGGTAGAATGTGGGAAAGCCATGTACACCAAATCTTGATGAGAGTGCACGTTCAGCGGCACCATCAATTTTGGCAACATATACTTTACGTGTAACAGAGGGTTTTTCGTGATCTGAGTGTAGTTGATTGGCCACTAATTCGTACGTCGATGCAAAGCGAACACAATGACCACACCTATGGGTTTATTTTTTAATGTATACCAAGGTTGGACGTTAGTGAGGAGTGAAAGAAAAATGATGTCACACGGGTAGTAGAACAATAAAAGACGTTAGAGGTCAATGCATCCTTACCATGGAGCATAGAATTCAACTAGCCACACTGTTCAACAAAATAAGAATGAGATAAGATATATGAGAGAATTTGCGATCGTCGCTACATGTTTTTCGTGTTAATTGAACTCGTGATTAGTGCAAGAAGTTTACTCCATCTATCTTACCGTTGCCATTCCTCAACGACGAATCAAAATTCTTTCCTGTTAACGCAATCACACCCGACTTGCTGCTGATGTCGGGTTGAGAAGAATCAACTGACCCCGCCGATACTACAACGCTGTAATTATTATTCCACGTGAACAACAATGCACAACAAAGGAGGAGGAGTAGGGAGGTGAATAGTGGTGTACCACGGCGAGCCCACTGCCTCTGATGCCAATGACGAATCCGCGGACAGGTCAACATGACGAGACTTTGATTGTGGCCCGCCTTTTCACAGCCAAAACATCAGAGATCTTCAGGATGGGGGGAGCTCGTACTACTGACCTTGCCATTGACTTCGGCATGATAAACAATGACAATATTGAACAACTAAAAAAGATCAATCAGGCGTGCTTTCCAGTGGCATATGCTGATACATTCTATACTGACATGGCGAATAATAGTAATGTCAAACAGGATGAAAATTTATGTAAATTTGCATACTGTAATGGATTTGCCGTGGGTGCAATTTGTACGCGAATTGAGAATCTTGTTGATACTAACAACCCAACAACGACAACAACAGCAACGTCTGGAACAACACAACGTCAATGTCTATATATAATGACATTGGGCGTACTCGCACCCTATAGGAATCATAGGATAGGTACCAAACTTGTCCAATCTGTCATGGATTATATTCAAAATGAAAAAGCTAGTCCTACAACTGGGAAGAAAATTAATGCAATTGATGAAATTAAATTACATGTCCAAACAAGTAATACTGATGCTATTCACTTTTATTGTACTAAATTTGGTTTTGAAAAGGGTGAGTTAATTGAGAATTATTATAAAAGAATTGATCCACCACACTGCTATATCTTGAGGAAGAAATTGTGAAGATTGTTATGTAGCCAAAAGGAGAGGGGGGGGTTGGGTGGGGAGGGATGTGGAGGGATGTGGGTGCTATGGGGAGACAACTCGTGAAGAATGGGTTTCGACAAAATCGTTCTGAATTATATTTATTGAAATAAGTAGTAGAATGACACATAATTTCTACCTAACTGCTTACTATACTAAGACGAATCGTCATTTTCTTTTGCATAGTCATCGTCGTGTTTAGTAGCATAATTGATGTTGTCGTCATTATATGCATAGTTGCTGTCATTTTCATAATTATAGTCGTCGTCATCATCATCGCCATCGATCGAATAGACGGCCTTTGTCCATGCAAGAGTTTGATAGTCATTATTCGCTCCATTGAAATTATTGGCACACATTGTAAACAAGTTACACAATGCACCACCAAGACTGTATCCCACGCAAGTTACCTCATGACATGTCTCAAGTGCAGGTTTGATAATGTCGATATATTGTGTATTATGTGTAATATGCCATAATTCATCACTCACACCAGCATGTATACCTTGTCGTCCACAAAATCTTGTACTTTCAGAGTTGGAAAATAAAAAATCGGTAAGATCTCCTGTAATTCGTCCTGCTCCTGCAAAGCTTATTATACATTTGCGATAGTTATGCCTATTATCATTCTTGAGTATGAATACTACATCTTCATCAGTACCAATTATACCATAATCAGTAATGTGATTCATGTATGCCAACATTGTCCATTCTTCAGAAGATATGCCATTGTCTGTTAGACAATCAGCTATTGTACTTTCACTCTTTTTACCACACATTGCTACATACAAGTAATCAAGTAATTGACTACGGATCGAGGTTGGTACTCCTACATCCAATAGCCGAGGTGTATAATGTGTATCAAGTTCATGTATATTTAATCCTGGTAATATTTCTGCTGGTTGATCAGATGTAGGCCATGATTGAAAGTTATATTTGTTTACATGAACATCATCGTTACATTCCTTGTATACATAATCAACATTTGCTTCATCAACATACCGTAGTATGAGTGTTGACATTTTCGGATGAGGATACTCTTGTATATTGATCTGTGCTGCAAAATCAGTATTTGTTATTACAGGTTTGTCACTGTCATTATTGGTAGGAGTACACCATAACTGTTCCCACCAATCACAATTGTTTCCAACACCACTTGATGACATTAAATCTTCAGTGTAGACACGTATTCCAGGAATGCATTTGTTTCCAGGATTCGAAATGTATGGATTCTTAGCAGTTGAGGGCGAGCCGAATGTGTATACAAAGTCTACCAACGTTGAATCATAAAATTCGAACTTGTCGTCGTTGCGGTAGTAGTCGTCAACTGCATACTCCTCCTCCTCCTCGAGTGATCGTGATCGCTGTCCAGGAGGAATGGAGTCTTGGTCATTATTATTTAGGTTTTGCAGTCGCGACAACGTCCCGAGGAGCTGGGCGTGTCCACCGAGTAAAGAGGAAGAAGCAATGATAATTGGTAATAAGACAGTATATCCGCGATGAGCATGACGCCGCACCATTTCATAAGTCTCCAACTCAAGATTTTATGGTATCCACTGATAATATGATGTGTCCAGTACCGTTTTTGCCAGCGGGTTTCTATGAAAACTTCTTTTTCGCCCAAACAGCAAGGCGGGAACGAAGTTGAATGGAAAGACTTTTGATTCTTGGTATTCTAATACTTCTGTTCGTTTTGGCTCGGTATGACACGAAATAAGATGGTAGTCGTTTTATGATTCAGTGTTCGCGAGCCACCATGAACGATAAAAATCACTCCCCGTATTCTGAAACAGATTCGTCTGTATCTACATCCACAAATTATTGGAAGGGCACCTTGTTTACCTTCATCCTTGCGAGGACATCAACAGTGGTTTCCTTCGACCATGCCGGACAAACGTCGTTCCGCCATCGGCCTCTCTGATGGCGTCAAAACAAGTAGCTTCGGCGACTATGCAAAAACTTTGGATGATGATGAGGCGCAGGCCCGGTCAAATGTCGAAGACAGGTCATTTGTACTCTTCCTGGCAGATCTTTATTCCTCAATCATGATTTTTCTGCGTTACTTGATTTCAATTGGCAGTCTTCTCACTGTTGTTCTTACGATTGGGTTAACGTATTACTGGAGCTATGCCGAATGGGATCACGGACATTTGGACTATGTACTACTCACATTTGCAGTTGTTGCCCCACTCTCGAATAGTCTGAACACTATATTTCAACGTCGCGAAAATGCTTTAGATTATATTGCTACCTTTCGAGCATTATCAATCCAATTCTTCTTATCGCAAACTACTTGGGGTTGGAATGGAAAAGAATCGTCCGATCTTAATTCGGTCGGGCACGCTGATGAAGTTCTTCGGGAATTGATTTCGATAGCCGATGAATTATGTCGTTTCTTGACGTTACCAACCTTGTCAACAAGTAGGTGAGTTTGCTCGCTGAAGTATATTATTCCTGCATAATTTCTTTCACAACTATGATTCGCATCTGCACAACTAATATTATCATCACAGGCACCGAATGACAAAGAGTGGGAGACAAGAAGCTGCACAGACGGCGGTGGTAAGCCTACAACTCTTACTCGATTATTTTGTTAGTAGTTACAATGACCTTGAATAACTCATTCTCTTTGAATCTTACTCAATCTTGTCAACAGGTAGCGTACAGAATGTACGACTCTTTATCGCAGCGATTCATTTCACTTTCCATTCTGTCTGACCAAACCAAGCTTGCAGGACTTGGATCAAGCGAGGCATCTAGGGTTCGACAATATGAACAAAAAATGTGGGAAGGCATTGAAAAACTTCGAATGATCAAATGTTATCGAACATCTCGAATGCAGAATACATTATTCAACATTTTCACACTAGTTCTACCGCCATTCTTTGCCTCGTCCTTTGGGACTATTGGTGGAAGAGAAGGCAGGTATGGGTATGCAGTTATGTGTGCATTATGTTTGCATGCATTGTTTGAAGGTGCTAAGGCAATGGAAGACGTAAGTTGTTAAGTATTTTATATTCTCCTGAGAACATTCTACAACTAACTTCCTACTCTTGTTCAAATTTCATGCGACTAATAGCCATTTGGTGAGTCTCCTTTGTGATTGTAAACTCTTTACTAATCTTTACCCACCACGATTTTCTGATCCATGTATAATTTTTGGCCTTTCCATTATTTGGTAATACCACCAGTTGGTTTTGTGTCTCTGGATGGTATTGATATCCGTGAGGAGCTGCGAGTTTTGCACTGGCACCAACTGGTAAATGCCCGTAATAGTATCTTTCCCAGTGCGGATAAATTCTCAGAGAAAGAGGGGTTATCCGAACAAGGCGGCAAGGGTGCAGAAAACAGTGAGTATGTCAAACAAGGCAGTAAGAATGCAGAACACGAAGAGTATTGCGAAAAAGGCAGTAAGGAAGCAGAAAACGAAACCAACATCAAGTTGGATACTTCGCAAGATGCTGCTACTGTCCCTGAAGTAGATATTGAAGTGCCTGCGCCTGTCGTCAACAGCGCACGCAAACGCACGTCACGTGGTTCAATCATGTATCGGCGTGGTTCAAGTGTATTGGGTGATGATGCTTTCCTTCCTCGTTGTACCAACAAAAATGACGTGGACCAGTTATTGTACAGCCGCAAGAGTGCGTTTGAGCTGCAAAGTCCTGACGACTTTGGGACGAAGTGGGCTGTGCTGGAGCGCTGAAAAGTTCATTTGTTTTGGAATGATGGGACCCAATCAGAACCAACATTGGATCAATCAACAGCTCATTTCCAGCTTCTCAACAACGCTCATTTCTTACCTGTTTGAAAGTATATGAATTGTTTTGAATTTATTTCTTTTTGTTAGTTTAATAATCGTGCTACTGTTGTGGATAACAGTCCATTTAAATTAATACTATATTAATTTGACATACCATACAACCCCTACTCCTATCCTACGATCTGCCGCAGCTAATATCGACCGTTACATAAAATCGATTTTATGTGCCCTAAAATCGATTATATCCTAACCGTAACACCCTACCCTCCCCCTGTAACACC
>Ga0247833_1008476_pt1 | contig 10410 bp, 10 predicted proteins | sample LaCruzMarch2015__7_FD_187117 | JGI IMG/M metagenome (GOLD analysis project Ga0247833, IMG submission 187117) | Freshwater microbial communities from meromictic Lake La Cruz, Castile-La Mancha, Spain - LaCruzMarch2015_8m | ecosystem: Environmental > Aquatic > Freshwater > Lake | place: Spain...
TCGAGAATTAAATGGTAAAGCATTTTCTGCTACTTACGACCTGGTTGAAATGAAGGATCACCCTTGGTCGTTTGAAGTAGGAGAAGCAACGGAGGAGCAAGTATTGGCCTTAAATGAAACGGCGAAATCCGGTTCTGGCTCAGTTGTTATTTGGGAAAATGCAGATTTTAATATTTCTGAGCAGAACCCAAAGAAGAAGAGAACCGTTGGAAAGCCGAAACTTCTCGATAAGGATATAGAAGGTTACCTTGGACTCGTATTCCACAAATTCATGGAGGACTCTGCTGGGAAGAAAAATCTAGCAATAAAAGTTAATGGAAATTTAGTTTCTCCATTTAACCCTGTGCACACAGATTTCTTGGATAAGGAATGGACTCCGATTGTTGATAAATTTGAAATGGAAGTTGAGATAAATGGAAAGTCGGAAAACGTTCCATATATTCTGACGACGTACAAAATTAATGGGAAATTTGACGTCCCGAATAAACCTGGGGCCTTAGAAGCTTCAAGAATGGGAATGCCTACTCAGGGCATTTATGCATATCGTGAGGGGAGAATTCTTCAGAAGCCCGACTGGCTAAATGTGATCTCTTTCCACCCAGATTGGAACACTATGCGTGTCACATTGGATTTAGATCCCCGCCTTGATGGAGTAATCAGGACAGATGTGAAGAAATCTGGAATCGCATTGACGGAAGAAATGTGGGAAGAGTTAAAGAACGTGCTTGAACTCTATAAGTCTCAAATTAAGAAAATGAACAAAAGAAGAGAAGCTGAGCGCGAGACGGAAAAAGATAAAGGAAAGACAATCGATCTGCACGGTGGTAGCAATACGGTTATAACCGCCGTAGGAATAGATTTACCCTCTGTCGGCGTAAAAAGAATTTCACCAACAGAGGTTGAAGTTGATACGATTTTTGGACCCTCTGTGACTAACATTAAAGACTACTCAGGGCCAGCTAGCAGAGATTCACACATACAAGTGGTTGACGATTTAGAGGGTGGCATCCTTTGGGAGCCTCGTATGAACGGTGCCGATCAGATAATCTTGCTCAACCGTTCCCACCCATTTTATCGGCGAGTTTATCTTCAGTTAAGACAGAACCCATTGGCGGTGCAAGGACTTGATTTTCTTCTTTTCGCCCTTGCGAATGCGGAATGGATGACTCGAACTGATAGAGCCAAGGAGCAGTTCTATCAAATGAGGCGCATGATGGCCGATACGCTTAGAACTCTTGTCCTGGAACTCGAAGAAATCCCCGAGTTCGAGTTTGAAGGTGAACCATTTAGCAATGAAGAGTAGAAAGAGCCAAATCGAAGACTCGTTGCAAGAAGTCGCTGATGCCATTGGAGTAGAGCTTACTCGTGAATACATGCCACACGACCACGAGTATGAATTAAAGATAAGGCTTGCTCAAATCCCAGCACCACATGGCTTTACTCTACGAATCTATGATAATTATTTAAGCTGGAAAGTGGAACTGCATCTAGATGTATTTACGGCTCCACTTATTTCGACGATGCAAAGTCGATTTGAGGAGAGAAGGCTTGGACTTGAGTCTTACATGGAATTAGCGCGGGCTAAGAATAATTATTTCAATCTTTCGATTAATGGGCAATCCGAGAAAATGTCGATTAGCGAAGATTGGAATGAAATCAATTTGGTAATGGCAAAATCCTACTTTTCCGAAGAGTCAGAATTTGCTTCGTTGAGTGCGGTAATTTTAGATTTCATGTGCATCATATTGTTCTTGATCATTGAAGATACTGAGTGGATAGTAAGTAACGAATCGGGGCAGGAAGAGGGAGCTTCCTACAGCGATACAGTGAAGAAGTATGAGCGGAGTAGGTATAACCGAGCCCTTTGCCTGAAATACTACGGTTTCATGTGTCGCGGTTGTGGAGAACAACTTTCAGAAAAATATGGACCGATCGGCTCTGACGTAATACACGTTCATCATGTTGTTCCAGTTTCGAAAATGGGTGGCTCATATCAACTCAATCCGATTAAAGACTTGATTCCGTTATGTCCAAATTGCCATAATATTGTGCACAAGAAGAACCCACCAATAGAGTTAGCGGAGCTCAATGAGCTGACTGGATATAGGTCTTCCTAACACTATAGCTTTCAAACCATCGGGCTTTGATTGAATAGTGCCTAAAGTTCCAAATTTGATGAAATCAACTGGTCCGTGGTCAAAATCTCAATCTTTCCAGCCATGGCTGGTACCCACTCGGTTAGATGATTGTTTACGAATTCTCTCATTCCTGAAGACCAACCCTGACCGCCCATAATTATCCAGCCCTTCTTGAAGCGAGGATCAATCTTCATGGCGTGCAATAGCTTGATCACCTCGTATGCGATCTTTTCTTCAGCCGTTCCGCTAGTTCCTTGATATTTGCAGGAAATGAGCCCGCGAAAGTTGGGGTTGGAAGTTCTGTAAATTTCCCAGTCAATACGATGTTTGCCACCGCCAGGTTTCTCTCCCACAGTTGTTTGCGGCAGTGCGGTCAGTTGATTCTTTTCGCAAGAGCGCTTAATACACATCTCGATAATGGCTTCGTAGCTAGAGCCCGTCGTTGTATCTCTTGATAGCATCCTAACAGACTAGTTTGGACGTGAAATAAGATCAAGGTTTCCCATAGCCGAACCACGTAAATGGGCGTAATTCATACCTAGGACTTCATAAACAGGCATTCGCGTACTTCCAGAAGATGAAATACTCCGAGCCATTAACACTTTACGAAGAGTTATAACTTTTCTGAATATTTTTCTAGTGAGCGGGGTATCTGAATTGGAGAGTAGTACATAAACATTCTTTTCGGTCAACTGCTGAATTGTTAGCGCTAGCAGTTCATGTTCGGTTTGGCCGAATCCTTCTTTTGCGTAAGCTGAGAAACTCGCACTGGGAGTCAATGGGATATAAGGTGGATCGAAATAGACGAGATCTCCTTGTTTTGCTTTGGCTATCGCTTTGTCGAATCCGAGATTCGTGATCGTCGAACCCTTCAGCCTCTTGCTACATGCCCGCAAATTTGCCTCATCGTAAAGTGAAGGGCTCTTGGATTTTCCAAATGGAACATTAAAGTCACCGTTGCTATTGACTCGCCATAATCCATTAAAACAAGTTTTATTCAAATAAATGAATCGAGCAGCGCGTGCGACCTTGCCTCGAGGAATGGTTGCGCGAATTTCATAGTAAGTCTTTTCATTGATTCTCTTGGAGAGAGTACCTAATGCCTTAATTAGTGGAGTTACGTTATCTCTAATCACTTCATATGCGTTTGTTAATTCAGGGTTCATATCGTTTAAAAAAAGATTCTTTCCTGGAATATAGAAATCTTTGGTCTCATCACCCAATGCGAACATAAGAGCTCCACCACCAAGAAATGGTTCAAAGTATCGATGCTTCAATGGGTCGAATTCATCTGGAAAAGTTTCAATCAACAACGGAGCAAGCTTGCGCTTTCCGCCCGCCCATTTTACAAATGGGGTCGCGGTAGAACTCTTAGATTTCAGAGTTTGTTTGGTTTGCATGCCCACTTCGCAAGACTAGAACACTGGTACGACAAAGGAATTCATTTCTCGAGCTCTATCGCAACAATCCCGCCCAGCACCGGCCTCGCCTTATCCGCCTCTTTCTCCAGCTTATGCAATTCATCTAGAAGTACTTCGTAGCCTTTCTCATTAACAACAGTTGCAGCGCCTAGGAATCTATTGAATTCTCGCCCGGTGCGCACATCAAAGCGAACACCTGAGGTCTTCTGGCGGTTGGAGACGTTGAGGAAGTAATCAGATTCATCATCGGTGGTCGAGGCCATCAGGAGTTTGTCGAAATCCCATTGTTGGGTCTTGATGGGGCCGGTGAAGATGAGGCGATCGGTGGTGAGCATGACGACGCCTTGATCCTTATCCATTTGTAACTCTTCACCGGGGATTACTTGTCCGCGCATTGCACCCACGCGAAAGCGAATGCCGGCGCCCACGGGGATGCTGACACCGGAGGAGCCGCCGACGTAACTTGAGGGTGTGCGACCTGTTTCATGAAAGATGCCGGTGGCAGACCAGAGTGTGTGCTCGCCGCGTTTTTGCATGAGGGTGTTGGGGACGGAGTCTTGCCCATTGGATGCGGCGGTAAAGACAGTGATGAGTTTGGTTAGCGTTGCGCGATCTTCTTCCCAATTGGCAAGGGCTGCGCTGTGCGCTCTGGTGGCGGCTTTAGCTGCGCGCTTTGCCTTGAACTCGGTAAAGAAACCCATGGGGTAAGAGTAATTGGGGACAGGGACATTTCGGTGATAATTCTGTGTCTTTAGATTGAGCGTAAAACAGCGGTGACTTTTCCAAGAATCTCGCAATGATCGCCATCGATGGGCGCAAACTTATCATTAGCTGGAAGTAACCAGATATGTCCGCTTTTGCGAGAGAAAGTTTTTATTGTGGCTTCGCCATCAATCATGGCGGCAACAATTTCGCCGTTGTTGGCATCTTTCTGTTGGCGAATAACAACATAATCTCCGTCGCAGATTGCGGCATCGATCATTGATTCACCTTTAACTTTAAGCATGAAGAGTTCGCCTTTGCCAACGAGTGATTCGGGAAGTGGCAGCGTCTCTTGAACTTGTTGATCTGCAGTGATGGGCACACCAGCTGCGATAGAGCCCACCAGTGGGATGAAGCGGGTCTTATCTGTTGGGGCTGCCTCACCTGAGGCAGCGTCGGGAAGGACGACCTCCATGGCGCGGCCACGGTTTTCATCGCGGCGGATGAAGCCTTTTTCTTCCAAGATATCCAGCTGGTATTTAACTGAAGCAGGGGAGTTCAGGCCGGCGGCATCGCCGATCTCGCGCATTGAGGGGGCATAGCCCTGGGACTCAGAGGCGGTTTTGATGAATTCGAGGATAGAGATCTGGCGAGGGGAGAGCTCGGGCTTTTTCGTCATGCACAGATGATTCCACAGGTTGAGGATAAATTCAAACAAATGTTCGAAAATAACTTGCGGGTGTCGGTGGGGGGTTGTATTGTTTTCCTATCGAACAAGTGTTCGAAAACCTTCCCCAAGGTTTAAGAAGTAGCAGGAGATCAGAACCATGAGCGCTATAACTAGTGTAAATCAAGGCTTTTACGCAGATTTTTCAAACCTCCGTCCGTCAGGCGTTTCACTCAATCGCCGTGGTCGTTTGGCACGTACGCTCGTGGTTCTCTCTCTTGCCATCGTTTTGGCATCCCTTGTCAGCGCCAAAGCGGGGGCGGGCACCGAAGTCGTGCCAGCTGCGGCCGGCTCATTTATTACGCTTACTGTGGCCCCGGGTGAGACCCTCTGGTCACTGGCCGCTCGCGTTGAGCACGATGGAGATACGCGCTCGCTCGTTTCCCAGATCGTTTCGATCAATTCGCTCGCTTCAGTTGATGTATCGGCTGGGCAGAAGATCCGTATTCCGCTTAAGTAGTTCGTTCGGGCGCGACACGCAGGAGAGAAACCCTGCGTCATCCTGCAGAGTCTCAAGAAATACTTTATAGTTCCCACTAGATGTAGGGGTCGAAGGCGCTAAAACTTCCATTAGTAGTGTTTTTACGGTAGTTTTGCGAATTCACCAATACATGCATTTATTGGAAATTCTAGGTATTTCGAAGGGAGACACGCCGAGATGATTTGTCCGTTCTGCAGACATGATGATTCTCGAGTCGTCGACTCCCGTCCGGTGGTTGATGGCACAGAAATTCGTCGCCGCCGCGAATGCCCTAAATGTGGACAGCGCTTTTCTACCCAAGAGGTGGCGCTGCTCAACATCATCAAGCGATCAGGTGCTACCGAGCCATTTAGCCGCGAGAAAGTTCTTGTCGGCGTGCGCAAGGCGTGCCAAGGTCGCCCAGTAAATGAAGACGATTTGGTTTTACTTGCCCAACGAGTCGAAGAGACCCTTCGCGGAACTGGGCAAGCAGAAATCGAAGCTCAAGAAGTAGGAATGGCAATTCTTGCACCACTACGCGAACTCGATGAGGTTGCATACCTCCGATACGCCTCTGTGTACCGTAACTTTGCCTCCCTTGAAGATTTCGAGGGTGAGATAGCACTTCTCCGCGCACTACCTTCGAATGCAAATCAGGCAACACCGGCATCACAAGTAAGAAAAGTTTCAACAACACCAGAAAAATCAACAACACTAAATCAGAAGACGGGGAAATAACACATGTCAGAGACGGTCATCAACCGCCCAGTATCGAAATTTAAGACCGGCAAAGGTCTTACGATCGGACGTATTTACACAACAGAAGGTATCCACCCATATGACCAGGTCACATGGGAACGCCGCGATGTTGTTCAACAGAATTGGAAGACAGGCGAAGTTGTTTTCGAACAACGCGGTGTTGAGTATGCAGACTTCTGGTCAGTCAATGCATCAACAATCGTAACGACCAAGTACTTCCGTGGAGCAGTCGGTGCTGAGAACCGCGAATGGTCACTCAAGCAAGTTATTGACCGCGTAGTTTTAACATACACAAAGGCTGGAAAAGAGTTCGGTTACTTTGCAACTGAGAAAGATGCAACAATTTTCGAGCACGAACTTACCTACATGCTCTTGCATCAGATCTTCTCATTCAACTCACCAGTATGGTTTAACGTCGGAACTGCCTCCCCGCAGCAAGTTTCTGCATGTTTTATCTTGTCTGTTGATGACACTATGGAATCAATTCTTAACTGGTATCGCGAAGAAGGAATGATCTTTAAGGGCGGTTCTGGTGCCGGGCTTAACCTTTCCCGTATTCGTTCATCAAAGGAACTATTGAAGTCAGGTGGAACAGCATCTGGTCCAGTTTCATTCATGCGTGGTGCTGACGCATCTGCAGGAACAATTAAGTCTGGTGGCGCAACCCGTCGCGCTGCAAAGATGGTTGTTCTCGATGTAGATCACCCAGATATCGAAGAATTTATCGAGACCAAGGTTTCCGAAGAGCAGAAGATTCGCGCACTACGCGATGCTGGCTTTGATATGGACTTGGGTGGAAAAGACATCATCTCTGTTCAGTATCAGAATGCAAATAACTCAGTCCGCGTCAGCGATGAATTTATGCGCGCATACGAGAGTGGTTCAGAGTTCGGTCTTAAGGCTCGCTCAACTGGCGAAGTTATCGAGACAACCGATGCTCGCAAGCTCTTCCGCAAGATGGCAGAAGCTGCATGGGCATGTGCTGATCCTGGAATCCAGTACGACGACACCATCAATGATTGGCACACAAACCCAGAGACAGGTCGCATCAACGCGTCAAACCCTTGCTCTGAGTACATGTCACTAGATAACTCATCATGTAACTTGGCTTCACTTAACTTGATGAAGTTCCTCAAGGCAGATGGTTCATTCGATGCAAAGACATTCGGTAAGGCTGCCGAGATGATCATCACCGCGATGGATATCTCAATCTGTTTCGCAGACTTCCCAACAGAAGCAATTGGCGAGACCACTCGCGCATACCGCCAGCTCGGAATCGGATATGCAAACCTCGGTGCACTCCTTATGGCATCAGGTCTTGCATATGACTCAGAAGGTGGACGCGCACTTGCTGGTTCAATCACATCACTTCTTACCGGTATCACCTACAAGCGCTCAGCAGAACTTGCTGGCATTGTTGGGCCATACGACGGCTTCGCCCGTAACGCATCTGCGCACACACGCGTAATGCGCAAGCATGCTGCGGCATCATCTGCAGCTCGCCAAGAGACCACACTCGATATCGATGTTTGGACAGAGGCGAACAAGGCTTGGGATGCATGCCTTACAACAGGTGATAAGAACGGATGGCGCAATGCGCAGATCTCAGTACTAGCGCCAACCGGAACAATCGGTCTCATGATGGATTGCGATACAACAGGTATCGAACCTGACTTCTCACTCGTTAAGTTTAAGAAGCTTGTCGGTGGCGGTTCAATGCAGATTGTGAACCAGACAGTTCCAGCGGCTCTTCGCAAGCTTGGTTACACCGAAGAGACCATCGAAGCGATTGTTGAATTTATCGCAGCAAACGGTCACGTCATTGATGCTCCAGGACTTAAGACAGAGCACTACGACGTATTCGATTGCGCACTCGGTGCACGTTCGATCGCCCCAATGGGCCACGTACGCATGATGGCTGCATGTCAGCCATTCCTTTCAGGTGCGATCTCAAAGACAGTTAACCTTCCAGAAGATGCAACAGTGGAAGAAGTTGAAGAGGTTTACTACGAAGGCTGGAAGCTCGGACTTAAGGCGCTCGCTGTCTATCGCGATAACTGCAAGGTCGGTCAGCCACTTTCAGATGGAAAGGCTAAGAAGAAGGGCGCTGTCGCAACTGACCCTGTAGAAGCGGTTGCAGAACCAATTCGCAAGCGTCTTCCAAAGTCACGTCCATCAACAACAACATCGTTCTCAGTCGGAGGCGCCGAGGGTTACATGACCGCTGGCGCATATGCTGATGGCGCACTTGGTGAAGTCTTCTTGAAGCTCGGCAAGCAAGGATCAACTCTTGCCGGTGTCATGGATGCTTTCTCAATCGCAGTATCTATCGGCCTTCAATACGGAGTTCCACTAGAGACATTCGTTGAGAAGTTCACCAACCTTCGCTTTGAACCAGCAGGCATGACAGATGATGCAGATATTCGCATGGCGCAATCCATGATGGATTACATCTTCCGTCGCTTAGCACTTGACTACCTACCATTCGAAGAGCGTTCAGCAATGGGCCTCTACACAGCAGCAGAGCGTTCAGCAGCCCTTGATAACGGTGGCGAATACGCACCAATTGCGAGTGCTGATACCCCAAAAGCACCTGCGGCTGTGGTGGCTCCTGCGGCTGTAAAAGCTGAGGCCCCAAAGCCGGTAGCGGTAAATATTGAGCCAGCACCATTGGCATCAACAATTGGTTCATCATCTGATCTCCTAGAGTCAATGGGAATCAAATCTGATGCACCGCTCTGTATGACATGTGGAGTAAAGATGCGTATGTCAGGGGCTTGCTTTGTATGCGAAGGATGCGGAAACACATCTGGTTGCAGCTAATATATAGCTAGTTGGATTTGTCCAACCCCGTTCAAAAGCCCCGTTGAGAAATCAGCGGGGCTTTTGCATTGATTCCGGATTGAAAGTTAATTAGACTCCCGGAATGTTTCTAGAAGTAAAAAAAGCGCTACTTACTCTTCTTTCGGCGCTCACACTTCTGCTCTTATTTCCGCTCTCACCCGCACAAGCTGCAGAAGATGCCGTCAGATTAGATCGCGAACGCGGCACCTTTAAAGAGCAAGGTGAAATTCCGGCAGGTGTACAAATTGTTCGAGTCGGTATCGAACCCACTGAGATTTATGGAATCAATTTGGCAGATGGCACTTGGCGGGCAAATTTCTATATTTGGTGGCGCTGGAGCGGAGCTCTTGATCCGTCTACAACAACCTACTTTACAAATAATGCCGATGCCGCAGTTGGGCAATCAATTAAGTATGCCTACACTGATGCCGAGGGAAAACCGAAGCCATTGATTCAAGCAAACGGTGAGAAGTATCAATACGCCTACATCCGGATGGGCTTTGTTGAAGATTATCAAGTTGGTCGCTTCCCACTTGATTCGCAATATCTCACGATGAAAATTGAGAACGACACCTACGCTTCAAATTACCTCGCCTATGTCTTTGATGAAGAGCATCTGTCGAAGGAGAAATTTATTCCAACCAATGGCTGGAACTCCAAAGGGATAACGACAAATTCTTACATTCATCACTACACCACTGACTTTGGGTTTATTGATGAAGGTTCAGCTTTCCAGGATTACTCGCACCTGGCATATTCAATGAAGATTGATCGCGAGAAGATGTTTTTCTATCTGAAATTACTCGTGCCATTGCTTATTGTTCTTATCGCAACTCTGGCATCCCTACTTGTGCGACAACTTGCCGCAAAGGCGCCGTTGGCAATTGCAAGTACGGGACTACTGACCACACTCTTTGCGCAGCAGTCATACTCGCAGGATCTGCCACCACAATCGCCATTAGTTCTGATCGACAAGATCTATCTCGTCGGCCTCTTCGTGATTCTGGTCGTCTTAGTCAGGGTGGTTATGAGAACTAAGAAATTGACCCCCGGGCAAGCATTTGATGACACGGACCTAAAACTCTTCATGGGTACCAAATCTGACCTCATCTTTGCAGTGGCCATGCTTGCGCTCTTCGGGTTGGCCACCACGTTTTTGATCCTTCTTTAAAGCGGTAGAATTCAGCAGTTGTTATCGGGGTCGATGTAATTTCGAACCGGCGGTTATAGTCCGCGACCCGCACACATCCAGTGGGCGGTTGACTCAGTGAAACTCTGAGACCGACGGTTAAAGTCCGGATGAGAGATAACAGCGGAATCGGTGCACCATGTTTATCGATGACGCCTACGCGCATCTAT
>Ga0247833_1008477_pt1 | contig 10409 bp, 6 predicted proteins | sample LaCruzMarch2015__7_FD_187117 | JGI IMG/M metagenome (GOLD analysis project Ga0247833, IMG submission 187117) | Freshwater microbial communities from meromictic Lake La Cruz, Castile-La Mancha, Spain - LaCruzMarch2015_8m | ecosystem: Environmental > Aquatic > Freshwater > Lake | place: Spain...
GCCAGATCCGCCGGTCACCGCCGGCAATGTAAAGGTGCCCTCCGCGAGAAGAACCGTCTCGCCATTCTGGGCCGCCGTGTAAGCCGTGGAAAGCGTGTATTCACTGCCGGCGCCAACGACCCGAACGACCCTGTCGGCAAACTGAAGTATCTCGACTCCATTAATGGTGTTCGTACCATCTGGGGCGCCGTCACGGGTGTCGGTTACTGTTAACGTTTGATTCGAACCGTCTGAAGCTACCGATGACGTGATGGTATAGTCCGAGACTGCACCCGTGAAGGTTGCCGTATCGGTCCCCACGCCCCCGTTGATGACATTGCTGCCTCCATCACCGCTGAGCGTGTCGTTGCCCGCATTCCCCAGCAGCGTGTCATCGCCCGAGCCACCCTTCAAGACGTTGTCGCCGTCATTACCTCGGATGTTCAGACCGCCACTGACCGATGAGGCGTCAAGATTCAACGCCGTCGTGCCCGTTGTCGCACCTGCGCCACTCGCAATCCACGCATTCTCGACATTGACCACCGTGCCAAGTGTCAGCGTTTGTCCCGCGGTCGTGCTCGTGAAGTAAATGCTATCCGTACCTGCACCACCGTCGATCTCGTCGCCAACCGCATGGTCCGCATTTGCAATTGCGATCACATCGTCCCCACCTCCCGTGTTGACAATGTCCGCTCCCGCATTCGGTACGATGTAATCCGGTGTCGCTCCGCCGGTCAACGTATCGCCAGCCGTGCCACCCAAGACCACGATCGACTCGCTGCTAGGCACCGATGCCGACAACGCTGTGTTCAAATCGAACGTCACGGGTTGTGTCAAGTTCTGGAAGTCGAAGTCGGTGTCGACGTTCTCCAAGAACATCCCTGTCACACCCGACGCACCCGAAGCTGCGTTGATGCCGAACGAGATGCCCGTTCCCGAAATTCGAGCCGTGTTGTCGGCGATCGTGTAGGTTGCGTCCCCAGCCACATCGATCGTCATGGCGCTGCGAGCGTACTCGATCGTGTTGTCCGAGATGCTGATGCTGCTCGTGCCGCCACCATCGGACCAAATACCCCGATTCCAACGCGCACTGCCATACTTGTCACTCTCGGTGCCATTGCCGGTGATGTAGTTTCCGCTTACAGAGGTGCTCCCCGAACCCAGGACTTCAAAAGAAATCGCTCGATCGCCTGTCGAGTTATCCCCAGCCGATTCCGTGCTGTAGAAGATGTTGTTGGAATACACGTGTGAGCCACCTGCACTGGCGGCTGTCCGTTGCAATGCAGGATTGCTCGGACCACCCACGCCCGAGCTCGCGTTGTTCAAGAACCGAAGGCCAGAGATGGTCACGTCGCCATTCGAACTCGCCTTGATCCATCCAATCAACGTGGCTTCACCGGTCCCGTCTACGGCAGATCTCGATGCGTCCGTGCCGGGCACACTGGCGAATGGACCCTGGATCGTGAGCGGCTTGCTCACCGTCACCGTCTCGCTGTACGTCCCAGAAGCGACCAGCACCACGCCCCCTGAATCGGCGGCTGCAATGCCCTGCGCAATCGTCGTGTATTCGCTACCTGCCCCACCTACGACCACCACCGTCTTGTCCGCAAACGTCAGCTTCTCAACATTGGTCACCGTATCCGTGCCGTCAGCACCCACCACGACCACATTCGAACCGCTGAAGCTCACCGTGTAGTCGGCATAGTTCCCGCTGAAGACCGCGGAATCCGTACCGGCACCACCATCCAGCGTGTCATCGCCTAGTCCACCTTCCAGAATGTCGTCTCCATCTCCCCCAAAGAGATCGTCGATACCCGCGCCGCCATCGAGGGTGTCATTGAGGATGTGACCGGTCAAAACATCGATTCCCGATCCGCCCGTCAGGGTGGCACCCGAGGTGTAATCCGGAGCCGTCGCGAAATCGACACCGTTGTTGGTGGACATGTTGACACGGAGGCCATCCGCGTCCAACCCATAGTCAGCCAGGTCGATGTCCCCGCCCACATTGAAGATGCTGAGTTGAGCCCAGCCGGGTGATGCGCCTTGGGCAGCGCCGATGTCGAGACCGTCAATCGTCAGTCCATTCAGGTCCGTGTACCTCCCGAAAATGACAACGTCTCGCCCGTAACTACCTGTGATGCTGACCGAATCGATGTTAACCGTCCCGATCGGCACGGTGGCTTTCCGCACTGCAGGTTCGGCACCGCTCGACGGCGAGGTTGGTCCGGTGATTTGGAGTGCATTTCCGCCCGAACCATCACCGATGAACTCAAGGTTCGTCAACGTCGCATTGCCGGTGAAGGTGTTGAGAATCAAATCCCCGTTACCAGTCGCCGCGCCGGTGCCATTGTTCTCGAATGTGCTGTTGTCGATGGTGACCGAGGCAACGGTCGCTCCCAAGGTCGCAAATCCCTGTGTGCCGTTGTTGAAGAAATTGCTGCCACTCACCGATATTGCACCATACGTTCCCGTCGAAGGGATACGCACTCCGACATTACCGTTCTCGGAGAAAAGCGAGTTTTCAATCGTTACAGATCCGATCGTACCGTTGCGGAAATTCACCCCGTAGGTCGTGTTTCCCGTGACGACAAGGCCCTTCAGGAGCAGATTGCCTGTCGCATTTGCACCGCTCGCACCCTCGATTTGAATACCGTTTGTGCCCCCTTGGATGCGCATGTTTTGAAAGGACGCCCCATCGGAATCAAGGCCGAACCAAATCCCATCCATCGACCCGAAACTGTTGTTTGCTACAGGATCAATGATGGTCGCTGTGACGGGATTAGTGCCATTTCCAGCTCCGATGACCGTGATTTGTTTGTTAACTACCAGCGATTCCGCAAATGTGCCCGCTGCCACTAACACCACATCGCCAACACTGGCCGCATCGATCGCCGGCTGGATCGTCGTGTACTCGCTGCCCACCGCACTAGCGACAACGATAACCGCCCTGTCGGCGAACTGAATTTTCTCAACGTTGGTCAGCGTATCGGTCCCTTGCGGGCCAGTTACAAGAATGTTCGAATCGCTGAAGGAGATCTGGTAATCAGCGTAGTTGCCGCTGTAGCTGGCCGTGTCCTTGCCGGCCAGACCGTCAATCACGTTGTTTCCCGTATTCCCGACAATCGTGTTATCACTCGCGTTGCCGGTGACATCCATCGCACCTGAACCGGTCAGCGTGATGTTGGTCGCGCCAGTCCCCAAGTTGAGCGAAAAGCCACTCACGCTGCTCGGCACATTCACGGTCACATTATTCTTGTCAACCGTAACTGCTCCCTCCGAATACGTTCCCGCGGCGATGTTTACAGTACCGCTCGCTCCGACGAGTTTGACACCCTGAGCGACTTCGGCACTGGCCGTGACGTTCACTGTACTCGCGTTCCCATCGAGCGCGCCGGCGACCTTGATCTCTTGATTCAGGTTGATCGTCTCGATCCCGGTCACCGTGAAAGACGCCAGGTCTGATCCCTTCGGATTGGAGAGCGGTACGGACCCGCCAACGGTTAAGACTTGACCTTCGTTCGGCCCTCCGACATCCGAGACCGTCAAACCAGACGAACCGGCAGCAGTCGTCCGAATGAAGAGCTTATTCCCTGCATCCTCACTGTCTGGATCCGGAGTGTTGGTCTCTATAAAAAACGCCTTGGGATGCGTTGCGCTGACCGACGTCCCGTCTAACGATTGGGTCGAAATGATCGCCGTATCATCCGCCGCATCCATCTCGATCGCGAACGGTGTCCCGAACACGACCGCGTCAACCGCCAGCATCGCCCTCTGCTCGAGAATCTCCACGATCACCGACTCGCGAGGGGACCGTCGAAGTTCATTTCGCTTTCGCTCCCATCCCAGACGGTTTTTCTTTGATCGAATCCGGCGGAAAGAGTTGGAACGAAGCGTGTTGACGTACGAAGCGATGAAACGAAACATGTCAATGGAACGAAACATGGGATGCTTACTCCGTGGAAGTGTTGAAGATTCCGAGCACGCACAGCTTTCCCTTTGGGCCCCGGGCAGTAATCACCGGAGAAATCTCTCCAAAGTTCGAGCTTGCAACGACCGGCCGTGCTACGACCGGAATGGACCGAGAGGCGTTTCAATCCTTGCTTCAGGCAGGAAAGGATCAGGTCTTAAGGGAGTGAATTCGTCAAAAACGTTTCAGCAATCCATGCAGACACTCGTGTACCGCATCAATTCGTTTCAGCGGAGATTGTCGACGAGGCAAGTGTATGTGCGCACTCTAATGTATGCACGAACACTGATGTATTTGCGTTCTCTAAATGAATGTGCGTACTCTAAAGAAAATACAAAAAAATGCAAGTCACCTCCCCCGTTCGCGGGATTTTTTTCCGATTATTGCAGAATAGCGCAGGAAAGTGCAGGATGACGTGCTATTTCGGCGGTACGGCCCCCGGAAAACCGAAGTTCGTATCCTTCGATGTTGGGAGGTGATACGGCAAAGCTGGCGACAAATCTTCGTAGGATTCGCTTTCTTTACAGGTCGTCAAAAGGACGACTCGGGCCATACAGATACATAGCGACACCCACAGTCCTGATGAATTGCTCCGAGAAAGCAGGATGCATGCCGAATTTTGCTCGTGCTGCGCACGCCGATGGAATATAGAGCCGCAAAGCATTGCTGCAAAATAGCTTGTGGACTGACTCCCGCAGAAAACTGTCGCGTATACAGTCTCACTCGGGCACGCCACTGGTGGACAAAAGCTGACCACCCGTCAGTATTACGCTCAGCGACTAGAACCGCTCTGGCGCTCAAAGGGGGTTCACCGCTGTAGAACGGCATCAGCGGGCGATTGAGAAATTGTCGCTGCCAGATCTCTTGGTAACCGTTCACAGCCCGGCAGAACTGGGTTGTTAAATTGGGGTTCGCACATTTGGCAAAATTTGCGACATCACCGCCATGTCGCAATCGCAATTTCCAATCACTGATGAACAGATTGCTGCCTTGCCTCCCGAGTTTCGGGCGCTCTCGCAAGCCGTGATCGACCATTTTGAAAAGCGCATCGGGGGACTGGAAGCGGAATTGACCTCGGTGAGAGGTGAACTGTCGGCGATTAAAAAGACGCCTCGCAATTCTTCGCTGCCTCCGAGCAGTGAGCATCCCCATGCGAAGCCCGCTTCGCAGAAGCCAAAGAGCGGCAGGAAGCCGGGCGGACAGCCCGGCCATCCCAAGCACGAGCGAGCTTTGATTCCTACCAATCAATGTCAAGCTGTCATCGCACTCAGGCCAACCGCCTGTCGACGGTGCGGTGAATCGCTCGCGGGGAACGACCCGCAGCCTTTGCGGCATCAGGTTTGGGAGATCCCCGAAATCAAGCCGCTGGTCACCGAATATCAACGCCATCGGCTCATTTGTCCCTGTTGTCAACAAAGCACCTGTGCCGAGCTTCCCTCCGGCGTGCCGCTCAGTCAGGCGGGGCCCCGATTGGTCGCCCTGACAGCGTTGCTCATGGGTTGCTTCAAACAGAGCAAGCGGCGAGTGGCCCTGTTCCTGGAACAAGTCCTTAATCAACCCTGCTCGCCGGGCTGGGTCGTCAAGCTGCAAGATCAAGCCACGACCGCGCTCAAACCCGCCTACGAGGAACTGGCCGCTCAATTGCCGACTGAGCGCGTTCTGGGAATCGATGAATCGCCAACAAAGCAAGCTCAGACCAAATCCTGGCTGTGGGCTTTCGTGGCGGCTTCCTATACGCTTTTCGCTCTGAGGACCACGCGGTCTGCCACAGTTCTTGACGAACTGCTGACCGAAGCGTTCGACGGCGTGGTGAACTGCGATCGAGCAAAGATGTACTGGAGAATTGGCAGGCCTCAGTGGTGCTGGGCTCATCTGAAGCGGGATTTCCAAGCGTTGATCGACCATCCAGATCAACAAGTAAAACGCTTGGGGCGGGACCTGATGCGACCGACAAAACAACTGTTCCGGCACTGGGCTCGCTGCAGAGATGGGACAATTACCCGCGTCGAAATGCTCGGTTTGATGGGACCGATCCGTGAGGAGATCAATTCCCGGCGCGCCGGGACTGCGCGGTGTGTTCAGCGGCAACTCGAAGCTGAACGGGATGTGCGAGCCACTGTATGATCATCGCGAGAAGTTGTGGACGTTTCTGGACGTTGAAGGGGTCGAACCGACCAACAACGTGAGTGAACGCGCTCTGCGCCCTGCTGTGATTTGGCGCAAGCTCTCCTTTGGTACCCAAAGTGCAAATGGTAGCCGCTTCGTGGAAACGATTCTCACGGTTGTCGAAACTTGCCATAAGCAATCTCGCAGCAGCTTCGAATACCTCACTGAAGCGATGCAGGCACACTTCTCCGGTCAAAAGCTTCCCTCACTCCAAAACCGGGTGTGAACGGTTACCGTCGCTTACATCGGAATCGACATTTCGAAGGACAATTGGGATATCCACATCCTTGAGAACGGGCGGGCCTGGTCCTCGCCCACAACCGTCTCCGATCGCGCAAAGTTATTGACCCAATTGAAGCCCTACATCGGGCGCTCATTCATTGTCATGGAAGCAACTGGTGGACTCGAAAAGCCGCTCGCTGCCACCCTGATTGACGCCAAGCATCAGGTCGCCATCGTCAACCCACGAAGGGCATCCGACTTCGCCAAGGCGATGGGAATTCTCGCCAAAACGGATCGCATTGATGCCAGGGCTCTCGCGCTCTACGGGGAAAAAGTCCAACCTTGTCTTGCCGTCAAACAAAACGAAAAAGAGGCGGAGCTCGAAGCTCTTGTCGTCCGCCGCAGACAACTCATCGGAATCAGGACGGAAGAATTGAATCGGCAAAAACAGACCGTTTTCAAGGCTTCCAAGAAATCGATCGATAAAGTCCTGAAGACGCTCCAAGCAGAAGTCGATGCCATTGAAGCCGAGATCGCGAAGCTCATCCAGTCCGACGACAACTGGAGGAATAAAGCCGAATTGGTGGATACCGCACCCGGAGTCGGGCTCATCACTGCAATCACACTCGTCGCCGAACTGCCCGAGTTGGGACAGCTCAACCGACAGCAGATTGCCGCATTGGTGGGAGTCGCTCCACTCAATAACGACTCCGGAAAATTCCAGGGAAAACGGAGGGTCCAAGGAGGCCGAATCGATGTGCGAAGCGTCCTTTACATGGCCGCCGCATCAGCCGTCAGGACCACCACAAAACCCTCACCAATTCGAGATCTCTTCTTGAGGCTGCAAGCCAAAGGAAAGCTCTACAAAGTCGCCATCGTCGCCTGCATGCGCAAGCTCCTGATAATACTTAACACCATGGTCAAAACGAATACCCCGTGGAAAACTCCAGAAAGCCTCCACGCCACTGCGTGATCTCACGCTGTTCGCCCCGTTCGTCTCACCGTCACCTCGCCCTTCACACTTGAGGGCGAGGTGACGGTGAGACGATGGGAGCGAACCCCCGTTTGTTGAGCCTGAACTGAGCAACTGAATCCAAACGACTCAATTCACAAATATTCGAAATTTCAATCAAATCCTCTTGAAAAGAAACACAGCCGCTTGCATCCACTTCGTCGGGATCCGAATCGACGACAGGCGTTACAACAGCCGATGTCCGGAAACAGATCGGGAAGATGTGGGAGTGAATCGATCGAAAAAAGTGACCCCCTGTCGAATCGCGCGACTGTCATTCGACAAAGTAACGCGGGCAAGAGCGTCGAGGCCTTTATTTCAAATCGTGAAATGTTCACGAACAGCAGTGACGGTTCACCTTGAGTCATCTCAGGGTTTAAGAACCGTCGGTCACTCGCCCCTGGGATGGCTCTGCCCAAAAGAGAACTAAAATGACAACGCCAGCGAAGAACACAATTTGCCTTTGGTACGACCGCGAAGCCGAAGAGGCGGCACAGTTTTACGCCCGGACATTTCCCGATTCGTCCGTCGGTCGAGTGTTCCACGCGCCGGGTGATTATCCCTCCGGCCAGAAAGGGAATGTCCTGACGGTTGAGTTCACGGTGATGGGCATTCCATGTCTGGGACTGAATGGAGGGCCCGGGGTCGAGCACAGCATGGCCTTTTCATTTCAGGTAAAAACGATGGACCAGGAGGAAACGGATCGCTACTGGAACGCGATCGTCGACAATGGTGGCGAGGAAAGCCAATGTGGCTGGTGCAAGGACAAATGGGGCCTGTCCTGGCAGATCACGCCAATCGTTTTGGCGAAAGCGATCGCCCATCCCGACCCGGTTGTCGCCAAACGCGCGTTCGATGTGATGATGACGATGAAAAAGATAGACATCGCAACGATCGAGGCAGCGATCCGTGGTTGAGGGGCCAGTTACGGGATCCGAGCCGCAACCGATTCATCGGTCTCGCTGGCTGCGGCGGTGCCGTTTGCAGGAACTGTCATTCTGTCGTAACCTCAAGCCCCTGTAGTCCTTTTCCAATAGATTTTTCGCGACAGCGATACTTCAGCGGGCTAAGATCCGGAGGCCGCTCGAAAGGCACGGGTGAAAGCGCTTTGGTCGTGGTAGCCGCAGTGTTGAGCGATTTCAGCGATCGATTTATCAGTGTCGCGCAGCCAGCGAGAACCTGCGGTGATCCTCGTCTTCACGATAAACTGCGAAGGGGTCAGGCCGAAGACCCGTCAGGTTAATTTAGCGAATTGCGACAGGGATAGCTTCGACCGCGCGGCGAGTGTTGTGGGTGAGCACCCCGCCGAGGGATCTTCTTCGAACTCGGCGATCACTTCGGCGAACGTCAGCGGGATGTCAGCGCTTTGCAAAGGCGCTCGGACATCCCGGGAGAAGCCGATGATGCCGGCCGTTCTTCCTCTGTCGTCGCGGAGTGGAAGTTTCGTGGTCAGGCACCACACAGGTTCGCGCGGGCGATACCACTGTAATTCGAGATGTTCAACGAGCGGCTTTCCCGCGCGAAGGACTCGTTGATCCTGTTCGGTCGGAATACGGCCAAAGTCGTCGGGACAGATCTCAATCGGACGTTTACCGATGGCATCGCTGGGTTGACGGAGTCCATGGCGGGACAGCAGCGATTGATTCACTGTGACGTAGCGTCCGACTGAGTCCTTGATGAAGAATGCGACATCCGGCGCGAGGTCGAACAGAGCCTGCAAAGTGCCCAGATCAATCGATCTCGGCTCGCGAGACTCAACGGGCGTGAGCGGTTTTGTGCGCGATTTCACAATTCGGAACGATTCCAAGACAAGAACGCGATTCATCATTGCGAGTAGAATACATGATGCGCAGTGCTCATGCCTCTTGTCTTGAAGAAGCCTTGGAGAGGTGCTCGGTGAAAATTGCCCGCGTCGTGCCCCATCGGGTGGAAATGCCCCCCATCGCAGACTCATCCAACTGGTCGAGCGGGAAGTCGGTTCTCGTGTTCAACTGCACGATTGTCGGCATCGAGATAGAATACCGGCTGGTCGATTACAAGTATGCCAAGAGGGCTCAAACGGGCTGAACGAGTTTAGACCGAATCAGGTCGGCTTCGATCCACGCCATTTCGTCACGCTGAATCATCGGATGGACACAGCACTTCACGGGCATTCGCACAACAAGTCGACGATCGAACGTTCGCACACGCGAGAGGAAACCAAAATGTCTGATAAATCCATTTTTTGTGGCTGCATTACTGCCATCATGACTCCCTGTTCGCGCGACGGAATTCCAGATTTTGATGCGTTGGTCAAAACAGCGCAGTCACTGATTGCCGCCGGAATGCGAGCGGTCGTGTATTGCGGATCGATGGGAGACTGGCCCTTACTGTCTGATGAACAGCGTCAGGAGGGCGTGCGGCGGCTCGTGGAGGCTGGTGTGCCGGTCGTCGTCGGTACGGGAGCTCAAAGCCCCCAGCGTGCTGCTGCACACGCGGCTCATGCCAGGAAAGTGGGTGCCGCAGGGCTGATGGTGATTCCACGACTAATGTCGCGCGGCACATCCGCGGCTGCGCAGCGGGCTCACTTCGCCGACGTGCTCAAGGCTGGAGGCGACCTCCCGGCGGTGATCTACAACAGCCCTTACTACGGCTTTGAAACGCGGGCGGACTTATTCTTCGACCTGCGGCGGGAGCATTCCAATCTTGTCGGCTTCAAGGAGTTTGGTGGTGCGAACTCGTTGACCTACGCCGCTGAACACATCACCAGCGGCGATCCGTCGCTGGTGTTGATGGTCGGCGTCGATACCCAGGTTTTTCACGGATTTATCCGCTGTGGAGCGGTCGGAGCCATCACTGGTGTTGGTAACGCTTTGCCGAAACCCGTGCTGCGACTCATCGAACTGTGCGAGCAGGCGGTACGCGGCGATGTCGCGGCCCGACGCCTGGCTGAAGAACTCGATGACGCCCTGCGAGTCCTGTCGACTTTCGATGAAGGCCCGGACCTGGTCCTCTACTATAAGGAGCTGATGGTGCTGGAAGGACATGAGGAATACTCGTGGCACTTCAATCGGACAGACAGAC
>Ga0247833_1008489_pt1 | contig 10395 bp, 10 predicted proteins | sample LaCruzMarch2015__7_FD_187117 | JGI IMG/M metagenome (GOLD analysis project Ga0247833, IMG submission 187117) | Freshwater microbial communities from meromictic Lake La Cruz, Castile-La Mancha, Spain - LaCruzMarch2015_8m | ecosystem: Environmental > Aquatic > Freshwater > Lake | place: Spain...
AACGGGGCTGGCGGGACTCGAACCCACGGCCTACGGTTTAGGAAACCGTCGCTCTATCCGGCTGAGCTACAGCCCCATGGCATCCATTATCCCCCTCGGCTTACATTAAAAATAGGAAAGCAGGCGAGGTGGTCGCAATCGCAGCTGCTTGCAGCTGCCGGTTGAGGAAAGTCCGGGCTCCCCAATGGCCAGGCTTGCTGGGTAATGCCCAGTGCGGGCGACCGTGAGGACAGTGCCACAGAAACACACCGCCGATGGCCCCTCGGGGATCAGGTAAGGGTGCAAGGGTGCGGTAAGAGCGCACCAGCAGCATCGAGAGGTGCTGGCTAGGTAAACCCCGGCTGGGAGCAAGGCCCAGGAACCACGGTTGGCCATTAACCGGTTCCGCCACAAGTGCGCCGCTCGAGGCCGTTGGTAACAACGGTCCCAGATAGATGACTACCCCGGGCAATAGCCCGAACAGAACCCGGCTTATGTCCTGCTTTCCCCCTAATCCAGCCCTGCTGCAATTTCTAGAAAGCCAAGGGTTTGAGGCCAGCAACCAAAATCTGGCACCCATAGAAGAAGCCCTTTGCCACAGCAGCAGCGGCCAAACCCGCAACCACGAAAAACTTGAATTCCTCGGTGATGCAGTGCTGCGGCTGGCCTGCGCCGAATTCCTAGAACACCGCAACCCCCAGTTAGCAGTGGGCGAACGCTCCAGCCTGCGGGCCCAACTGGTGAGCGATCGCTGGCTGGCAGAACTAGCCCAACAACTGCAACTCGATCAGCTCATCCACAAGGGGCCCAGTGCCGCCAACGACAGCGCCGCCCAAGCCACCATTCGCGCCGAATGCTGCGAAGCATTGGTTGGTGCCATTTATCAATGTTGGGGTTTAGATGCTGCACGCCTTTGGCTGGAACCCCACTGGCAATTGAGTTGCCGCGAATTAGAAGCCGATCCCCATCTCTACAACTGGAAATCAGCGCTGCAGGAATGGAGCCAAGCCAGCCTCGCTGAATTACCCGAATACCAAAGCGAAGAACGCAACCGCAGCCACGGCAATCCCCAACGCTTTTTTAGCCAGGTATCACTGAAGCAAAAAGCCTATGGCAGTGGTTGGGGTGCCTCCCGCCGAGAAGCTGAACAGCAGGCGGCAAAAGCAGCCCTAGCCAAGCTCAAACCGCAACTTCAGTGAGGGTTTTAAGCGAAATAGTAACCAGCTTGTCCCAGTTGCCCCCTTCAAATAAAACCGCCGCATTACTGCCACTAATGCGTTGCACAAATCCGCGGTAGCCGTTGTAGATGGATTTGGGATCTGCTACCTGCACGGTGCTGCCGGGAAGGATCATGGGAACAACGCGCACATGCCTGGAATGGATTCCAACTTAGCTAAACCCCATCTTGTGGTGGGCAAAGTGGTGGCAGCCCAAGGTTTAAAGGGTGAGGTGCGCATATTGCCTGCCACCGATTTCCCTAGCCGTTTGATCGAACCCGGACCCCGCTGGCTGCAACGGCCAGGTGGTTCATTGCAAAGTTTGGAATTAATCAGCGGCCGGCAGCTGCCGGGCCGCGACCTATTTGTGGTGTGTTTTAAAGGCATTAATGATCGCAGCGCTGCAGAAGCGCTTGTGAATCATGAATTAATGGTTGATGCAAATGATCGGCCGGAATTAGAGGAAGGCGAATTCCATGTGCTCGATCTTCAAGGTTTAGAGGTGCGGCTAGATGTGGATGGGCCCGCCATTGGCCATGTGATCGATTTGCACCATGGCGGCAATGATTTGCTTGAAATTGAACTAAGCGCCGATGGCCGCCATTGTTTAGTGCCATTTGTGGAACCAATCGTGCCGGAGGTGCATGTGGCAGCTGGCTGGCTACTGCTCACCCCACCCCAAGGGCTACTGGATCCTTAGCGGGTGCCTGTCCAATCTTGAAACCAACCGCGGCGCCAGAGCATAAATATTTGAATACCCGCAACTAAAATCATAAAAGCAAGGCAAATTGGGTAACCAAAATAAGCATTGAGCTCCGGCATATTCCAGGGGGACTTATCAGGATTAAAATTCATTCCATAAACACCTGCAATAAAGGTTAGCGGCACAAAAATACTTGAAATAATCGTGAGCATTTTCATCACTTGGTTCATTCGATTACTAATACTTGCCATATAGCTTGCAGTTACACCATCGCATTGATGGCGCAGTAATTCAGCGGTTTCAAATATCACATCAACATGGCTGCTAACCTCCCTAAAACCCTTGATTGCACCTTTATCCAGCACGCGATAACTCTGCCTAATTAACACAATCAACTGGCTGCGTAGGGGCCAAATCATGCCCCGCACTTGGCGCAGGGTAGACCGCATTTCATAGGCTTGTCGCAACACCCGCGGGCTAGGCCTTCGGATTGAAGCTTCTTCTAATTCATCTAAACCATCGGAAAGTTGCTCCAGTAGTGGCAACACTTCATCCAACACTTCATCCATTAGAAAAAACAAAATATCATCTATATCTCCAGCCGTGGGTGGCGGTTGCAATTGATCTAGCCAACGGGTGAGTTCAGGAAAAGCCACCGGCCGGGGCACCTCCTCCACCGAAAGCAACACCTTGCCGAGCAGCACCAATCCCACCTGTTCACTAATCAAGCGGTTACCACTGGTGCCACTCAAGCGATGCATCACCACCAGCAACGCACCACCTAAGGCATCAACGCGGGTGCGTTGCGGTGTGTCGATCAAGGGTTGGTGCATCGGCTCCGGCACCTCAAGGCAGGCAAATACCCGGTGCAACAACTGCTGATCAGCAAGGCCCTTTAGCCGCACCCAAAGGGGGCAACCCTCAGCCACCAATAGCTCCAGCTCCGCCATATCCACGTATTGGCGATGCTCTACCCCGGATGGGCGAAAGGCCAACACCGAAACAGTTGTGGGGGCAATGCCGCCATGCACATACAAAGCCCCTGGCAGGTCGCCCAAGCGCTCAGACAACCTGCGCGACTTCAACACATTGGCCGTTAAGGCAAGGCCGCGCCCATCAAGGTGGGGGCTTAATTGCGCTGTTACTCCGGGTTCAACCACCAGTAGCAGCTGCGATGCAGCTTCAGCGTAGGTACCCCGATACGATGCCGCCAACCCGCGGCATGCTGGCCATGAGCAATTTCCCCCTACTGCCGGTGATTCTTTGCGGTGGCACCGGCACCCGCCTCTGGCCCCTATCCCGCGCCAGCTACCCAAAACAGTATTGGGCCCTAGCGGGTGAACACACCCTGTTGCAACAAACCCAACAACGGCTCCAGGGGCTTGGCCAATTGCAGCCACCCCTGTTGATCTGCAATGAGGATCACCGCTTCATCGTGGCGGAGCAGATGCGTCAAATCGGTGTGGAGCCAAGCGGTATTTTGCTTGAACCCATGGGCAGGAATACCGCTCCGGCAGTGGCGATTGCAGCCCTGCAGGCCACCAGCAAAGGTGAAGATCCATTGCTGTTGGTTTTAGCTGCCGACCATGTAATTCAAGATCCGAGCACTTTTCGTGATGCCGTAGATGCCGGCCGTGATGCAGCAATAGCAGGCCGTTTAGTTACCTTTGGCATCGTGCCCACCGCCCCGGAAACGGGCTATGGCTATATCGAAGCCGCCGCGGGCCTAGATCCAACAACACCGGTGCCAATTGCCCGCTTTGTTGAAAAACCAGATGTGCAAACTGCCGAAACATTTCTTGCCAGCGGCAGGTTTACTTGGAACAGTGGCATGTTTTTATTCCGCGCCAGTGCAGTGCTAGCGGAAATGGAACGTTTGGTGCCAGAACTATTAAATAGTTGCCGCGCTGCCCTCAATAACGACAGCGCCGATTTGGAATTTTTGCGTTTAGATCGTGAATCATTTGCCAATTGCCCAAACCTTGCCATCGATGTGGCTGTGATGGAAAAAACCAGCCTTGGCAGTGTGTTGCCGCTGCAGGCTGGCTGGAGTGATGTGGGCAGCTGGGGCGCCCTATGGGAAACCGCAAACCAAGATGCCGATGGCAATGTGCTGCGCGGTCAAGTGATAAATGAAGGCTCACGTAATTGCTACTTGCGTAGTGAACATCGCCTGCTGGTGGGCTTAGGTATTGAAAACCTTGTGGTAGTTGAAACCGACGATGCCGTACTTGTGGCCCATCGCGATCGCGCCCAGGAAGTGAAAAAAATTGTTAATCAATTGCAGGCCCGCAATGCACCTGAAGGCCAAGCCCATCGCCGCATCTATCGCCCCTGGGGCCATTACGACGGCATCACCGAAGGAGAGCGCTGGCAGGTGAAAAAAATTCAAGTGAAACCCGGCGCTTCCCTATCCCTACAAATGCATCACCATCGCGCTGAACATTGGATCGTGGTGAGGGGTACAGCGATTGTGGAAAAAGATGGAGAAGAATTGCTATTAGCCGAAAATCAAAGCACCTACATCCCCCTCGGCGCCCAGCACCGCCTAAGCAACCCCGGTAAAATCCCCCTGGAAATGATCGAAGTGCAAAGCGGCGCCTATCTTGGAGAAGACGATATTGTGCGTTTTCAAGATAATTATGGCCGCAGTGAATCCAAAAACTAAGCTTTACTAATAAGCCCTATTCCACAGTTACAGATTTAGCTAAATTACGCGGTTGATCCACATCCAGGCCCCGGTGGGCAGCGATGTGATAGCTCAATAACTGCATTGGAATTAAGGTGAGCAAAGGTGATATCAATTCATTCACTTCAGGCACCGGTAGCAACACATCAAATAATTCCGTATCCGGCCCTTCAGGGGCAACACCAATCAAGCGGGCGTCCCTAGCTTTTGCCTCCTGGGCATTACTTAATACCTTATCAAAAACCGTGCCTGGCACCGCCACACTAACCACTGGAACGCGGGCATCAAGCAACGCAATTGGCCCGTGTTTCATCTCGCCAGCTGGATAACCCTCGGCATGGATATAACTAATTTCTTTTAACTTAAGCGCCCCCTCAAGGGCGATTGGATAGTTGATACCACGGCCTAAATAAATCACATCCTGGGTATCAGCAAAGGAATGGGCAAGTTCAGCGCAGCGCAGATCTAAACGATCGATCAGTGTTTGCAATTGAGCGGGCAAAGCTCGCAATTCAGCCACCAATTGGTGCAATTCCTGGCGGCTGCGGCTGCCGCGCAATTCAGCTAAGCGAATCGCTAATCCATAGAAGGCCAACAACTGGCCCATAAATGTTTTGGTGGCTGCCACTCCCACCTCAACGCCGGCTTGGATATCGATCAGATGGGGCACCAAGCGCCCTAAAGAACTTTCAGCGCGATTTGTGATGCCCAGCAGGCGGGCTCCATAGGCGGGATCGCTATGGCCGGCCCGCCGTTGTTGCTCCATGGCCAGGGCAGCAAGGGTGTCGGCAGTTTCACCCGATTGCGTAACACCAATCGTGAGGGTATTGGGCCCAAGGGGCGGCGGCGCATAGCGAAATTCACTGGCGTAATAAACGCTGGTGGGTACCCCCGCCAGTTGCTCCAGGAGATAGGCACCCACAAGGGCGGCATGGCGGCTGGTGCCGCAGGCCAACACTTGAATCCGCTGCAAATCCTCCAATAAAGAAACCTCAAGGGGCAGCGCCACCAAGGGATCATCCACACCCCCCTCCGGGAAGTGACAGGCCAACCATCGAGCTGCCGTTTCCGGTTGCTCATGGATTTCCTTGAGCATGAAATGGCGGAAGCTGCGCTTATCAGCCACGTGATCGCTGCCGCGCAACTGGGTGGGGAGCCGCTGTTGGCGTTCGCCGGCGCCGTTATACAGCTCAATACCCAAGGGGCCCAAGAGGGCCACCTCCCCATCCTCAAGGGGCAAGATTGTGCGGGTAATTCCAGCTAAGGCAGGGGTATCACTGGCGCAAAGAAATTCCCCTTCCCCTAAACCAATAAGCAATGGCGCCTGGCGGCGCGCCACCACAAGGGCATCAGGGCAATCGGCCCACACCACAGCCAGGGCATAGGCCCCCTCCAGCATTGGCAGGGTGCGCTGCACAGCCAGAAGAAGCGTGGCACCGCTAGCAGCAGCACCCAACTGCTGCAGTTGCTGCAATTGTTTAGCAATCAGGTGGGGAATCACCTCCGTGTCGGTGTCCGATAGGAACACCACCCCCTCCGCCTGCAGCTGATCCCGCAGCAAGCGATGGTTTTCGATGATGCCGTTTTGCACCACCGCCACCCTGCCGTTGCCATCTAGGTGGGGGTGGGCATTGCGCTGCTCAGGTTTGCCATGGGTGGCCCAGCGGGTGTGGCCGATGCCGCAATGGCCAACAGCACCGCGCTCTTCCACCAAGGCGGTGAGATTTATTAATTTTCCTTCCGCCTTAAGGCAATTGAGCTCGCCTGCTTGCACCGTGGCAATCCCAGCGGAGTCGTAGCCGCGATATTCAAGCTGCCTTAAGCCATCCAGCAAAAGTGGCGCGGCATCCCGGGTGCCAATTACCGCAACGATGCCGCACATGCAGTTTTAGTGAGGAAAAAATCCCGTTTAGTAGGCCAGGCCCATGGAACGGGTGGTTTCATCACCGAGATAAACACGGATGCTGATGAAATCGGTGGGGCAAGCCGTTTCGCAACGCTTGCAACCAACACAATCCTCAGTGCGGGGGGATGAGGCGATCTGGGCAGCCTTACAGCCATCCCAGGGCACCATTTCGAGCACATCGAGGGGACAGGCGCGCACGCACTGGGTGCAACCAATGCATGTGTCGTAGATCTTGACGGAATGGGACATGCCCGGGCCGATAGCAAACCGTTTTCTCAAACTACTTGCGCATCGCCCGATCGCACCTAAAAGGGCCATCCCCGTCACCCTTGTTAATGCTCTGCTTGGCGGGCCCGTAGGATGCCCCCCGCCAAGCTGCCGCGGCCCATGTCCCAGGAAATTCTCGAAAAGGTGCGTTCGATCGTTGCTGAGCAACTCAGCGTCGATGCCGCAGAAGTGAAGCCTGAATCAAACTTCCAAAACGACTTGGGGGCTGATTCCCTCGACACCGTTGAATTGGTGATGGCCCTTGAGGAGGCTTTCGATATCGAAATCCCCGACGAAGCAGCTGAAGGCATCACCACCGTTGGTGACGCCGTGAAATACATCACTGAAAAACAAGCCTGATCCCGCTGAGGCATCGCGATGGTTGAAACCTCCCGCCGGGTGGTGATAACGGGTCTTGGCTCCGTTACACCCATTGGCAACACCACTTCTGCCTACTGGGCTGGCCTGTGCCAAGGCGCAAATGGGGTGGCACCGATCACCCTGTTTGACGCCAGTGCCCATGCCTGTCGCTTTGCGGCGGAGGTGAAGGCATTTGATCCCACCGGTTTGATCGACCCCAAAGAGGCAAAACGTTGGGATCGCTTTTGCCAATTCGGCGTGGTTGCAGCCAAGGAGGCCTTGGCCCAGAGCGGTTTGCTGATCAGTGATGCCAACCGCCAGCGGATCGGTGTGATCATCGGCTCTGGGGTGGGGGGTTTATTGATGATGGAAAGCCAGGCCCATGTGCTTAAAGACAAGGGTCCTAGCCGGGTGAGCCCTTTCACCGTGCCGATGATGATCCCCAACATGGCCACTGGCCTGGTGGCGATTGCCCTCGGCGCCCAGGGCCCCAGCTCGGCTGTTGCCACGGCCTGCGCCGCTGGCTCAAATGCCATTGGTGATGCCTTTCGCCTCATCCAAAACGGCCATGCCGATGCGATGGTGTGCGGCGGCGCTGAATCCGCCATCACCCCCCTTGGGGTGGCAGGTTTTGCCAGTGCCAAGGCCCTTTCCTTTCGCAACAACGACCCCGCCAGCGCCAGCCGTCCCTTTGATGCCGAACGGGATGGTTTTGTGATCGGCGAAGGCTCAGGAGTGTTGATTTTAGAAAGCCTCAGCCATGCCCAGGCCCGGGGGGCAGCGATCCTGGCTGAAGTGGTTGGCTACGGCAGCACCTGTGATGCCCACCACATCACCTCACCAACCCCTGGCGGTGCTGGCGGTGCAAGGGCCATGGCCCTTGCTTTGCTGGATGCCCAACTGGAAGCCGAGCAGGTGGATTACGTGAATGCCCATGGCACCAGCACCCCCGCCAACGACAGCAATGAAACGGCGGCAATCAAAACCGCCCTTGGCCCTAGGGCCCGGCAAATTCCCGTGAGCTCCACTAAATCCATGACCGGCCATCTGCTCGGTGGCAGTGGTGGCATTGAAGCTGTTGCTGCAGTGCTAGCGATCGGCCATGGGGTGGTGCCTCCCACGATCAACTATCAAAATCCGGATCCCGCCTGTGATCTGGATGTCGTACCCAACCAGGCCCGAGAGCAGATAATCAACACGGCCCTCTCCAATTCATTTGGATTCGGCGGCCATAACGTCTGCCTAGCTTTCCGTCGCTTTGCGTGACGGGCTCCCCCTCAGCCCCCTCCTAAAACCCCATGGCCGCCGCCTCAGCATCGCTAAACACCCTTTGCGTTAACAGCATCCGCTTCCTTGCGGTTGATGGCGTTAATAAATCCAAAAGTGGCCACCCCGGCCTGCCGATGGGTTGCGCCCCCATGGCCTACGCCCTTTGGGATCGGGTATTAAGCCACAACCCCAAAAATCCCAAGTGGTTTAACCGCGACCGTTTTGTGCTTTCCGCCGGCCATGGCTGCATGTTGCTTTATGCGCTGCTGCACCTAAGCGGTTACGACTCGGTAACGATTGAAGACATCAAACAATTCCGCCAGTGGGGCTCCCGCACCCCCGGCCACCCCGAAACATTTGAAACCGCCGGTGTTGAAGTAACCACCGGACCCCTTGGCGCTGGTATTGCCAATGCCGTTGGTTTGGCGATTGCTGAAGCTCACCTGGCCGCAAAATTCAATCGGCCCGATTGCAACTTGGTTGATCACTACACCTACGTGATCATGGGTGATGGTTGTAATCAAGAGGGTATTTCCTCCGAAGCTTGCTCCCTGGCCGGCCACCTGAAGCTGGGCAAATTAATTGCCCTCTACGACGACAACCACATCACCATCGACGGCAACACCGAAGTTTCATTCACAGAAGATGTGATGAAGCGCTACGAGGCCTATGGCTGGCATGTGCAACATGTGGCCGATGGCAACACCGATGTTGATGGAATTCAAAAGGCCATCGAAGCAGCAAAAGCTGTTACCGATCGCCCTTCATTGATCAAAGTAACCACCACCATTGGCTACGGCTCCCCCAATAAGAGCAACACCGCTGGTGTGCACGGTGCCCCCCTTGGCGAAGAGGAAGCAAACCTCACCCGGGAAGCCTTGGGTTGGGAATACGGACCCTTTGAAATTCCCCAGGAGTCTTACGACCACTGGCGCCAAGCAATCGATCGCGGTGCCGCAGCTGAAGAGGCCTGGAATGCAACCCTGGCCAGCTATCGCAACAATTACGCCACTGAAGCAGCCCTATTTGAGCGGATGCTGCGCGGTGAATTGCCTGAGGGTTGGGAAGCCTGCCTACCAACTTTTAGCCCAGAAGATAAAGGCTTAGCTACCCGTCAATATTCACAAAATTGCCTCAATGCAATTGCCCCCCATCTGCCTGAACTGATTGGTGGTTCCGCCGACCTAACCCACTCAAACCTCACTGATATTAAAGGTGAAAAGAGTTTCCAAAAAGGTGCGGAAGCCAATCGCTATCTGCACTTCGGTGTGCGGGAACATGCGATGGCAGCCATCCTCAATGGCCTCGCATATCACGGCAGTGGCCTTGTGCCCTACGGCGGCACCTTCCTGGTATTTGCCGACTACATGCGCGGCTCCATGCGCCTCAGCGCCTTGAGTGAATTAGGGGTGATCTATGTGCTTACCCACGATTCAATTGGCGTTGGTGAAGATGGCCCCACCCACCAACCAGTGGAAACAATTCCATCCCTGAGGGCAATACCAAACATGCTGGTATTCCGCCCTGGTGATGGCAATGAAACCAGTGGTGCCTACAAGGTTGCGATCAACAATCGCCATCGCCCTTCCGTACTTGCCCTAAGCCGTCAGGCAATGGCAAACCAGGCCAATTCAGCCATCGATAAAGTTGCCCTTGGTGGCTACATCCTTGAGGATTGCAGTGGTAGCCCTGAACTGATCTTGATCGGCACTGGCACCGAACTTGATCTCTGTGTGCAAGCCGCTAAACAACTAACAGCTGATGGCCGCAAGGTGCGGGTAGTGAGCATGCCCTGCGTTGAATTGTTCCTTGAGCAGAGTGCTGCTTACCAAGAGGAAGTGCTGCCCAATGCAATTCGCAAGCGGATTGTGGTGGAAGCCGCTGAATCCTTCGGCTGGCATAAGTTCATCGGCCTCGATGGCGATAGCGTTACCATGAATCGCTTTGGTGCCTCTGCCCCCGGCGGCACCTGCATGAAGGAGTTTGGCTTCACCGTAGAAAACGT
>Ga0247833_1008498_pt1 | contig 10382 bp, 11 predicted proteins | sample LaCruzMarch2015__7_FD_187117 | JGI IMG/M metagenome (GOLD analysis project Ga0247833, IMG submission 187117) | Freshwater microbial communities from meromictic Lake La Cruz, Castile-La Mancha, Spain - LaCruzMarch2015_8m | ecosystem: Environmental > Aquatic > Freshwater > Lake | place: Spain...
TTTCATGCTTCCCGCGGTTGTCACTGCATTAACGCCAGTTGCATCCGAAGCCGCCACCGTAGGACCTGTTGCTACCGTTGGCGTAGCCGTGAATGTGCCACCGCCGACGTCAGGCGTTAAAGCTGGTAATGTGAACAAGTCGGCCCCACCGAATTCGGTCTCGGCCTGGATCGAAGTGATACCCGCGTTAATGGCGGTCAATTGGGCGAACAGCGCTGTACCATCTGCACCGGCGTCGGCACCCCGGTTTCCAACCTCCATACCTTTTTGGCCCAGCGCAATTAGTTCGCCGTAGGCGGCATCTGCGGCCTGTAGTCGGTTGATTGCGCTTTGGACCTGGCTGATGGAGCTTTGGGTTGCTTGGGTTGCCGCATTGAGGGTCGCTGCGGTTCCTTGGGAAGCGATATCGCCAGCACCGGCGGCTTTGAGGCCACTGGAAATCCGGGCGAGTGATGCAGCAGACTTTGCCTGATGCACACCGAGGTTGTTGTACACATTTAGTGCTGCAACATTTGAATTAACTTGAAATGCCATGATCTTCCTCCTTGAAGACTCATTAACTGAGGTCCATCCTTGGAACTCAGGGGAAGTAACGGCTGCCGCCGCAGGAAGTTAAGAGATTTCCTAAAAGGGATTTTTTAAGGGTCTGCGCGGCTAGGACTGCGTGTCAATAAACAGCGGACCGCTGGACATGCCCTTGGCGGCATTCGCATCGAGGTATTGGAGGTGTCGCCTAACTTTTCGTCGGTCCGACTCCAGTAGCAGCAGTAGCTCGCCTTGCTGATCAAGTAGTCGTCGCACCCTGTCCACCACTTCAGGGGGCATGGGGGGCAGATCTGTTGGTGGTTTCCACACTTCTAATGGCTGGGAGTTGTGAAGGTCTAACTCAAGTTGATCAAGTGTGTGTTCCCAGGCCGCAATGGCTTGGGCGTTATCAAGCATCTACAACCCGCATCGGCCGAGCAGCGGAAAGGTCACCGGCCGTTCTTTCGGCCTGGGTCCACGCATCCTTGAGTCCCACAATGATTTCCAAATTCTCTTTGATTATCAACGGGTTTTTCTCAATATTGGCCTTGATCAGACTTTGGTGAACGGAGAGGTAGATGGTGCCGAGTCGGTGCGCGTGCTCCCAAGCATTGGTATCTAGACCAGAGAGCAGGGCCATCAGGAGTTCCTGGGCATGGATCAAGTGAGTATGGGGGTGTTCACCGGCATCAATGGCAAACAATGCTCGCTCGAGGTCAAGTGTGAGGCGTTCAAAAGCTAGGACAACTATTCGCGCAGGAGAGGCGGTCGTGACAGCATGGTCACGGTAACTTGCGGCGGCCTGATACGGATTTTTTTTCATTCAGATCAGTTCTGAGTCAATGCTTTAACAAAAACATCCAGTGAAGTTTGCAGGTAGCTTTGCTTTGATTGGAGGGCCTGAATCTTGGCGTTCAACTCTGAATAGAAAATTGTGAGTGAATCCTCGCGTTGCGCTAGTGCTGTGTTCATGTCGATTATCTGTTGAGTGAGATCCGACACGCGGGTCTGGCGAGAAGACACCTCGCGGGATAGGGAGCCCGTTACCGATGTTACCGAGGTAGCGACCGCTTCGACTCGGGCCGCGAAGGCTGCGACCTGACCGATAATGTCATAAGAAAACGGGGTCGAAGCCCTGTTGTCATACGCATCACTGAACGTGGCTTCATCAAAAGTGAACGAGCCGACCTTGGTCAACACAATCCCGGCGTCAGACAAGGAGGCCAGGGTATTGGAATCAAATGTTGCGCTGAGGAGGTCTTGGGAGACCTGCTGGGGGGTGTAATCGGTTTCCAGCGCACCATTAGCTGAAGTCTGAACCTTGATCAAGTTGAGCGTGTTATTGAGTGCTGTTACTAGGTTCTGAGCGGCCGCAACCATGGTGGCCGATGTCGATGAACTGGGCACCTGCGGCGCCAGGGTCACCGTTCCCGTCGTGGTACCTGACACCGTGATGGTCAACCCGGGGAAATCCGCCAGATTGGAAAAGGTATTCGAGGTCGAGGTCTGAGTCACCGTTGAACGATTTTTGGTGTACTGGAGAGTCGCGGTTGCCGACCCAGAATCCACAATCGAGGTCACGGTGAATGGGTAAGGCGAGTTGCCGGCAACAGCCCCTGCACTGGAAAACGCGGTAACTTTGCCGGCATCGGCGCCACTATTGGAAAATGTGACCGTGGTGCTGGCGGGGACCCATCGCGCTGAACTGGTAATCGCTTCAGCGGCGGATGCCACCGCCGCCATGCTGGTATTGAGCTCTTGGTAGGCCGCAATTTGCAGATCCTGGGCGGACTTTTGCTCTACGAGCCGATTACCGCGCATGGATTCAACAGCCATGATGTTGGACACAATGGCTTGCACGTCGATCAAGTTCATGGACGATATTCCGACCACAACACACCTCCACCTATCTAATCGGCACCACTTGGCTTTCTAGCAGGCGATTGGATAATCGGATTTACAGCAGTTTGAATACCGCATTAGACATCTGCATGGCCTGAGCCTGCAGGGCGGCTGCGGGGTCCGCCATGATGTTAGTCGAGGTCAGGTTCATCATTTCTTTGACCACGCTCACATCCAAAGCCTTGCCAATTGCCGCTTGCTGGTTGGCGATCGTGGTCTCCAGCACCTGGAGCGAGTTCTGGAGCGAAATCAGATTCCCTGCATTTGCCGCACGGGAATTAGTGATCGCCGTTGCTGCTGCTTGGAACTCGGCAATGCTGCCTGGCTGGACCGGGGTCCCTGCGTTGACCGATCCGATTGAATCGGGGGTCACGGTGATGCTGGCGCCGGTGGAGTTCACTGCAGCGGTAACCGGGTTTCCGAGAACGGGGACGCCGCCAAAGGTGGTATTGGCACCGATGGAGTCGATTCCGGCTTGAACAGCCAGAAGCTGGGTGTCAATGGCCGCCGCAGATTCACCAGTTGCCGTGAGGCGATCGGTAGCCAGAGCCACACCCTGCTGGGCAAGGGTGACGCCCTTTGCGTAGGCGGCATCCGCCGTCTGAAGGACATTCACGGCATTCTGAGTGCTCGTGATAGCCGTTTGGGTGGCAGCCAGGGAAGACACCAGACCTGCGGGTGGGTTGGTCGTGGCAACCTGCGCTACGGCATTGGCTGACCTCACCTCTCCCGAGATCTTTGCCAGCGCATTAGTGGCATTGGCCTGCGAAAGGGCAATGTCAGGCCGAGCGTTTACCGCACCTGCACCGACTGGGGCTATTTCAAATGACATGGGATACCTCTCCTACATTTTCTCTGAAGGTCTTTAGGACGTTTGTGGGGTTCATTTGGTTCATTTGGATCACGAGGCCATTCCGGCTGTTTGTGGCTGAAGATTTGAGGCAGCTCTCTTTTTCTCGGTGAGCTTTTGGTCCAAGCCCATCAGCCGGTTTTCGGCAACGGCCGCGAAGTAAGCGGACCTTCGTCGATCCACGGCGCCACCAGGCTTTGTTGAAGCAGGGACCTGCTCGGGAGCAAGGTGGGTGTTCATGCCGTCGCGCAGCAGCACGAGGGCTTCTGCACGAAGCTGGGAGACTCTGGATTCGGTCACCCCAAGGTCCTCGGCAATGTCTGCCATTGCGTGGCCCTGAAGAAAGTAGCGGGTAATGACAACGCCGAGACGGTCAGGAAGCGCTGTGACGGCTGCTCTTAAGTAGGTTTGGAATTCAGTTTCCAGGACACGGTCTTCGGGACCACCGGATTCTGAGTCGACAAGGTCCGTTGATTGGAAGGAACCGGTCGAAGGATCAGCATCGAGGGAAAGGACGCTGCCCCGTGAAAGGGAGGCCTCCAGGGTGCAGAGTTCCTCCATGCTGACGCCCATGTATTCGGCGATCTCGGTCTTTTTGGGAGCTGTACCTAATGTGGCGACCAGGTGGTCCACAGCCTCTTCACGGGCACGCCCGGCCTGACGAACGGAGCGCGTTGCCCAGTCATTTCGACGCAGGTCGTCCATAATTGCGCCACGGATCCGCATGGCTGCGAAATGGCGAAATGGGACACCGCGATCTTCAGAGAAAGAATGGGCTGCTTGAACGAGGCCTTCAAGACCGGCAGACCGTAGTTCGTCACGATCAATGTGTGTGGGAAGTTTCATAGCTAGGCCGCTTACGACATACCCGACGAGTGCGAGATTGCTGGTAACCAGCAACTCCTTCTCTGACGAGAGAGTTTGCTTTCCTCCTGCGGATTTCGAGTCTTGCATTTTGGCTCCTATTTGCCCTGGCACCGAAGTGCTAGCGCGATAGTGAAATGAGCTTCCATGCCCGGAGCCACCGATTGGTGGTTCCTTATTAACTGTTGAACCGAAATCCTTTTCGATCCTGATTTGCAACCGAACATGTATCAACACGTCGTGAGTGAATTAAGCATCATGCGTAACAGACGTGTCAATGTGGCAAAACGGTATATTAAAAAAAATATTCGGTTTTTACATCATTAGAATCCTGTCGTGAAGGGCCGTGAATAAATGTCCTAAAGAACAGCACCCTGAGGCCGGGGCCAGCCGCTCATTTACCCGACACAGTCTGTTCATTTCATCCTGATGGGTACGAAAATGTGAGTGAGCAGATTCTTCAAATGTGGACTAGCGTTAAGTGCTGTGCGCATTGTCAAAGCACACAGTCGTAAAACTTTATTAAGGGAGCCATGAGCCGAAAGATTCGCGTTTTGGTCGTGGAAAATGATCCCTTCACCCTCGCTCTTGTAAGTGAGGGATTGGGAGCGCACAACTTCTCGGTGAGTGGGGTATCAACGGTGCCCGAGGCAATCTCCACAATCGAATCTTTTTCGCCGCACGCAATCGTGACCGATTTGAATTTTGGGCATGGAGCTCCGACCGGTGCTGACCTCCTCGCTCACGTAGATGAACACCACCCCTGGATAGGTAAAGTGGTGCTCACCTCTCACGGATCCGCTTCATTGGCATTACCCATCGGGAGCCAACTCACCGGCGATGTCACCTATTTGGTGAAAACCCAAGTAAGTTCGATTTCCGACTTGGTGTCCGCGGTCAACGAATCGATCTCCGGTAAGAACGAAGTAAAGGTCCTAGAGATGAATACGGGGGAACAAATTCGTATCAGCAAAGCACAGGGTGAAATCCTTTTACTGATTGCCGAGGGCTATACGAACGTCGCAATAGCCACGAATCGCGGCGTCACTGTTCGCTCGACAGAAGCTTTGGTCCAGCGAACCTTTACCGCACTAGGCCTAGGAAATGACGCTGATTTCAATCCGCGAACGAAGGCGGTAAGAATGTGGCATCAGGGGAAAATTGTTGTGAAGTAAGGTCATATTCGGTGCCTATCGGCGCGCCGGTCGATCGAAAGCGATAACCTTTCCACGTGCTGCTTTCAGACCGGGATCTCCTGCGTGAAATTGATAACAAACGTGTGGCCGTTGAGCCATTCGACCTGGAAATGGTTCAGCCTTCCAGTATTGATGTGCGGTTGGACCGCATGTTTCGGGTTTTTGATAACCATAAATACCCCCACATTGATCCGAGCATTGAACAAGAGGACCTCACGCGCCTTGTTGAGCCCGAAGGTGACAACCCATTCATTTTGCATCCGGGTGAATTCGTTCTCGGTTCAACCTTGGAAGTTGTCTCACTCCCCGACGACCTCGCGGGTCGACTCGAGGGAAAGTCCTCACTTGGTCGTCTTGGTTTGCTCACGCACTCAACTGCGGGTTTTATTGACCCCGGATTCTCCGGTCACATCACGTTGGAACTCTCAAATGTCGCAACTCTGCCCATCAAACTTTTCCCCGGCATGAAAATTGGCCAACTATGTATATTCCGATTGTCGAGTCCAGCTGATCACCCCTACGGATCAGACAAGTACGGATCCCGTTACCAGGGCCAGCGTGGACCGACAGCGAGTCGGTCATTCGCCAATTTTCACCGCACCAAGATTTAGGTTATGTCTTGCAAAAGGTAGTTCTTTATCTACCTCGGTATAAACTTTAAACATGTCCAGAAGTCCGCACCCAACAAAAGAGCGCCTTATCTCGGTCACCATGTCCATGATGGATGGGGATCGACCTGACAAAGTTCATATCGATGAAGTGTTGTTGCAGTCAGGGATTTCCAAGGGTTCCCTTTATCACCACTTCAATGACTTCAGTGAACTCATTGAAGCTGCGATGATTCGTCGATTCAGTATTTTGGTGGATGCAAGTATTGGTTTGATTGAGAAAGTCGTTCATGAATCAAAGGACAGAGATGAATTCATGGCTGGCCTGGGGCATGTCACCCGAGCAACCCAAGACCCGTCCCTGTCTGCTAACCGTTTTGAACGAGCACGCGCCCTGGGAATGGCCGGCAGTAACCTTCGTTTCCGCAGCGCTTTGGCGGTCGAACAAGACCGCCTCACCAGCGCACTTGAAGACCTCTTTCGCGAATCACAAAACAGAGGCTGGCTCTCAACACGGTTCAATCCGCATGCTGGTGCAGTATTGATTCAGGCCTACACGCTCGGACAGGTGATCAATGACGTGTCCGACACCGCTTATAACAATGATGACTGGGTCGCGTTGATCGATTTGGTTCTTGATCGGGTGTTCAGCTAACTGCTATTTAGCTGAAAGTCTTTTTCCTCGTCGCTTCCAACAGCAGTGTTGCAACATCAGAGACGACCACACCTTCGGCGAGGCCCTCTTGTTGACGTGAAGTAACAGCGTCGTTGAGCATGACGGAACAGAATGGACAGGCCACCGCGATTGTCTTTGCACCCGTAGCAATTGCTTCGTCACCGCGGTTCTTGTTGACCTGGGTACCGATTTTCTCTTCCATCCACATCCGGGCTCCGCCGGCACCACAGCAGAATGACTTGTCACCGGATCGCTTCATCTCGATCTTCGTTGCACCCGTTGCTTCGAGCAGCTCACGTGGTGGTACGTAAATATTGTTATGACGACCGAGGTAGCACGGGTCGTGGTAGGTGACACTTTCCCCAGGTTCGGCAATGGGCGTGAGTCGATTGTTATTGACCAATTCACGCAGTAGTTGGGTGTGGTGGACAACGTCGTAGTCACCGCCAATTTGCGGGTACTCGCGCTTGAGTGTGTTCAAGCAATGCGGGCAGGTGACAACAATTTTTGTTGCCTTTATCTCGTTGAGCATTTCAACGTTTTGCATTGCTTGCATTTGGTAAATAAATTCATTGCCCGCTCGGCGAGCAGGGTCACCGGTGCACGTTTCGCCATCACCCAGAACCATGAAGTTCACTCCGGCAGTGTGAAGAAGTTCAGCAACCGCTTTGGTGGTGGCCTTCGCGCGGTCTTCAAATGCACCAGCGCACCCGACCCAAAACAGGTAGTCAACATCGGCAGGAATGACGTCTTCGCCGTTGCGCCCAAAAACGCGCACTTCAAAGTCAACTTCTGAGATCCACGCATTGCGGTCAGCAGCGTTCATGCCCCAAGGGTTGCCTTTGGATTCAACGTTTTTGAACATACCGTTGAGTTCACTGGGGAAATCTGATGCAACCATTACTTGGTTACGGCGCATGTCCGCAATGTGATCAATGTGTTCAATGTCGACAGGGCACTGATTAACACAAGCGCCGCACATGGTGCACGACCACAAAACATCATTGCCCATTACGGGAAGTTCAAGTGAGAAATCTCGGTGACCGTCATAGGTGTAACCATCGGTTCCGGCGTGTTCGGTATCCATTCGGTCACCAATGAATGGCCGTTGCACTAGCTCCTGTTGCTCAGGAGTCAAGGTCGCCAATGCGGTCTCGTCGAGTTCACCGGAACCCAAATTGGAACCCTTCGCTGCAAGCAGGTAGTCCGAGGACTGGAAAAGGTTGTCGCGAAGATCCATGATCAAAAGCTTTGGACTAAGCGGCTTTTCGGTATTCCATGCCGGGCATTGATCTTGGCAGCGCCCGCACTCGGTGCAGGCCATAAAGTCAACATAATTTTTCCAGGTGAATTCAGAAATGTGGCCCTTGCCGAACAGTGCATTCTCTGGAGGATCTTCGAAGTTGAGTGGCTTTCCGTCATACATGATGGGTAGCAGTGGGCCAAGAGCGTTGGGTCGACGTGAGGTGTACACGTTGACCGGTGCGGTGAAAATATGAAGGTGCTTGCTGTTGAGAACAATGAGTAAGAGAACGAGGATGACACCAATGTTGAGCCACAGGCCAACGGTTTCAATCCACTCATTGGTGTGGACGCCAAGGCCATTGATCCACGTTGCGAAGTATTCGGATGCGAAGGCGCCATCAGGGAAGGGGAACACTCCGGTGTTCACTTGGGCGGCGCGGTAGAGGAACAGCGTCCAGACAACGTTGAAGATCATGAACAAAATGAGCCACGCGCCTGCCGTGTGGGAACCAAAAAAGCGTGAAGCCCGACCTTCCTTGCGCGGGTCATTCGTCAGTCGAATCAGGGCAAAGATCGTGATACCCACCAGAACGAGGATGGCGAACAGATCTTCGGCAAATCCGACAATCGCCCAGGTGCCAATGAAAGGAACAGCAAAGTCAGCCACATAGAGCGCACCGAATGCCTCGATGATTGTCAGCCCCAAAACAAGGAAGCCCCAGAAGGCAAAGACGTGTGCAACCCCTGGCACGACCCACTTGAGCAGCTTTCGCTGGCCCAGGACCTCGGTGGCTTCCGCCTCTACGCGGATCGTGGGATCGGTGAACCGACCAACTGCCTGGCGTCCGGTGCGGGCGAGGGAAAACAGGAACCAGCCTCGTTTTGCGGCAAAGGCGATAAGTATGAGGGAAAGTACTGTGCCCACGAGGGCGCGAATGAGCATCTGATCCATTGGGTAAATCTACTCATGGATCAAAATATTGTCTCGATGGACCGGCCGCCCCAGATAACATGGCGATGTGGCCACAAATCCTGATCGTTCCTCCTACTTCCCGGCAATTGAGAAAAAGTACGACCAACCCATGTCTTATTGGTTTGACCAGATGGCCGAAATCTCCGATCGGAAGTACCCAGAGCAGATTGCCTATTTGCGTGAAAATTTTGGGTTTACCCAAGCGCACGCCAATGCCCTGGTGCTTTATGCGCGGGGCTCAACCACATCGCACAGGTACGAGAATGTTGACCAGTATCTGGCTCAGTTCGATGAAACCAAGCAGGCAACCGTCCGTTCAATTTTTACAGCGATGACGGGCAAGTACCCAAAAATGCAGGTTGTTATCGCATGGAATCACCCATTCGGGAAAATCGGTGACCAATACATTCTCGGGGTTTCCGTTCACCAGAAACACATTTTGATAGGCCCGTGGCACACGGAGGTTCTTACTGATCTTGCGAGTGATCTTGCTCCCTACGTTGTGAATAAGAAGACTTTTAAAGTCCCGGTTGACTGGAAAGTTGATGCCAAACTTTTGCGCGAAATCGTGAAGTTGACACTCAACTCATGAAGTTTAGGCACCTAGCACCGCATTATGAATAAGATGCACTCATGGGTAAATGGGCTGATGGCAAAACACTAAGCAATAAAAGCTGGGGACTCCTGAAGGAAAATAAATACTTCCTTTGGTTTCCCATTATGGGACTTCTACTATCGATACTTCCGCTGGTAATTCTGGGCGGCGGCGCACTTGCCTTGGCCGCCCTGGAAATGAATGTTTGGGCGATAGTGGTCGGATTTATTGGATTGATCCTGATCAACTTCGCCTTCACCATCTCTGGCGCAGCAATGGTGGCTGCTGTTGATGAGGAACTATCTGGACGTGACTCAACCCTTGGTTACGGCTTCGGCAAAGCTTTTCGCCGCCTTGGACCACTTCTTGTTTGGTCAGTAATTCGCGCCGTTGTGTCAGCTCTTTTGGGACTTCTGCGTGGCAATAGCGGAGCTGGTGCAGTTGCCGGAAACATTCTCGCTGCGATCGGTGCGGCTGCCTGGTCCATCGTTACTTTCTTTGTCACCCCGTACATCATGCTTAAAGGACTCAGCGCCGTCCCGGCGGTCAAAGCATCCGTGCATATGGTGAGAGAGAAGTGGGGAACCCAAGTTACCGGTGGAGTTCGAATTGGATTGCGGCTATTGGTAATTACTCTTCCGGCGATCGCACTGATAGTCGGTGGCATTTACCTCCTCACCGGGTCCGGAGCGTCTGTCTCACTCGGTCTCGTCCTGCTCGCCGTTGGGTTTGTGTTGATCATGATTTCAGCGCTACTCAGTTCTGCATTGCAATCTATTTTCTCCGTTGCACTTTTCCACTTCACAACCGGCGAAGGTGGCTACGGTCCCTTCACCCCCGAGGAACTCAATGGAGTCCTCACCAAAAAATAGCTTTGCACCTAAGGTTCTCGCATGGGAAAACTTGATGGCAAGGTTGCATTAGTCACCGGTGGCGCGAAAGGAATGG
>Ga0247833_1008511_pt1 | contig 10372 bp, 7 predicted proteins | sample LaCruzMarch2015__7_FD_187117 | JGI IMG/M metagenome (GOLD analysis project Ga0247833, IMG submission 187117) | Freshwater microbial communities from meromictic Lake La Cruz, Castile-La Mancha, Spain - LaCruzMarch2015_8m | ecosystem: Environmental > Aquatic > Freshwater > Lake | place: Spain...
TGGGAAACAGAACGCGCCTACCTGAACATGGAAGCCAGATGACCCACCTTTGAAAACCGCGATTTACAGAAGGGGTGTTGCTTTATCCGGTAACGCCCCTGCCGGTCTCCGACAAGAGAAGAGGGCTGGCAGACCGTGTCTCAACTGTAGGTCACTTTTGGGGGGAACACGCCCCACAGCAGACCGCATGTCAGCGACGGTACCCGCTTCTTGGAGAGATCGTTCCAGACGTTGACGCACCGTCCGTTAGGCACTTGGAGCGAGCGGCGACAGGCCTCAGGTTCTGAGCCTCACTCCTGGCTGCCGCTCATGCCGATAACCCCGAGCCGTTCGTCCGACCCGCCCTTCGGCCGCCGGCAGCAGGAGTCTGGACTATCCCGTCCGAATAAAGGCCGAAAGTCCACAGGCTCGCATGACGCCGTGACGGTCAATGAGATCCGCAGGTTTCTCGAAGTCATTTCCGCGTTCCGGTAACTGGCCCGACGGTCAGGCGGATGGCTTCCGCAGCCGTTTGCAAGCCGAGCGGCGTTCTCCCTTCGAAGGCCCCATCGACGGTCCCCTTCGGCCACTCCGCCGGATCGGCAAAGAGGCCGTCGTCCTTGTACTCCGTCTGCAGCCTGAGAATCTCCGCCTTGAGTGCCGAAAACGTGTTCGCCACCTGCGGTGACTTCGCTTCAGCCTCACTGAAGAGAAGGTTGTGCTGCTCACGCGGATCGGCGACGAGATCGAACATTTCCCAGGCGTTCTTTTTCCAGTAATGGATCAGCTTGTGGGTAGGCGTGCGGACGCCGTAGTGGGCCCGCGTGTTGTGGTGCCCTGGATCGTGGTAGTAACGGTAGTAGATGCTCTGCCGCCAGCCGGCCGGCGTCTCGCCCCGCAGAAGCGGGGCCAGGCTTTGCCCCTGCATTAAGTCGGGCACCGGTAGACCCGCGAGGTCGAGAAACGTCGGTGCGAGGTCGATGTTGGCGACGAATGCGTCGGGCGTGATCCCCTGCTTGATGCCGGGACCACGGGCTATCAGGGGAACCCGTAGGCCCGGCTCATACATGAACCGCTTGTCATAGAGGCCGAGATCGCCGAGATACCAGCCGTTGTCGGTCGAGTAGATGACGATCGTGTCGTCGGCGAGTCCCTCCGCGGCGAGGTGATCGAGCACCCGGCCGACACCGTCATCGACCCCCTGCACACAGGCGAGGTAATCCTGCATGAAACGCTGGTACTTCCACCGCACCAACGCCTCACCAGTGACCGCCTTCCCGTCCACCTCCACGCTTTCCGGCTTGGTAGCGAGCCACTGTCGCAGTTCCCTGCCCTCGAGCCCGACCGGCGGAGCCCGCTTCAGATCACGGTTGGTCAAATCCCGGGCGACCGTCTGCTCGTTCTCCGGGAGCGCCGCCGGCCGTGTGGCGTAGTCGTCGAAGAGTGTTTCCGCCTCGGGAATGACGGCGTTGCTGAACTTCGCCTTGTTTCGCTCGTCCGGTTCCCAGCCTCTGTGCGGGGCCTTGTGGTGCAGCATCAGGAAAAACGGCTTGTCAGTTGGTCGCGTCTTGAGGAACTCCACTCCCAGGTCGGTGGTGATGTCGGTGCAATGCCCCTTGATCGAGAGCTTTCCGCCGGGAACGAGAAATTCCGGATCCCAGTAGCCACCCTGGCCCGGCAGCACGATCCAGCGGTCGAATCCGGTCGGATCGGTGCCGAGGTGCCACTTGCCGATCATTCCGGTGTGATAGCCGGCAGCCTGGAGATGCTTGGCGGCGGTGTCACGGTAACCGTCGAATGCGTTGAAGACCGGCACCCCGTTCCGGTGGGAATACTGGCCAGTGAGCAGCGTGGCCCGGCTCGGCGTGCAGATCGAATTGGTGACGAACGAGTTGGTAAAACGCGCTCCAGCGGCGGCGAGTCGATCGAGGTGAGGCGTGGTGTTGACCTTCGAACCGTAACAGGAGACCGCATGCTGGGCGTGGTCGTCGCTGAAGATGAAGAGAATGTTTGGACGCTTCGCGGGACGGGCCGAGGATCCAACCGGCACGAGGCGGACCTGCCGGATGTCGCATGCGGCCTTCTTCGCGATCGACCGCGGCTGCACAGCGAGCGTATGCTCCCCCGCGGTAAGCCTTATCCGGCCGACGTTCCGAGGCTTGAACGCCTGGAAGTGGCCGGTCTCTTCGACGGTGAAATCGAGCGCCGGGGCACTGTCAACGGCCACCGCCATGGTGCTCCCCCCTTGCCCGATGCCGCAGCCCTGCAAGACCTCCATCTCGAATTCGCTGGCCTGGGCGACTGTGAATTTCCACTCGGCGGCGTCCTCCGCGCGGGTCCAACACCCGAGAGTCTGCTTATGGGGTTCCGGCTCATACCGCAGGCTCGTGCCGCGGACGCTCGCCTCCCGGCCATGCAGCATGATTGAGCCGTCATCCGCCCACCCGACAGACGCCATAGCCGCCAGTGCAATCGTTCCCAGCCAGCGGTGCATACATGCTCCTCGGAAATACCCAGAAAGAGGACCTAAAAAGACAAGCCAGAAAAAAGATTCCGACAGAATAGCCGGGCAGACCGGCCTCAGCGAGGCAGCGGCTCAGGTGATACCATAAGACTTGTTCGACTGTCCTCGCCGACAGCGGCGTCTGGGTTTCGCCGCAGGTTCCCCATAACTTTACGCCCGATTCCCAATTCCCTCCCGTTTCCAAAGAGGAGTCGCCCCATGGCCTGGGCCTGGAAACGCGTTCCGGCGATCCTGTTCGCCGTCGCCGCGACCGCCGGCCAGGCCGGCGATGCCCCGGGTCTGCTCCGGTCGTACTGCGGCCAGTGCCACTGCGACGGCGCCTCCGAAGGCGGCCTGGCCCTCGACGAACTGCTCACCACAACAGCCGCTCGTGGTCCCGCAGCCGAAGCCAGCCCCGACCAGGCCAGGTGGCAAGCGGTGTGGAGAAATCTTCGTGCCGGCACGATGCCGCCCGCCGACGAGCCCCGGCCGACTCCAGGGGAACACGCCACGCTGATCCGTTTTATCGAACGCGACGTCTTCGCCCTCGATCCCGCGCGGCCCGACCCCGGCGCCGTGACACTCCGCCGGCTCAATCGGGTCGAATACGCCAACACAATCCGCGATCTCAGCGGGATCTCCTTCGACGCATCCCAGATATTTCCCGCCGACGACACGGGGCACGGGTTCGACACGATTGGCGCGGTGCTTTCCATGTCGCCGATTCTGATGGAGAAATACCTCGAGGCGGCCGCCACGATCGCCGAACGGATCGTGGCAGCGATGCCAACGGCAGAAAACAAGCCCTCCGTCGTGTTCCATGCCGGTGGTCCGCCGGCTGCCGCGAAGGACCGCGACGCCTGGCTCAGGCGCACGCTGCGGCGTTTTGCGGGCCGGGCCTTTCGTCGCCCCGTCGACGCCGTCACATTCAATGAGCTAATGGCGATCGCCAGCGAGTCGGGCGGCGCCACGATCGACAGGCAGCTTGTCGCCGGATTCACAGCCATCCTCGCCGCGCCGCGGTTCGTATTCCGTATCGAACCGTCACCAGTAGGAAATGATGCCGGCGCCTCGCCGATTGCCTTCGGCGCCTCGCCGATTGCCTTCAGCGCCTCGCCGATTGATGCCGGCGCCTCGCCGATTGCCTTCGGCGCCTCGCCGATTGATGCCGGCGCCTCGCCGATTGCCTTCGGCGCCTCGCCGATTGATGCCGGCGCCTCGCCGATTGCCTTCGGCGCCTCGCCGATTGATGATTGGTCGCTCGCCTCGCGTCTCTCCTACTTTCTCTGGAGTTCGATGCCGGACGACAGGCTCTTCAGCCTGGCCGCCAAGGGCCTGCTCCGCGACCGTTTGACAGAACAGGTCGATCGGATGATCGACGATCCCAAAAGTGACGCATTCGCGCACAACTTCGTCGGCCAGTGGCTTCAGACACGCGACGTGGAAGCACTCCCCGTCGACCTCCGCAAGGTGCTCGGCGACAGCGACCGCAGCCGCGCAGAGAAGGTGTTCCAGGGAAACGTCCGCCGGGCGATGCGTCAGCAGACCGAACTGCAGTTCACACACGTGCTGCGGGAGAATCTGCCGGCCACTGACCTGCTCGTGGGGGACGTTACGTTTCTCAACGAGCCACTGGCCCGATTCTACGGCATCGAAGGCGTGGAGGGAGACACGATGCGGCCGGTGACGCTGCCAGGCGACCGCAGCCGTGCCGGCCTGCTCACCCACGGCAGCTTTCTGCTCGTGACGTCGAACCCATCGAGAACCTCGCCGGTGAAGCGGGGGCTCTTCATCCTAGAAAATCTCCTCGGCACCCCGACACCGCCGGCACCGGCCAACGTGCCGCCGCTCGAAGCCTCCGCGCAGGCTGAGCATAGGGCGGCCCCCATGCGGCAGTTGATGGAGCGGCATCGCGGCGATCCGCTCTGTGCCTCGTGCCATGCCCGCATGGATCCGCTCGGCCTCGCCCTCGAACATTACAACGCCATTGGACAGTGGCGGGACGACGACCACGGCAGCCCGATCGATTCGGCCGGCCGACTCGTCACCGGCGAGCATTTTGCCGACGCCGACGCACTGGCGAAAATCATCGCCGGCCCCCGCCGGATCGACTTCCACCGCTGTTTGGCGGATAAGATGCTGATCTATGCCCTTGGCCGGGGTCTCGAATATTTCGACACCCCGGCGGTCGATAGAATCGTGGCGGCTTTGGATCGTGACGGTGGGATGCGGGCGCTTGTCCACGGTGTCGCGTCGAGCGTGCCCTTTACGACAGTGCGTGGACCACACCACGACACCAGCCCCTTGGAGGCTTCGCCATGACCCAGCCGTCCTTCCGCCAGCCTCGCGATCTGCTGCAACGCCGGGGATTTCTCCAGCGGCTCGCCATGCGTGGACTGGGCGTTTCCATCGCCCTGCCCGCCTTCGAATCGTTGACGGCCGCGCGGAGCCTGGCCGCCGGGGGCGATGCCGTGGATGACGCCGTGAGGATGGCGTTTGTGTATGTGCCCAACGGCGTGAATCTGCCGCGGTGGAGGCCCGCTGGCGAAGGCGCCGAATACACGCTGGGCTCAACGCTCGAACCGCTCGATGGCTTTCGTCGCGACATGCAGGTCATCTCCGGCCTGGCGCACCGCAACGGCACCGCCGGGCCCGACGGCGCCGGCGACCATGCCCGCGCGATGGCGACCATTCTCACCGGCACCCGGCCGCGGAAAACGGCCGGTGCCGCCATTCGCGCGGGAATCTCCGTCGATCAGGAGGCCGCCCGTCGCCTCGGTCACCTCACGCGATTTCCGTCGCTCGAACTCTCGTGCGATGCCACTCGCAAGAGCGGCGCGTGCGACTCGGGCTATTCATGTGCCTATTCCTTCAACATGTCGTGGCGGAGCGAGACGCAGCCCGTCGCCCCTGAGTCGAATCCGAGGCTTGTCTTTGAGCGACTGTTCGGCACCGGCACGGCGACCGAGCGACGGGCGAGCCTCGAGGCCCGAACTGTTGGCCGCCGCTCGATCCTCGACTTTGTTGCTGCAGACGCGAAGCGGATCGCCGGCAGCCTCTCAACCCCCGACCGGCGCAAGCTCGACGAGTATGTGACCGGCGTGCGCGAGATCGAACAGCAACTCCAACGGGTCGAGCGATTCGGCATCCCCGAGGTGGCTGACGTGGACCTGCCAGCGGCCCCACCGGGGAGCTACCGCGACCACATTCGGCTGCTCGCCGACATGCTCGTCCTCGCGTTCCAGACCGACTCGACACGGATTGCCACCCTGCTCTTTGCCCATGACGGCAGCAACCGCACGTTTTCTGAGATCGATGTTCGCGACGGCCACCATGCCCTCTCGCACCATCAGGAGGACCCGGAGAAACTCGAGCGCATTGCCCGGATCGACCGGTTCTACATCGAACAGTTTGCCTACGTCCTCGAGCGACTGCGTGCCACGACCGATGCCCGCGGCCGCTCGCTGCTGGAGACGTCGATGATCGTGTATGCCAGTGGCCTCTCCGACGGCAACCGCCACAGCCACGACGATCTTCCCGTGATTCTCGCCGGCCACGGCGGCGGTCGGCTGGCGGCCGGCCGACATCTGCAACTCACCGGCGAGCAGCCGATGACAAACCTCTACATGACGATGCTCGACATCGCCGGGGCGCCGGTCGACCGCTTCGGCGACTCGACTGGGCCTCTTGATGCCGTGCGGTCGTAGATCGCTCCAGCATGAATGCGCGGGCTTCGGGCCCCGAGCGGAGAGGCCCGACAGATCAACGGCCTGCCACAGGCAGCAGCGAAAATCTCACCCGGACGTCGGGATGGGTGGTGTAGAGCCGGTGCCGCGAGCCGTCTGGCACAAGGGTCGCGCTCGACCGCGAGGGATGTTCGGGGTCGACCGGCAGCACAGGATTGCCGGCATATTTCACCCAGTGCACGAGGTCGTGGCTGGAGGCGATGCACGTGCTCCACGCTCCTCCCTGCGGCACGCCGCAGGCGTGGTAATACGCGTAATAGCGGCCACGAAACCGCACGATCTGATCGACCGCGATCAGGTGCCTGTCATAAGCATCAGGGCCGCAGGCGAGCACCGGCATGTCGCTGACGTTGGTGAACGTCTTCAGGTCGCGGGAGGTCGCCAGCCAGACGCCCTTGTCCATCCGCTCGTAGAAGAGATGCCAGACACCGCGTTCGCGCCAGACCGCGGGCGTGCCCCGGGGCCCGTCGGGGATCGGCTGGCCGTCCACGAGCCTGATGTCGAGCGGCCCGCATTGCCGCCAGTGCGTGCGATCGGTCGATGTGAGCAGGTGCGCGATGTCGTGCTGGCCTTCCGCAAACATCCGGTAGCAGCCCCCCTGTTTCACGATACATACATCCTCGACCCACGTGTCTTCAAGCAGCGGGTTGGCCCTGGAGCGAGTCCAGTTGAGTCCGTCACGGCTGGCGGCATAGCCGAGCCGACGGGTCGCTCCCAGTTCCGGATTCGATCCGGTGTACCAGAGGTGCCAGCCCTCCCCTTCCCGCATGATCCAGCCACGTTCGCGGAGGTCACGGTCCCACGCCCCAGGCCCGCCCCCGGCAAAGAGCGGCGCCTGAGACGCAGGCCCAAAGGCCACAAGCTCATCAGGAAACGCTGGCTCCGCCCCCTCTGCCAGACAGGCCGCGCACCAGGGACTGCACCAGGCCATGCACAAAACCAGTCGCCACACCCTGCGCCCGGAAGCCTCGGTGGCGTTCCTTCCAAACCGCGTCTGGCTCATGGTCAAATACTTTCCCTGGGGAGTGGCCCCGAAAGTGTGTGCCTCTATCAACTCACGCCTGTCAACTCACGCCTGTGGGTTGATCTGCTCAATGGGTGCGACGCTTGGGCACGTTTGTGTCGAAGTAGACCTCACCCAGCCGTAGCAGTTCGACATCTGTCAGGTCGTCGATATCGGCCCGCACATTCGCCACGATCTTGGCAGCCACGTCGCGGTGATGTTTTTCGAGATACGACTCGAGCAGGTGGCTGAAGTTGGCTTTTCCCCCGCCATGGCCGAGCAGCAGAATCTTGTCGGCGGGCGCCAGGGCATGGGACAGTGTTTTCAGGTATTCGTTCGTTTCGGGCCTATCGATATCGAAGCCCCCGGACGGATTGCCGTGGTGGTGAAAGATATTGTGGTTTACATGGCTGGGGTCTGGAGCCGTGACCGTCTCGGGGGATGCCCCCGTCGACGCGTCAACCGCATAGATCCGGGCGTGGTTGAAGTCGGCCGCGACGACGGCACACTTGCCGGCGAGGTTGACCAGGTTTTTGGAATGCTGGCCACCGGTATTATTGGACATGGACGTTCTCCGAGGGGATGCGGCGGATTGCACCTGCACAATTCCCCCACAGCATACAACGGATGCGGGATCGTCCTGCCATCCACGGCAAAACCAACCATCAAGCAGCCTTCACGTCGGAAGCACAGAGTCCCGTTGCCCACGCTCCCATACAAGCCCTCGGCGTAAGCCGGGGGATTCGAAGACTTGCCGCCACACGGTCGAGCACGTAGCGTGTCACCATGAAACATGAGCCAAGAAACGACGAATCGCTCGCATCCCTGATGTTCACGCCCGCTTCATGAGCCACGCCATCATTATCAGTACTGCAGCGGGAATGGAGCCCTGGCTCGATCAGTGCATGAAATCCCTCCGCCCAGTGAGGGGCATCCCGGTCATCATCTTTCGCAACACGCTGGGGACCGGGGAGGGAGAGTCGCTCAGGCAGGCGGCACTCTACACCCAGTACGACGAAGTCATCTTTTTGCACGACACAATGGAACTTCTCGACCCCGGGCTCATCGACTATTGCTTCGACCAACATGCTGGGAAGTCGATCGGGTTCATGGGAGGGCTCGATTTCGGCATGAACTCCGGCAAGTTCAAGCCAGCCGTGCTGAAGCAGATGGAGGAGACGGTTCTCAGGGTGCCGAAGGACAAGGCAGAAGCGACCGATATGGAATTGAGGTTCGGCGCGGAGTACCAACGGTATGAACCCGAAGCATTCGTCATGCCCAACCCCTTGTTGGACAGGCCGGTCTTTAAACGCCGATTCGGCCGGGTGAATATGGTTTTGGAAAACCGCTACCTGCGAAAATGGAAGGCGTGCTGGAGCCTGGAGTTGGTCTCGGTATGGGACAAGCGGAATCAAGCGACCGGTGGCCGCCGCTCGCCGCTCCTGGAGCAAATCTGGATCACCGCCAATTGTGTGTGGCGTCCAGCGGTTGGCCGAATGGCGAGGAAAGTTCTGACACGTATTCGGCCCCCATCCTGATCCTGATGGCTCGCTGCAACTTGGACGATGGCGCGAAGGGCTGAACGAGGAACTGGGGATGAGAAATACCAACGCCTGCGTGGTCATTACGACCATCAACCCTCCAACAGCCGCAGTCCTCGGATACATCGCCATTCCGGCCGTCGATGTGATCATCGTCGCCGACCGGAAGACGCCGGACGCGGCGTATGCCGGCCTCGATTGCGATTTTTTGTCGCTCGCCAGACAGCAGTCGCTCGCCCCGAAGCTTGATGCCCTGCTGCCGTACGACCACTATGCCCGGAAGAACATGGGGTATCTGTATGCCATTCGGGCTGGCTACGACGTCATCGTAGAGTCCGATGACGACAACATCCCCTGCGAGAACTGGGAATCTGCCTCGCTCCTTCCCGAAGGTTTGGTCGGCGCCTCCCACTTCGTGGTGGGAGGTTCGCTTCCGGTGAACCCGTATCAATGGTTCACCGACGCGCATGTCTGGCCCCGCGGCCTTCCGCTGCGTCGGGTACTCGATTCAGATTCCCGCCAGAGAACATCGCCTGTGGCGTCGACCGGCTTCTTCGACGACGTCAGCATTCTTCAGGGGTTGGCTGACGGCGATCCTGACGTGGATGCGATCTTCCGGCTTACCTCGCGGAGTTCGCTTCAACTGCTCACGTTCGAGAAGACCAATTCCTACTACAAGATCGGCCCAGCCGCCTTCTGTCCTGCCAACACGCAAAACACCGTCTGGCGCGACCGCCGTGACTTTCCGTCGCTCTACCTGCCCAGCTATGTGAGCTTCCGCTTCTGCGACATTCTCAAGATGTATGTCGCCCAAGCGTTGCTCCGCCGCAATGGACGAAGTCTGGTGCTTCAGGGCGCGACCGTCCTGCAAGACCGTAATCCGCACGACTTTTTCGCCGATTACCTCGACGAGCGAGAGATGTATCTCCACGTCGATCGTCTCATCGCCCTGCTCGATGACTTGGTCGGGGTACTGGAACCCGGTTCTCGAGGCCTGGTGCCGCTGTATGCAACGCTCGTTGCCGAGGGCATCGTCAAGGATCCGCGAGAGGTGGCTGTGCTTGAGGCGTGGCTGGCAGCCGTCGGCTGATTGTCTGCGAAGCACGGACACACACTGGACATCACCCCGAACAAAGACACCATCATCGGCGTGTTCGCGTTGATGGGGGCTTTCAAGATCGCCTGCGGACTCAGGGCTCCGTCGGTGGCGATCCGGTATCAGCCGTGCGGCGGCCGTCTCAGGGGCTACTTGCCGAGCGGCTGCGCTTTTTCCGTCACGTCCTCGGGCTGGAAGTTGTTTTCCAGCTCAATGGTGCGGAGGCCCGGCCGGTCGAACCCAGCCTGCTTGAGGTCGACGGCCTGGATCTTCAGTCCGCCGTAGGTCCGCACGTATGTCTTGAGGTTCGTGCGGTCATGGGCCACGATCCATTCGGTCGTGTCGGTGCTCACCAACTGAGCTTCGCCGGGGGATTTCAGGAAGGCCTTCGTGTTCTCCGTCTGGCTGGCAGTGTTCGACTTGATGGCCCCGTCGAAGATATCGAACGTGTTCAGGATGTGAAAACCCAGATTCACTGTCTCCGGGGCTGTCTTCGCGGGCTTG
>Ga0247833_1008529_pt1 | contig 10358 bp, 6 predicted proteins | sample LaCruzMarch2015__7_FD_187117 | JGI IMG/M metagenome (GOLD analysis project Ga0247833, IMG submission 187117) | Freshwater microbial communities from meromictic Lake La Cruz, Castile-La Mancha, Spain - LaCruzMarch2015_8m | ecosystem: Environmental > Aquatic > Freshwater > Lake | place: Spain...
CTCGTGGTCGTCGACCAATCACCGATCGGACGCACGCCGCGCTCCAATCCCGCGACCTACACCGGCGCCTTCGGTCCGATCCGCGAACTCTTCGCGCAAGTCCCTGCCGCCCGCGTCCGCGGCTACAGTGCGGGACGGTTCAGCTTCAATGTCAAAGGCGGCCGCTGCGAACACTGTCAGGGCGACGGCTCACTCAAGGTCGAAATGCATTTTCTGGCCGATGTTTTTGTCACCTGCGATGTCTGCCAAGGCCGCCGCTATAATCGGGAAACCCTCGAAATCACCTACAAAGGAAAAAATATCGCCGACGTGCTTGCCATGACTATCGACGAGGCCCTCTCCTTTTTTCGCGCCGTGCCCAACGTGGCCGACAAGCTCTCCACCATGCAGGAGGTCGGCCTCGGCTACCTGACCCTCGGACAATCCGCCAGCACCCTCTCCGGTGGTGAGGCCCAACGGATCAAGCTTTCGACCGAACTGGCCAAACGCGGAGGATCCAAGACGCTCTACATCCTCGACGAGCCGACCACCGGCCTCCATGTCTCGGACGTCGACACGCTCATGCAGGTGCTGATGAAACTGCGCAACGCGGGCAACACCCTCATCGTGATCGAGCACAACATGGACGTGATCAAATGTGCCGACTGGATCCTCGACCTCGGGCCCGGCGGAGGCGAGCATGGCGGCTACATCATCGCTGAGGGGACACCCGAAACCGTGGCCAAGGCCAAAGCCAGCTACACCGGTCACTACCTCCGCAAAGCTCTCGGAACATGAAATCCGCCGTCTGGCTCTGGTTTGCCCTGACTACCGCAGCGCTCGCTACGGCTTCATCCGTGGCGGAAAAATCTCTCGCCGCCCTGCGCGAAGGAATGCCGCAAGCTGCCATTGCCCCCCTTGAAGAGGCGCTGCGCAAAGGTCCCGCAGGGGAAAGGAACATGCTCGGGCTCCTCCTCGCCCGGGCACAACTCGCCGCCGGCCGCCCGGACGATGCCCTTCAGACGCTCGACGGCCCGTGCGAACGGGGGTCACGCGAGGCGATGTTCCTCCGCGCAGCCGCTTTTGCCGCACAAGGCAGCCTTGAAATGGCCGCCAAGTTAGCCGAACCACTGGCTGCGGAGAATCCCGAGGCCACGCTGCTTCTTGCCCGCATCCGCACCGAGCAGGGCGACGCAGAGGCTGCCCGCGCCCTGCTGCCGCCACCCGGGAAGCCTTTGCCCGCCGACCCCAATACCCTGCGTTTGCTCCTCGACCTGCAACTTTCCACCGGCGACCCCGCCACGGCAGAAACCCTGATCAACTCCGCACGCGGGCAGCAACTGCTTCCAGCAGGCGAACTCGATGTCGCCCTCGGCCGTGTCCGCCTGGCCGAAAACCGCCCCTCCGACGCCTCGGAAATTTTCCGGGACATCCTTGCCGCAACTGAACCCACAGCCGCCGTCCGGGACAATGCACGGCTCGGGTTGGCCCGGTCGCTTCTTGTTCTCGGCGTCGACGCACGCGCCCGCGATGTCCTGCGCGAGGGCTTAGACGAGACGCCCGATGCGCTGACCACCCGCGAGAGCATGGAGCGATGGATTATGCTGGAATGCCAACTGGGTGCCGATCCATCGGGAGACCTGAAAGCCTGGGCGGAGAAGAAGGGAAGTCGCCGCGCCCTTGAAGCCCGGTTCCAACTTGCACGTCTCGACCTCGATCTGAAACGCCCGGAAGCGGCGATCAGCGCCTTGGACGAAGCGGCAGCCGATCCGGCCTTCGGCCCCGGGGAGGCCCTGCGCGCGCGCCTCCTTCTGGCCGAAGCACGCATCGCCGCCGGGCAAACCAAGCAAGCACTCGAACTGCTCGAGACCATTCCTCCGGTGGAGACCGGCCCGGCTTCCGATTACCGGTTGGCCGACTTGCGCGGACGCGCCCTCGCCGCTACCGCAGCACACCGCCGCGCTTACGATTCGTTCGCCGCAGCGGTCAAAGCCGCCCGCACCCCGGAGGAAAAATCCGCCGCTGCGGCCAACTGTCTTGTCTCCGCACTCGCTGCCGAAGACCTCGCCCTCGCCCGCAGTTCCTTCGATCTTTTGCGCCAAAGCGAACCCGGTAATCCCGACCTCGTCCGCTGGTCCTTTCTCATTGCCGCGGCCGAGGCGCGCGAGGGAAAGATTGACGGGCTCAGCGCCCTCGCCCGGCGAGCCCCCGCCGTCGATTACGCCTTCCAATCCAAACTTGCTTTGGCCGAGTGGCGTATGGGCCGCGGCGAGGCGCCGGCCGCCGAACGCATCCTCCGCACGGCTCAAGCCGAGGCCGACACCCCGCCACGCGCCGCCGCCCTCGCCGCCGCGGAAATTTTCGCCGCGGACAACGCCGGTTCGCGTCCGCGCGAGGAACTGGTCACTGCCGCGGCCGAATTTCTTACCGCCTACCCCGATGCGCCGGAAGCCCCGGACATTGCTTTCAAACTTGGAGAACTGCACTCGCGTGTCGGCGACCATGCTGCGGCCGAAGCGGTGCTGACCAAGCTGGGCCAAAGCCTGCCCGATGCCGAGGCCGCCGCACTGGCCAAATTCTTTGCCGCGCAGTCCGCCGCGCGCAGCATGAGTGCGGAGGGCGCAGGGCGTGCGCTCGCGTGGTTTGACCAGATTGCGCAAAGTAATTCGCCCCTGCGGCACCGCGCCCGCTTCGAGCAGGCCTCTCTTCTCTTGCGCGACCGCCGCTTGACCGACGCCCTCACTCTTTACGACCGCACCCTCGGCGGCGACCCGCCTCCAGAGGTTCGCCATGCCGCCTTGATGGAAAAGGCGGACACACTTTTCGCTTTGGGCAGCAGCGAACCCGAACGTTTTACGGAAGCTGCCGCCGTCTACGCCGGTTTGGCCGCCGACCTTTCCGCCCCGCCCGATTGGCGCGACCAAGCTGCCTGCAAGCGCGCGGCTGCGCTGGCCAAGGCCGGCCAAACCGAAGCCGCCCTCGCCGCCTACCGCGATGTGCTGTCCCGGCCGCCGGGAACAGATGCCGACCCGTTTTGGTTTTACAAGGCCGGGCTTGAGGCAGGGCGCCTCCTGGAGGAACAAAAGGACTGGCCGGAGGCCATTGCCGTCTATGATAAAATGGCATCCGCAGAGGGCCCGCAGCGCGAAGAGATCAAGCAGCGTGCCCGCCGTCTGCGGCTCGAACACTTCATCTGGGAAAACTAATCATGCTGAATACCACCAACACCACCGCCGACGGCCACATCAAACTTTTCATCCCCGGACCGGTTGAAGTTTCGGACAAAACCTTCCGCGCTTTCTGCCACCCGCAAATCGGCCACCGCGGCACCGAGTTCTCGTCCCTCTACGAGTCCATTCACCCGCGCCTGCAAACCCTCTTCGGCACGACAGGACCCGTTTATCTGGCCACCGCCTCCGCCTGGGGCGTGATGGAAGGTGCGCTGCGTAATCTCGTGCAGAAAAAAGTTCTCAACTGCATGTGCGGCGCTTTCTCCGACAAGTGGTTCGATGTGAGCAAGCGATGCGGCAAACAGGCCGAAGCACTCCAAGTCGAATGGGGTGATCCCATCCTTCCGGAATTGGTCGACGAAAAATTGTCCAAGGGCGGATTCGACGCCATTACCCTGATCCACAACGAGACTTCGGCCGGGGTTCTCAATCCGCTGGCCGAAATTGCGGCCGTGGTCAAAAAGTATCCTGAGGTCATGTTCATCGTGGATAGCGTGTCATCATTTTCCACCGTGCCGATTTCCATGGATGACCTCGGCATCGACATTCTTCTCACCGGTAGCCAGAAGGCCCTCGCCTTGCCGCCCGGGCTAGCCCTTTTCAGCGCTAGCGAACGCGCGCGGGCCCGCGCCGCAACCACACCCGACCGCGGCTACTACTTCGACATCATCGAATTCCACAAAAACTGGGAGAAGTTCATGACGCCGAGCACGCCCACCACCGGGCACATCTGGGCACTGCAGTCGAAACTCGACGATATTTTTGAGGAGGGGGTGGAAAACCGCTATGCCCGTCACGCCAAGCTCAACCAGATGATTTCCGATTGGGTCGCTGCGCATGGCTTCGAACATTTCGCCCGGGAAGGCTACCGCTCGAAAGCGCTGGTTTGCGTGAAAAACAACAAGAACATCGACGTGGCGGCTTTCTGCTCGGCGCTGAAAAAGAAACACAAAGTGGCGATCAACGGCGGCTATGGAAAAATCAAAGGTACCACCTTCCGCATCTCTAACATGGGTGATGAAAGCGAAGCGACCGTCGGCGAACTGCTCGGTTGGATGACGGATTGCCTGCCGGCGTGAGGAAAACCAGCGGGCCGTGACCACGCCCTGCCGCCCACCTTTATGACCGCTTCTCCTCTCCTCCGTGAACCGGAGTCGGCCCGCGACTTGCCATCTGAAAGGTCTTCGCCTAGTCTGTAATTTAGTGGCGGTCTGTCCGCCATAGTCCCATCTTCATGCAAATTCCACTCATCTCGCGCATTCCTTGGGATCGCGTCAACTGGACGACCAGCATTTTCCTGGCCGTCATCAACACCTTGGCCCTTACCGCCGTGCCACTCTACATCTGGCACTACGGGCTCGATTGGTTCCAAGTCGGTCTCTTCTTCTTTTTTTACATGGCCACCGGCTTCAGTATCACGCTGGGCTATCATCGACTCTTTTCCCACCTCTCCTTTAAAGCGAAGTCCCCGGTCAAACTGGCCACCCTTCTCTTCGGCGCCTGTGCTTTCGAGAATTCTGCCCTCGATTGGTGTTCGGACCACCGCAAGCACCACAAACACGTCGATCACGATGACGATCCTTACGACATCAGCAAGGGCTTCCTCTGGGCGCACATCGGCTGGCTCCTTTTCAAACTCGGGCCGGAGGAGCCGATGGATAATGTCAACGATCTCCGCCGCGACCCGCTGGTCATGTGGCAGCACCGCTGGTGCATTCCGATTGCGATAGCTCTCGGCTTCGGTCTTCCCGTCTTCCTCGGTTTTCTCTGGGCTGGCGCGGTCGGCGCGCTGGGCGGCTTCCTTCTGGCCGGTGTCCTCCGCGTTTTCGCGGTGCAGCACAGCACGTTTTTCATCAACTCCATGTGTCATAGCGTGGGCGACCAGCCTTACTCCACGCGCTGCAGCGCACGCGATAGCGCGGTCATGGCTCTCTTCACCTTCGGCGAGGGCTACCACAATTATCACCACGAGTTCCAACACGACTACCGCAACGGCGTGAAGCGCTCCAATTTCGACCCGACCAAATGGTCCATCTGGACCTTGGAAAAACTCGGCTTGGTCAGCGACCTCCGCCGCGTCCCGGATGAAAAGATCCTCCTCGCCGAAATGCAGGAGACGAAGCGCCGCGCCACAATCAACACGCATCAGCACGACAATATCGCCACCGTTCTCGGCCAGCAAATGCACGACCTATTCCACCAGCTCAGCGACCGCCTTGCCGCCAACTACGCGGCGGTCGAAAAAGCGATGGCCGAAAAAGTCGACGTCTCACGCCACATGATCGAGGATTGCCGCCGGGAGACGCGGGAATTCGCAGCATTGCTCACCGACATCGAGCGCCGATTGCCGGCCACAGCTTGACAAGCGGGGCGGCAAGTCTGAGCTCGGAAGCAACCGAATAACCGCCTTTCCCGTTGGAAAGAACGGTGCCATGGCCGCCGCAGCCCACCGTCCTTATACGGTGATCAAGAGGACTTTAACCCGTCGTCTCGAGTATACTTGCCTGTGTCTTGCCTGAAACCGGGCTGATCTCTACCGAAGCTAGGCTGCAGATCTCGCCAGGCCGATCCCTTGATCTGATGCTCCAGCGGTCAAGAGGCTTAGCCAGGCCAAACGGTGGCCGCATCGCTCGGGCCGCACAAGTTTTGCGGCAGCAGAGGCGTCGTACCTATAACTCCACCGGCATACCCGGTGCCGGGAGGATAACTTCGGTCTGCGGGCTCACCTTGGGTACTTCCCGCGCAAACCACGCCACAGCTGGGGGATCTCCATGCACCAAAAGCAACTTTTTCGGCTGCACCCGCTCCACATAATGGAGCAGACCCTCGCGCGTGCTGTGCGCGCTGAGCGTGAACTCGTCAAGCCGGCACCTCCGACGCACCGGACGGTGACGCGGGTCGAGGAGGACCTCATCCCCTTCTTTGCCCGCACGGAGGCGGCCGGCCGGAGACCTCGGATCGGAATAACCGACGAACATGCAGTGGGCCCGCGGATCCTCGAGGATTCGCGGGGCGAGAATGTTGGAGAGGGTGTTTTCGGTCATCATGCCGCTCGAAATCGCGTAGACCGTGCGCGACCGCACCGGCAAATTTGCGATGTCACGGCCGCCTACCACCTCCATAGGCAGACACTCGGCCAACTTGAGGTCCCCGTGGCGCCGCGGAGCGCGCCCGCGCAGGCGATCAGTCACGGCCGTGACCTTCGCGCTCAAACCGCCGACGAACAAGCCGAAGCTGCCCGGCAAGGCGCCGCGCTTCTTTGCCTCGTAAAGCAAAGCCAGCAACTCTTGGGTCTTGCCCAGGGCAAAGACCGGCAAAAGGACCGGACCACCTTCATCAAGGGCCGATTGCAAGGTGGCGAGAAAACGATCTTCCTCGGTCCGGCGCGTCATGCCGTGCGGAGTAGGACTGTCTCCGCGGGTTGTTTCCATGATCAAAACGTCGATGTTTTTCTCGGGGAATTTCGCCCCGCGCATCAGAGTCTGATCCTCGAAGTTGACGTCGCCCGTGTAGAAAATCCTCCGGCCTTCCGCTTCAAAAAGCACGCCGGAAGAACCAAGAATATGCCCTGCGTCGCAGAATTCCGCAGTCAGGCCACTACCCCCGAGGTCAAGCCGTTCCCCCAGTCGTACGATTTCCCAGTCCGCGGACATTTTCTCCACTTCGCGGTGGGTGAAAAGTGGAAGGTCTTGGGCGGCCAACTCTTCCCGCTGCCGCATCATGACATTGACCGAATTATGCAGCATCACGTCGGACAAACCCGCCGTGGCTTCGGTCATGAATACCGGCGCACCCGGCGCCTGACGCATGGCCAAAGGAAGGCACCCCACGTGGTCTTGGTGCGCGTGGGACAACACCATGGCATCAAAGCCCCGGTCCCCGAGAAGGGAAAAGTCTGGCGAGGCAAGGGCCCCGGCCTCGCGTGGATGCATGCCCGCATCAAGCAGGACACGGACTCCGGCGGCCTCGAGCAGGTAGCAATTCGCCCCGATCTCCTCGGCACGGGTCAGATTGGTGAATTTCATGAAGTCATGGGCCGAACCATCCCCCTTTGAAGCCGGCCCGTCCGACCATAAGTCCGGCCCCCAAGGTCAGCAAGGTCAGTGCCGCCGGCAGGGCCACCCGCACGGAAGAAAAAGCAGCCAACCCGATCATGGCAAAGACCAGCAGGACGAAGAATCCGGCCAGCAATGTGCCCGTGTTCGAACGCCGGGCCGGGCCCAGGGCCAGCAGAGACGCCACCGCAGCGACAACCGCTGGATACCACCAACCGGGGGAGTGAAAACATCGGTTGGTCCGCACTGCTTCCCACGCGGCAGCCCATTGCTCCACCGGGGTCGCGGGCTTTGGTCCTTCTCCCGCCACGCGGGTCACCTCGGAAGTGGCTCGCCCGAGAACAACAATGTGCCCGCTGAGCGGTGACGTTCCCCCCTCGCGCTCGAATTTTTCCGCCAAGACAAACAATTCATTCATCGTGGTCACCCTCGGGGCGGCTGCGGCGGGGAGAAACTGGACGGCTCCGGTTGGATCCAAAATGAGCCGACCCGATGGTCCTCGCAATCCGGAGTGATTGGCCACCACCTCGGACCATCGCCATCCCTGCGCCGCAGCCCAGGCCAGGGCAAGAAAGGAGGGTACAGGCCGACCGGCGTTTCGCGCCGCTACTTGGATAGTTTTGGCACCGCCTCCGCTCCCCACGGGTGGAGCGAGAAAGCCGCGGGAAAATCGGGCCGGACGACCGGTCAACCCCGACATCTCCAACCATTCTGTGCCCGGTTCCCCGTTCAACGGGGTCCATCCTGATCCGGGCGCTAAAGAAGGGTCGTAGCCGCCGAACACCGGCATTCGCCCCGCCGCCTCGATCATGCGGGTCGGATCGCCGGTCAATCCTTCAACCCCCGCCCCCGACGCACCAAGCCTCAATGCCGCCCGCACAAACAGCGCCCCGTCGAGCATCGCCATCCGTTCCGTGCCTGCCATCTCGGATGCCTCATCATCATAAAGCACCAGCGTGAGGGGCGGTAACATTCTCGTCGCGGGACTATTGGCGGCCAGCCAGGAGAGGAAGGCACGCTGGACCGAATCGAAAGTGCCCCGCGAACTCTCACGTTGGAGCCAAGACGCAAAAATGACCAACCCGACGACCAGAAGAAGAACCGGCACGCGTTTCATCCCGCCTCCTTGCCCAATTTTTCGTAGTGGGTCAACAAAGCAGAAATGTGATGTTCGGGCCGGAACTTCTCCCGCCAGACCTCGCGAGCACGGGCGCCCATCGAGCGCAACCGCTCCGGGTCGTCGAGCAGCGACTTGACCGCGTCGCGGAACCTGTGCCGCTGGCCGAAAGGAATGAGCAGACCGGTCTCGCCGTCGGACAGCCACTCGCGGATGCCATCGGTCTCGAAAGCTACCACCGGTTTGCCGTGCGCCATGGCGCCGAGACCCTCGAGGCCGAGTGGTTCGTTCCAGAGCACCGGCATGATGACCAAATTTGCTTCGCGATAAAGCAGAGACCATTGATCGGGGGTCGGTTCACCGACGATGCGCACGCGACTGCTCAGCCCGCGACGCCGCACGTGCGCTTCCAGCATTTCGCGCTCACGGCCGCCGCCGGCAAAGACCAACTGCACATCCCGGGGAAGATCTCGCACCATTCGTACCACCATCCACACACCTTTCTGTCCGATCAAGCCCCCGACATGAAGGATGGTCCGGAGGGAGGACATCGGAGCCTGCCGGGATTCAGGCGGCGGCGGGGCGTAGGGAGGCAGGGCAAACAGCTTTTCCTTCGGCACACCATTGGCCAAAAGCTGACGGCGGACGGTGCCGCTGACCGTTTGCAGACCGTGGAGCGACGTCAGCGCCGCAAGACTGCGGCCGACCGTGCGGTAGCGGACAGAGTTCAGTGCGGGGTTCCACGATCCACAGCCTCGCAAAACATGGGCCGCACAGCACGCCCGACCGTGCGCACGAGAGCAAGGCGCGCTCGGACGTTCGAGGGTCAGACGCCGCCCCGAGCAGTAAAAATCATGATTGTGCACACAACGCACCGTCGGTTTGCGCGCGGCCAGCCAGCCATCGAGCAAAGTATTGCCCACCCCGTGCAACTGGATCACATCGGGGGAGAAATCCTCCAGAATAGCCTCGAGCCGGAGCGCGTTGAGGTCGCGTGGCATCAAGCGGTGGTCCAAATCGTCGTAAAAATAGCCGGTACCCTCGAGTTGCCCCGCTCCCCGGCCATGGACCAACGCCACCTCGTGGCCGGCCAAACGTAACCGACGCATGGTATCGATGACCATACGGTTCATGCCGCCACCCATGGGCAGAGCCGAGCGATTGAAAAAAAGCAAACGCATGCCGCTCAACCTTGGGAGGCAAGAAGTGTGCGTGCGTGGGCCCGTGCGGAATCCGTATCCTGTCCGCCGAGCATGCGCGCCAACTCTGCCACCCGCGCCGTGCCGACCAGCTCCCCCACGGCGGTCACAGTGCGGTTGCCGTCATATTCTTTGGTCACGGAAAATTGCCGGTGGGCCGCCGCCGCCACCTGCGGCAAATGGGTGATGCAGAGCACCTGATGGGCAGCGGAGAGGCCTCGCATCTTTTGTCCGACCTTCACCGCCACCTCCCCCCCGACATTGGCATCGATCTCGTCGAAAACGAGGAGAGGAACTCCATCCTGCCCGGCCAAAACGGACTTGAGGGCAAGCATGACACGGGAAATCTCGCCGCTGGAGGCAATGGCCCGCAGCGGTTTCACCGGCTCGCCGGGGTTGGGCGCAAATTCGAACTCGGCCCATTCCGCACCCTGCGCACGGGCCTCCGCCAAAGCTTCCAACCGGACCCCGAATCCGGCACGGAGAAATCCCAACTCCCGCAACTCTGCAGTCACGGCCTTGGCCAAAGCCGGCGCCGCCTTGGCGCGGGCGGCCGAAAGAGCTTTGGCCAGCTTGACCGCCCGGCCTGCCGCGGCGGACGCCTCCTTTTCCAGCGTGGCGATTTTTTCCCCGCGCGTCTCGATCTCCTCGAGGTCCTGCGCGGCCTGCTCACCTCGCGCCACAATCTCCTCGATGGTCCCGCCGTATTTGCGTTTCAAGGCCTGCAGAAGGTCGGCCCGCGCCTCCAACTCGCGCAAAGTGCCCGGGTCGGAGTCGA
>Ga0247833_1008535_pt1 | contig 10355 bp, 10 predicted proteins | sample LaCruzMarch2015__7_FD_187117 | JGI IMG/M metagenome (GOLD analysis project Ga0247833, IMG submission 187117) | Freshwater microbial communities from meromictic Lake La Cruz, Castile-La Mancha, Spain - LaCruzMarch2015_8m | ecosystem: Environmental > Aquatic > Freshwater > Lake | place: Spain...
GGGCGATCAGGTCGTGGTCGCCGGCGGTACCGATGATCTGCACCGGTCGCGAGTGGGAGACGTCGGCCAGCAGCGCGCCGAGGGTGAGCACCATCCCGGCATCGTGCGCGCTCGCGATGGCGAGCAACTGCTCGGTGAAGAGCCGCCACCGCAGCGCCGGTTCGGGGCCGAGCACCAAGATGACGTCGCCGCCCGGTGTGGATGCGCTCCACGCGCCGACCGTCGGCCACACGATGCTGCGGGTGAAACCGTCGACGAGGCGCACGTGCGGCCGCACGGTGGCGAAGTCGGTGAACTCCTCGGGGTCGATCTCGGCGAGTGCCTGCGCGCCCCAACTCTCGATGAGGTGTCGCACCGCGTTGGAGGCAGCGTCACCGGCATCGTTCCAGCCGGTGAAGGCCGCGATGATCGTGGGTCGCTGCAACTTGGGCTGGGCGAGCCAGCGCACGTGCTCCATCTGCGCCACGTTATCGACCGCGGCCCGGTGAGTGGGTCTGTCAGAGCCGTGGCACGACGGTGTACGCCTCGCCGCCGCCGGCGGCGATGACGTCGTCGAGCCAGTTGCCCTCGTACACGTCGTTCGGTCCCTGCATCAGATCGTTCTCGGTGGCACCCTCAGGTGTGGTGACGAGCGTCCAGGCCTGACGCTTATAGGTCCAGTTGTCGGGGAACAGGCGGTGGGCTTCGCGCCACCACGGCACCGCGGCCTCGTCACCGACGGTGCGACGCAGGTGCTCGCCCAGCTCGAAGCACGCCGCAGCGCGTGCCTCGTCGTCGCCCTGCGGGCGCGACCGCTCGACCACCTCGTCGGGGCTGAGCGCGAAGCGCGACGACGCGCCGTTCGCGACCCAGTCCTCGATCGCGGCGCGGTAGTCGTCGGCGACGTCGGGGATCTTCTTGACCTCTCGGAACATCCGGTCCATCCGCTCCGGCAGGCCCTCGGGGATGTCCATGTCGCGCAGCGGGCTGCGCTCGATGGACGCGCCCTCGGCCGGCCGCACGAGCGTGCCGGTCTCGTCGATCCAGACCGCCATCGGGATGTTGAGGAAGCCGAACAACTCACCGGTGACGTGCATGGTGTCGATGAGGCTCGGGTGCGTGGGCGACGCTGCGTCGATCCACTGGTGGGTGTGCGACGGCTCGACGTCGAGTGCGACGGTGACGACGGTGAGGCCCTGGGGCTCGAGTGCTGCGTGCAGTGCCTGCCACCCGGGCAGGCTGGTGCGGCAGCCTCAATAACTGGACCAGGCGACCAGCAGCACCTTGCGCCCGCGCAGGCTGCTGAGTCGGAACGGCGAACCGTCGCGGGTGACGAGCAGCGGATCGGCCGCGACGGCGGTGGACAACGTCTTGCCCGTGGCAGCCGCCGGCCCGATCGCCCAGACGCCGTGCTGGTCGTCGTGCACCACCGGCATGCCGAGGCGTGCGGCGGCGACCTCGACGTCGAGGGTGCCGTCGTCGCGCAGCGAACCGGGGGCGGGCACGCACACCTCGCCGCGGCAGAGGCCCTGCGGCTTCGGCGACCAGCCGGTGCGATCGGCGAAATCGGCGGGGGAGACCTGCTCGAGCGAGGTGAGGATCATGGCGGCACCGTAGCCCTATCGGCGCTGGGCTGCCGACGCCAGATCGTGCGGGCCGGACGGCAGGTAACCGAGCCCGGCGCGCACGGTCGCGCCCCACGGGGCGAGGATCGCAACGAGCTCGTCGAACTCGTCGCCGATCGCCTCGATGGCCGACCGCATCTGCCGGTCGGTGTGCACCTCCACCTCCTCGCGAGCTGCACGGCCGGCGGCCGTGAATCCGGTGTCGTCGACGAGCCCGCGGGCGGCGAGACGTGCGTGGGCGGCATCGAACTGGCTGTCGGTCCACGCCCGGGTGCGGCTGTAGCTCCGCATCGGGAGACCCCAGTAGAGCTCGCTCAGCAGGCCGATCTCGGTGGCGTCGAACCCGGCGCTGATCCAGGCGGCCGTGTGCGAGTCGCCGCGGAACTCGCGCAGCATGTCGCCCCGGCGCCACAACGCACCGAGCGGTGTGGTGGGCATCGGCAGTGCGAGTTGCCCGGCAAAGAGTGGCCGCCCTTCGGGACGCAGCACCGACACGGCGCGCGCAAGGACCTCGTTGACCCGCTCGATGCCGGCGGGCGTATCGCCGAGCAACCGCCGCAACTGCGCGATCGCGCCGTCGTCGCGGGCGGCGCAGATGGTGGCGGCGTCGGTGCGGGACCACCCGAGCTCGACGCACGGCACGACGACCTCGGGGTTGAAGACGGCGAACGCCGCGGCGACCACGGTGCCAGGAACCTGTCCCATCACCGAGCCGCGGCTCGTGAAGTATGCAGGCCCGTCGGGCAGGGCGACCCCGTTGGCGTTGCCGCCACTCGGGTCGAAGCCGAGCGCGACGTAGTTCGCGTGGCACTCGGGGGAGAAGTAGACCTGGCCGGTGAGGGGCTCGAGCACCGAGCCGAGCAGTCGTGCGCGAGCGGAGAGCAGGGTGTCGTCCATGGCGGCACGCTACGGCCCGCACGGCGGGTGGTCGAGACCGGACGGGTATCGTGCCGACGTGACCGTCGAGATCAGCATCGCGTCCGAACCCACCGACGAGCTGCGCCAAGCGCTCGCCCACCTGCTGCCGCAGCTGTCGTCGTCGCCCCCGCCCGACGCCGAGCAGCTCGCCCTGCTCATCGCCGATCCGGGGTCGCTGGTGTTCGTGGCGCGGCTCGACGGGCGCATCGTCGGCAGCCTCACCCTCGTGCTGTACCGCATCCCCACCGGCCTCAAGGCCTGGATCGAGGACGTGGTGGTCGACGAGTCGGCTCGGGGCCACGGTGTTGGCGATCAGCTGAACCGGGCCGCTCTGGCCGAGGCCCAGCGCCGAGGCGTGAAGGGCGTGAGCCTCACCAGCCGCCCATCCAGAGAAGCGGCGAACCGCCTCTACCAGCGCATCGGCTTCACCACCCGCGAGACGAACGTCTACCGTTACGACTTCTGAGCCGTCCGCGTGGGCATCGCAGATGTCCGTTGTGGTCTGATCGTCAGCGGGACAGCGCTTCGCGCAGCGCGTCGAGCCGCTCGGGCACGAGGCGATACCAGGCCCAGCGCCCCCGCTTGGTGCGGGTGAGGAGCCCGGCGTCGACCAGCAGCGACAGGTGGTGCGACACGGTGGGCTGTGCCCGACCGAGGGGCTCGACGAGGTCGCAGGCGCAGACCTCGCCCGTCGGTGCGGCGGCGATGATCGACAGCAGCCGGATGCGTGCTGGGTCGGCAAGGGCCCGGAAGCCCTGGGCGAGCTGTTCGGCGTCGTGTTCGTCGAGCGCGCCGGCCAGCACCGACGAGCAGCAGCCCTTGGTTTTCGTCCTCATCACCCGGAATCGTATCGCACCCATTGACGAACGTCGATGGATCAGTATCATGAAGACATCGACGAACATCGATGTATGCCATCGAACCGTGCGCCGCTGACCAACCGCTCACACGAACAAACCCTGCACTGGAGAACTCACCATGTCCCGTGTCCAACTCGCCATCAACGTCGCCGATCTCGACGCTGCGGTCACCTTCTACTCGAAGCTGTTCGGCACAGCGCCTGCGAAGCGCGAGCCGGGCTACGCGAACTTCGCAATCGCCGACCCGCCGCTGAAGCTCGTGCTGTTCGAAGGGCCCGAGGGTGGCACCATCAACCATCTCGGTGTCGAGACCGAGTCGGCAGCCGAGGTCGAGGCCGCCGAGTCGCGTCTCGCCGCGGACGGCCTCGAGACCACCGGCATCGACGACACGATGTGCTGCTACGCCACCAAGGTCGAGACCTGGGTCACCGACCCGGACGGAACGCGGTGGGAGTGGTACGTGCGGACCGGTGACGCCGAACAGATGGAGAACACGATGCTGCCCGCAGGGGGCGCACGGCACTCAGACCCGCTGGCCGGCATCGTGCTCGCCGGGACCGATGGGGCCGGCAGTTGCGGGCCCGCCGACACCAGCTGCTGCTGACGGCAGCGTGCCGGGCGCCGGGCGACGCGGTTCAGCCCCGTGCGGCCCGCACGAGGTCCTCGGCCGCTTGGCGCACCTGCCAGTCGCGGTCCGCGAGCGCCCGCTCGATCGCGTCGTCGACCTCGGGTCCGTCGAACGGGGCGAGCGCGAGCACGGCGCGCCGTCTGACGGCCGGCTGGTCGGCGCAACCCGCCAGGATCGCCGGAACACCCCGGTCGTCGCCGATCGCCCCGAGCGCTGCCACGGCCGCTTCTCGCACCAGCGCGACGTCGGAGCCCGTGGCCAGGCCGATCAGCCGTGCGAGCACCGCGTCGTCGACGACGACGTGCTCGCCGCACGCCCATGCCGCGTGTTCGACCACGACCGGGTCGGGATCGTCGAGCGAGGGCAGCAGGTCGAGGTGCGGTCGCATGGCGGCGAGCTCGACCGCACGGCGGCGCACACCTGGGTCCGGGTCGGTGAGCGCAGCGGCGAGCTCGTCGTCGGCGAGTTCGTCGCACCGGGCCAGGGCGCCGAGTGCCAGCTCGCGGGTGACAGGGTCGTCGTGCGCGAGCGCCGTGCGAGCCGCTGCAGCATCGCCGGAATGGCCCGCTTCCGCGATCTCGCGCCACCGATCTGCGGAGTCGGAGCGGGTCACGACTTCAGCATCTGGGTGAGCGTGTAGACCGAGTACGCGACACCGAACGAGATCAGGGTGGCGAGCACTGCCCCGGTCACCACGGCGAGCGCGCTGCCGGCGACGAGTGCCCAGAGCTTGCGCCAGATCGGCGTCCGGCGGTGGAGTCGCGTGGGGATCTCGGCCAGGGCCACCGGCGTCGGAGCGCGAGAACTCCGACGCTCGCGTGTGAACGAGGCAGCTGCTCTGGCAGGCTTGCGCCACCCGGCAGCGATCATCGCGATGATCGCCAGGCCGGCGATCCAGGCCGAGGCAGTGGTGACTTCAGAGATCGACACGCAAGACGAGATCGTACCGACGAGTGGGCCGCAGGAGGTGGCGCCCCACACCCGCCATCACCTGTGGGCCGTGCCGCTCGCCGTCCTCGGCCTCGCCGCGTTGTTCGCCGTGATTGCCGCCAGCGTTCTGCCCGGATCGATCGTCGCTGAGAATGCGACTGGCGAGACCGCGACCTTCGCCCGTGTGCCGGCCGAGGCGCAGCCGGTCGCCGACCGCCTGTCGTTCGACGCCGTCGAGCGGTATCCCGCCGAGGGGACGCTGCTGTTCGTCACCGTGCGCGAGCCGAAGGTCACGATGCTCGACTGGTTCGTTGGTGCGCATCAGAGCGAGGTGGTGTTCCTGACTACGCAGGAGAAGTTCGGTGTGCAGACACCTGAACAGCAGCGGCAGATCAGCGTGCAGATGATGCGTTCGGCCAAGGAGACCGCCGAGTACGTGGCGCTCGAGACCCTCGGCTTTCCGGTCGACATCGTGCCGGGTGAGGTCATCGTCAGCCAGATGCTGTGCCTGCAGCCGAACGAGGCGACGCAGCAGTGCGACGAGTGGGCGCCGTCCGACGAACTGCTCGACCCGGGCGACAAGTTGCTCTCGGTCGACGGTCAAGAACTCACCACGATCGATGACCTCAGTGCTATCCTGAAGAAGCATCAGCCCGGAGACATGGTGCCGGTCGAGTTCGACCGGCCGGGTTCGGGTGAGCAGAGCGGCGAGGTCGAGCTGATCGCATCGAACGACGGCACCGACCGCACCATCATCGGCTTCGTCCCGTTCGACACCTCCACCGCGAAGCTGCCGTTCGACGTCAGCATCGACAGTGGGGCCATCGGCGGGCCGTCGGCCGGTCTGGCGTTCACGCTGACGCTGATCGATGAGCTCACCCCGGGCGAGCTCACGGGCGGCAACGCCGTGGCGGTCACCGGCACCATCCGCCTCGACGGCACCGTCGGAGCGATCGGTGGCCTCGTGCAGAAGGCGTCCGCTGCGATGCAGATGGGCTCGAAGGTCTTCATCGTGCCGTTCGAACAGGGCGAGGAGAACCTTGCGCAGGCCCGTGCCGTGGCCGGGGACGACCTCGAGATCGTGCCGGTGAAGGACGTCGACGAGGCGCTCGCCGCGCTGGCGAAGTTCGGCGGCAACGGGCTCGAGCTCGGGCAACCCGGCGCCGATTTCGATCCGGCCGCATAGCCCGTCGCAGAGCCCGTCCCATGGTCTCCGGCGCGTCGCGTTGGCTGCGTCGGCGATGAGCGTGAGCATGCCACCCTCCGGGTCGGCATGAGACCTACGATCAGGGGCGATGGCACTCTCGTTCACGCGCCCCGACCCCTCGTCGCCGAGTTCGGTCGCCTCGGCAGCGTTCACGTCTGCCCGCAAGGGTTTCGAGCAGGCCGAGGTGCGCGAGTTCCTGCGCATGGTCGCCGCCGAACTGGCGCGCCTGCAAGAGCGCGAGCGCTTCCTCGAGCGCGAGCTCCGGGCGTCGCAGCGGTCGATGTCACCGTCGTCGATCGCGCTCGACGAAGAGATGGTCACACGGATGCTCGGCGAGGAAGCCGCACGCATCATCCACACGGCGCGCGACGCCGCGTCGCAGATCAAGATCCGCGCCGAGGACGGCGCTGCCCGCCTGCTCCGCGAAGCCACCGACGAGGCCCAACGGCTCCGCGAAGAGGCCGAGATCGAGTCGTCGAGACGCCGCAGCGATGCGACCGCCGATGCCGAGGCCGAGCTGGAGATGGCGAAGCAGCAGGGCCGCGAGATGGTGAACGAGGCACGCGCCTATCGAGAGCGCGTGCTCGGCGAGTTGGCCCGACGCCGCGAGTTGGCCCGTCAGCAGATCGAGCAGCTCGTGCACGGCCGTGACCGACTGCTCCAGGCCTTCGAGCGCTCACGACTCGTGGCGATGGACGTCATGGCCGAGCTCACCCCGCTCGGCGAACCGGACGAGTACGTCGACCTCTCGCCGACCACGGGGCCCGTGCCGCTGATGGTGAAGAACTCGCCGCGGCCCGGCAGCGTCGAGGCAGCGGCTGCAGCTGCCCTCGCGGCCGGCCCGCCACCCGAATCGCTCACCGTCGGCGCCGACGACCTCACGGTGGCGCACCCGGCGCCGATCCTCGACGTCGATCTCGACGATCTGCCCGAGCCGATCGCCGTTGACGAGCCAGCCTCGCCCGAGCCGGTCACTCCCGAGCCGGTCACTCCCGATGCCGAGGTGAGCGCACCGGTCGATGACGGTGTCGTCGATGACGGTGTCGTGCACCTCGACATCAGGCTGTCGGACGACCGTGACATCGATGCTGCCGCTGACGACGACCGTGCCAGCGCGCCGGTCGTAGCGCTGTTCGGCGACGAGACCGAGACGACCGAGACCGAGACCGAGACGACTGAGACCGAGACCGAGACGACCGAGGGTGCAGCCGGCGTTGGCGCTGAGTCCGCCGTGTCGCTGCGGAAGCCGTCGGCCGACGACCTGTTCGCTCGACTGCGCGCTGCTCGCGCCGAGACCGTGGTCCGGCGAGCCGGCGAGATGATCGACACGGCCGATGCCGGGACGCCTGCGGAGACCGAGAGCGTCACCGCCGACGACGACGGTGCCGGTCTGTCAGCGCCCGACGCGCTGACGGCATCCGTCGGCGAGGACTCGGTGTTCAACGTGACGCCCGCTGCGCCCGCTGCGCCCGCCGTGGTCGCCGATTCGCCGTTCGCCCGCCGCGACGAGGCGCTCACACCGCTCATCGTGGCATCGGCACGCAAGCTGAAGCGTGTGCTGGCCGACGAGCAGAACGAGGTCCTCCACGTGCTGCGCGCCAAGGAGCCGATCACCTCGGTCGAGCAACTCCTCGCCAGCGAGGCCGAGCAGTCCGCCCGATACAACGCCGGGATCACCGCTGAACTGACCGCTGCTGCGGTCGCCGGGGCGACGTCGATGGGCGCCACCGTCAAGGCTGCGCAGCGCGATGTGAAGAAGTCGAACGCCAACGCCGCCGCCGCCGAGGTCCTCACCGCCGAGATCGTGCAGCCGTTGCGCGTCCGTCTGGCGCGGTGCGTCTCTGATGCCGGTGGCGACAACGCCGAACTCGCGTCCCTCGTGCGCCTGGTCTACCGCGAGTGGAAGACACAGCGCATCGACGAGCACCTCGACGACATCGCCCGCACCGCGTTCGGTCGCGGTGCGCTGGCCGGCGTGGCACCGGGCACCCCGATCTGCTGGACGATCGATCCGGCTGGCCCCGAGTGCCCCGATGCCGAGGACAACTCGCTCGCCGGCGCGGTGGCAGCAGGAGAGCCGTTCCCCACCGACCACCCCTGTGCCCCGGCGCACAGCGGCTGTCGGTGCATGATCGTCCCCGTGCTCTGAGGCACACCGCCGAGGCCGTCACCGACCTACACGCGTCGGGGCCGTCCGATAGCCTCCGCCCCCATGCGGCCCCCCTCCGACCTTCCCCGTCAGCGACGCTCCGGGTCGATCGGCGATCGAGGCCGGATCGTCCTCATCTCGATCGCGGTGGTCGTGTTCGCACTGCTGCTCTCGGCCCGCTTCCTCTCGCGGTTCTACATCGACTACCTGTGGCACAAGAGCATCGGTCGCGGCGACGTCTTCTGGGGTGTGCTCGGTAGTCAGGTGACGCTGTTCGCCCTGTTCGGCCTCGTGTTCATCGCTGTCGCCGTGGTGAACCTCGTCATCGCCGACCGGCTGGCGCCGCTGGCCTTCTCGGCGAACATGCACCCGGTGGTCGAGCGGTTCCACGAAGTGTTCGGACGCAAGCTGCGCCTCGTCCGCATCGGGGTGGCGATCGTGTTCGGGCTGCTGTTCGCCCTGCCCGCCACGGCGCAGTGGCGGCAATGGCTGCTGTTCCGCAACAGCCAGTCGTTCGGCATCGACGACGCACAGTTCGGCAACGACATCGGCTTCTACGTGTTCCGGCTGCCGTTCATCACGTTCGCGCTCGACTGGTTCTACGCAGCACTCATCTTCGTCACCCTGCTGGTGCTGCTGACCCACATCCTGAACGGTGGCGTCGTGTTCCAGCCGCCGCGGCCCAAGGTGCGGCGGGCCACCAAGGCGCACATCGCGGTGCTGCTCGCAGTGCTGGCACTGGTGAAGGCCGCCGACTACTGGGTCACCCGCTACGAGCTCACCACCGAGCGACGAGGCTTCGTGCAGGGCGCCACCTACGCGGTGGTCAACGCCCAATTGCCGGCCGTCGTGCTGCTCGCGCTGATCGCCGTCCTGGTGGCTGGGCTGTTCCTCTCGACGTTGCGCACCGACTCGTGGCGGCTGCCTCTGGTGGCATCCGGCCTGTGGGTGGTGGTGGCACTGCTCGGTGGTGTGGTGTACCCCGCAGCCATCCAGGCCTTGGTGGTCAACCCGAACCAGAAGGACCGGGAAGCCATCTACATCGAGCGCAACATCACGGCCACTCGCCACGCGCTGGGCATCGACGAGGTCACCGAGACGCCGGTCGCCTTCAGCGCGCTGTCGTCGGCCGAGATCGCCGATGACATCTCGCCGCTCCAGGACGTGCGCTATCTCAACCCCGGCACCCTCGTCGACCGGTTCCGCACCGACGAAGGCCAGCGCGCCGGCCTCACCATCCGCGACCTCGACATCGATCGCTACGAGATCGACGGACGCCAGCAGCAGGTTGTCATCGCCGCCCGCGAGCTCGACCTGAACACCATCGCGAACAAGAGCTGGCAGGGGCGCCACCTCATCTCGACCCACGGCTGCGGCCTCGTGCAGGCGCCGGCGAACCGGGTCACCAGCAGCGGGCGGCCCGACTACCGCAACCTGGAGCTGTCGCGCCCCGAGCTGTACTTCAGCGAGGGCCTCGACGGGTACGCCATCGTGGGCACGACCGTGCGCGAGGACGCCTGCCCCGACCAGACCGACCCGGGGGCCTACCAGGGCAACGGCGGTGTGGCGCTGAACTCGTTGTTCCGTCGCATGGCGTTCGCGCTCGACTTCCTCGACTACAACCTGCTCGGCTCGAGTGCAGTCGACAGCAACTCGCGCATCCTCTGGATCCGCGGTGTGCGTGACCGTGTCGAGAAGGTGGCGCCGTTCCTCAGCTTCGATGGTGACCCGTACCCGGTGGCCCTCGGCGGCAGGGTGCTCTGGGTCATCGACGCCTACACGACGTCGAACCGCTACCCGTACGCCCAGAACGCGAACCGCAGCCAGCTCGTCGACAACAGCGGGCTCGACTTCGAGTTCAACTACATCCGCAACAGCGTGAAGGTCGTCGTCGACGCGTACAGCGGTGCGATGAGCTTCTTCGTGATCGACGACACCGACCCGGTGGTCCGGGTGTGGCAGGCGGCGTTCCCCGACCTGTTCGCCCCCATGTCGTCGATGCCGGCGGGCCTCGATGAGCACCTGCGCTACCCCGAGGACCTGTTCCGCGTGCAGACCG
>Ga0247833_1008551_pt1 | contig 10336 bp, 6 predicted proteins | sample LaCruzMarch2015__7_FD_187117 | JGI IMG/M metagenome (GOLD analysis project Ga0247833, IMG submission 187117) | Freshwater microbial communities from meromictic Lake La Cruz, Castile-La Mancha, Spain - LaCruzMarch2015_8m | ecosystem: Environmental > Aquatic > Freshwater > Lake | place: Spain...
TGGAAGATATTGATGGCGACGTTGATGAAGAAGATGATGATGCGAATGAGGAGGTCGTCGAAGGGGGTGGTGATGGCAATATAATGAATCCAAAGGTGACGATGCAGCATGGGTTGTTTTTGCAGACAACTTTGACTAATGATGATACAACAAAAGGAGGAAGGAGCGACATATCAATCGAACGGCAGCAACAACGACAACAAAAACAACGTAAGCAGAGTAGCAGCAAATCAAAGACGTCGCATGTACCACAAGATCGACAATTGTTATCAACAACAACAACAAAGTCTACTGCTCGTGGGAATAGTCCAGAAATTAACAAAAATCGTATCACGAGTAGTTCAAGTGGTGGAATTCCAACGGTAATAGTAGATGGAAGAACGGTATTAGTCGATAATGAAGAACGACAATCATCATCGACGCCGGTCGACAATAAAACGCCACCGGATCCAGAATTCGATGTCAAGTCCTACTTTAGTCGGCTAGATGCACCACCTAGTCCGGGCGGGCCGGAGAAGAATATCAATAAAATAATGACGGTACACGATGATGATGATGATGATGATGATGATGGTGTAGTACCCATGGATATCATTAAAGTTGGAGAAGTAGATACGAAGAATAATGGGACTATGACTGTTGGTGGTAAGAATGATGCTACTAATGTTACATCATCATCATCAAAGTCAACAACGGCAAAGAGGAGCAACAATCATTCACGACGTAGTCCGCCAGTGGATCCACCCGAAATCGGACGCGGTCGTGATTGTAAACCCACCTCATCCTCCACCCATAATTCTGCACATAATCGGACATCAACTTCTTCATCCAAGAGCAAGAATAATATGCAAAGTAGCGGTAGTATTAGCGAAAAGAAAAATAGCAATATTACGAGTCGGAAAAACAAAAGTGCGAGTAGCAGTAGTATTAGCAGAACAGTTACAGCTGCTCAATCTGCATCATCATCATCGTCATCATCATCGTTGCGCAACAAAGCTTCTCCTGCTACTACAATAGTTACTACTACGTCTGATGTAATGACGGAGGTACCAGATGGGGGGAGCAGTGTTGACGGAACGTGGTCCGTGACATTAGGCCGGCCAAAGGGAATACTAAAGAATAGCGGTAAGCATATCCCAATAATGAAATTTGGTCAATTAGTATCTGAGTCAATTATTAACGAACATGCATCGGTAATGACAATGGATCACCATGATGACGATTCTGATGATGATTCGGATCCTGATATTTCACAAAGGAAGGAGCATCGTGCTGCTATTGTCCCATTCAATCACAACGATGGTAATGATTCAGTGACATCCGATCAAAGTAAAAGTACGTTCAATACAACGAGGAGTGCAGTATCCACGAAGAGTGGATACAAGCCTGGAAAGTATGCCTCGTTGAATAAACAATTTGCGGCAGTGAATGAAGATGATGACGATGATGACGACAACACCAATAATGATGATGATGATTTTAATGATGTGGGTACTTACGAGTCATATATGGTAGGAGGGAATGATGGAGATGATAATAGTGACGACGACGACGATGATGATGATGATGAAACACTCGACACATATGGCACCAACACTAAGAATTCACAACAACGGTTCGATCGGACCATGACACACTTTTTACGTACGACTGATCTCGGACTAACCCAAGACACTGTATTCGCAGAGCAATTCTTGGATGATGCACAAATGAAGGCTGAACCACACTTTCATCATCCAAGTCCACACCCGCCACCGGGCGTACAGTTCAATATTGATGAGAATTGGGTTTGTTTGGATGACGGGATACAAGGGTCGCATAGCCCAATAGCACCACAAACCGTCGATGCATTAGTTGCCATGGGATATCGTGCAGTGACGGATCCTATGATGTGGACACCCACGGCCAAGACACGTAAATACATGACCGAGAAGGGTTTGGGCTTTGATGATATACCCATCCCTGGCCCATTAGCCGAGGGAGAAGGCACATCTGGTGATACTGCATCATGTTTGCTATGGACTGGCAAATTTACACATAAATATCATGGTCATGATCAACCCGCCGTACGATCACAGGGCATTGTGAATATGAGCCCCGAGGATCTAGTTGATCTGCTCATGGATTCGACCCGCGTGAATGAATATAACAAGTGCAATATTGGCAGAGATGATGAGGTTACACTTAGCGATGGGAAAAATCTTGATAGTTGTCCCTTCTCTGGACAACGAAAGAAACGACTCACCGGTGTGGTAATGCGTGGTGCCAAGGTTGTGGATGGTACCGCAGTCTTTGATTCTGAGACTGATGATGAAGCCGAGACGGATGATGATGACGAGGAACAGATATTTGAAGAGACATTCGATGAGGATGGTACCATGAAATCATCTGTCCGTACATTCAGTTCAAAGCGGAGTAGAAAACCCCGTCAATCCAAATTTGTGGGTGTAACAAAATTTGTCAGAACGAGGAATAAGCCTCCACTATTACGGCGAGTACTAGAATTCTTTACATTCCTCCACTGTCGTGAATTAACAGATGATCAAGGTGGGCAGGGATACATTATAGTAGCTCGAGCAGTAACGCCCGGTTCCATTGACGTTGAGAGTAGTAAGAAGAGTATAATGCATTCTGAAATATTGCTGAATGTATATATTATACGACGATTGAGTCATAATGCAAAGGTGAGTAATAGTAGTAGTAGCTCAAGGCGACGGGGTGGTAGCTCCAGTAGAAGTGTCAAGAGTGTAAACACCAGCAGGACGAAGGCGAGTAAATCAGATTTGTCAAATAGGTGTTTAATGATCAACTTGCATCATATGAAATGTCCCATGGTACCCAATATGTTGGCGAAGAAGGTTGGACTATCAGCGGCATCCACTTTTCTAACAGACATACGAAATTGTTGTGATTAATAATATAAATACATTACATTAGACATGATCAAATTGGCAACACTGAATGTACTTTTTAATTGCAGTATTCTCATTAGTCAAGCCCCACTCTGGTGGACGGCCCTCTAAGACATCATGCATAAAGCATGTGGTGGCCAAATTCTCATATTTTGTTCCAACTAATACCCATTCGTTGGATTTACCAAACACAGGTGCCCACTGTTCCCCTTGTAGATTAAAATCGACAGAATGACCTCCCATAGGCGCTTTTCCAGCCCCGTGTGGACAATAGGCTGAATACGGGCATAATTTCTTCCCACCAAGATTCGTGCAGAATTCTTCAGCATCGGTGTAAGAGCCACCCTTCCAACCGTGGCTTTGATCTAGCCAAATTGACTGCATAGCCTTACTAATATCATCCTCGACCTTCAATAAAGATTGATTCATGCAGCACAGAATATGCTCCTTCAAATCAGTATGAGGTTGATCCAAAGTCCACGGTGGAGATTCTCCATCATTAAGATCTTCATACTTGTGGCAGGTACTTTGACGTCCGTCCATACTTTCTGGATCACCAGTTAACGTCCCAATCAAGATATACTTATTACTTATTTCAACCTCTAAGTTGTTGTAACTCCCCCACGGCGCCCATTGCTCTCCAATGACTGCATCTTTTTGCAAGAATAATGGTTTGTCAATCCGAGCGCCATGTGGACAATCTATAAATAGACAGGTTGGTTGAGATGAGAGAGGGCTGTTATATTGTCATTGCGAAAATAGCTAGATGTGCACTTACATGCCTCTGCCGGACATAAATGCATTTCCCCGATGGATTGACAAAAGTAATCAGCCTCAGCGTGTGTTGTTCCTGAGAATAACAAAGATCAGAAAGACAAAGCAACATTGATCTGAGGATGCGATAAACTTCACGCAAAATAATTGCGCACAATGTCACGCACCATGATAGCCCTCATGCCTGCCAAACCAAATGGGTTTCATTGTATCCAATATAATTTCCTCTGCCGGGGTGAGTATCATTACCGTGTCGTCTATTTCGACATTATTGTCTTTCTCTAGCTCGTCGCAGCATAGGATATGCCGTGTAATTTCCTCATTTCCTATCCCATTCAATCCCCAACTTGGTGGATATGGCTCGATGTCACTGTACTTCATGCATGTACCCGTTGCATTACCAACTCTGGCCCACGCATTCGGAGCATCTATTATTGGTACCCACCCCGGCTCCACTTCTCCCAAAACCGAACCACCATCGGACTTCATTGGACATACCACATTGTACGGACAAGGAATCCTCGAGCCTTGTGTGGCACAAAATGAGATCCCGTCGAGATACTTTTGGCCCTTCCACCCAGTGTTGCGATCAAACTTCATGACTCGAACATTTTCGGGATTTTTCTGAATGTTCCCAAGGTTACTTACATCATTTCGACAGCACATCAAGTATTCTGTAAAGCTTGAACTATCCTCGCCTGTTTTCCCCCACTCAGGATAAACACCACTCAATGCATGATAAGTCATACACAATATATTTTTATCTACCTTACCGATCTGGACCCAGTGATTTTTTCCATCACCCGTTGGCGCCCATTGAGATGTACCTTTAATCTCACCAAGCGAATCGCTCTGATTATCGTCATTGTAGACAGCATTCCGTTCACCCATGGGACAATCTTGAAGGAATGACAAGAATATGAGAACTCCTCATCATGCACATTAATTTTCAAAAGCAATTTATCAAGTTCAAGTAACTCACATGTTTCATAGTTACATAACGTATGTCCACCCGACTCCAAGGAACTACAGAATGACACGGCTTCACCATACGAGCTTCCTTGCCATCCGTCCGAACGTGTATACCACTTTGGATCGAAGCGTAGTCCTTCTGTGTTCGCCTGTATCAGAGCCTGATCAGCGGTAGCATGTCCATCGGAAGTTGTTGATGATTCAATCGCGGCACTGCTATCACTCACTGCTGTTGTCATTTTACTACAGCACATGATGGCCTGGGTAATACTTTCACCACTATCATCATCGCCGGCCTCCCCCCAAGCCGGATTCTCATAGTAAATATTCACATAGGTCCGACAATAGTCGGCTCCACTCCCAATCGTCACCCAATCGTTGTACGAATCGGCAATTGGTATCCACTGTTGCGGGTCTACACTATCATTAGCAACAGCTTGTGGCCCCGCGGGACATATCACATCGTACGGACACAATTCCCCAGCATGTTCTTGTGTGCAAAAGTTCACAGCCTCGTTCCACGTGTGTCCCTCCCATCCATCCGAGCGGTCATACCGCTTTGGTTCAAGATTACCCACAAACTCATCCGATAGACTGTCAACCGACGCAACGCTTGCTGTTGTCGAATCATTATAATGAACACCAATCTCCTCCATCGAAGACGACGACGATTCGATCATGTCCAAGTTATTGCAGCAAACTAAATACCTTGTCATCATTTCACTATTCTCGTCACTACTAAATGAGACATCTCCCCAAAGTGGATCCTCAAAGTATACACTCATATATGTCAAACAAACATCATCACCTAATCCGACCATGACCCAATTGTTCATTGGCGTAATTAGTGGTGTCCAATGAACATGTGAAATATCTGTCTTTTCACCCACGACACCACCAAATGGAATATGACGTGGACCAGTAGGACACACTGTCGAGTATGGGCACAGTGTGCCAGTCCCCCCAGCATGCTTGTGTTTACAAAATAATACAGCGTCATCCCACGTCCGTCCATTCCATCCATCGGAACGGTCATACCATTTAGGACTGTACTTCTCTGCTTCTTTATATTCATTGGCAATGATGCTCTGTTCGACTATTATAGGGTTTGTTGTTGATGACTCCTCCTCCACTAACGTGGCAGTCTCGGGTGTTGTTGTGATTGGTTGTGCCATCATGCTGCTACTACTACTATCAATCATTGTAGTAGACTCAATTTCTGTGACAGATGACATATCCTTACAGCATAATACATACCGTGTTTGCTCTTCAATACTCGATAAAGACAACCCCCCTGATGTTGATATTGCCCAGTCTGGCTTATTCGGTACACAACCATTACCATCATTTGAACTAACTTGAACCCAACCATTATGATAGTCCGATATAGGACTATATTGTATAACATTCTCATCATCCTTATACTTGCCACCCGCTGGGACACTTCCAGCTGAGTCGGGACAGTATGCCTCATATGGACATAATGCCATATTATGATTACTGTTGTTGCTGTTGCTGTTACTACTACTACTTGAAGATGATGATTGCTGTGATTGACAAAACTTGGTTGCCCATACATAATCTGTACCAGGATATTGATCGGCAGCGCGTGAGAACCATATGGGGTGATGCTTTTCGGCCATTAATTCATAATACAATAAATTATTTTCAATAGTTTCAATATCTGTAGTATCATCAACTTCATTCGTAGCATCATCATCAACAATAGAATCATCATCATCAGTGGTGGTAGTAAAAAATTCAGTTGCAATGTCCGAAGTAGTAGTAGTAGTAGTAGTGCTAGCAATAGTATCATTCGGATCATAAGTTGTGGCATGATGCTGTGCATTATTGAGCACGTCGGATATAATAGTTGATGCAGCCGACGATGTCGACGACGACGACGGTTGATATTGGTGATCCAATGGTGTAGTAGGCTTGGCATGATCGGTGGTAGTAGTAGTAGTAGTAAATCCATCATCATTAAATCCATTATTTGGACCGATCATCATAGTTGCACCACCGCCACCCTGCTGAGGTTGCTGTTGTTGACCTTCCATGCCCCAATCCATCATGTCATTCGTAGTCATCTGTGGGGTCTGTATATTATTGTTGTCATTCTCATGTTGTCGTTCCTCGTAATATTCTTTACCAAATTTTTCCATTTCAATAATTTGTGGATTATTAGTTCGATGTAATTTAACAATCCCAAGAATTGTACCAATGACTATTGCCAATAGTATAACACTACTTATACCGCGCTTCGTGTGCTTCGACTTGAGATAGGATATTGCATACTTTCTCTTCTTCCGATTCATATTGTTCAATTGATATGGAAATTCGTCTACTAATTGAGGATTATTATTCTCATTTTCATCATCATCGATTGAAAATAATTGTTGTTTTTGTGCTGAAGAATCATTCTATTCAAAAAGCATAGAGTCATTAATATGAATGATGAGAAAGAAAAAAACGAGAACGAAGCAATAGGTAAAATATGCCGGTTATTTTGTATGTGATATTATTTTCAGTACATACCATCGTCCCCTTCACGCCTTGTCCCCCTCGCAGCACGGCCGCCGCATCGTTATCTCCATCGCCATTCTCGACGTCCTCGTCATCGTGCGTTCCAGTAATGGTTAACGACACGAGGCCATCGTCGTTCTCGCCATTGCCGCCATCGCCATCATCGAAATCGCGAGAAACATAGTCTTTAAAATTGGCCATTAATTCAGCTGTGCGCTGGGATAATAACACCCTCGCGCGATATTCCTCTTGCGAATTGGGATCGCCATCTTCTGCATAAGAATCCTCGTCTCCGCCGCCGGTCGGCGTTGTCGTCGTTGTCATCGCTGTCATCGTTGTCGTCACGCGCAGGGATTTAATGAGGAGCCCTCTCTAGGATCGGATCGCTCCCGCTAAAACTTCCTGTCAACCTAATACAATACAATACAATACAATACAACTTAAGAAATTAGGTAAAGAATTAATACTACCTAGACCTTTTCCACCTGAAAACGGAGTCTTATCGTTCGGACGGGGCGCACTCAAAAATAATACTTTAAGTATTATTTTACACTTCAACTCTTTGTATCTTTTGTTGTCACGATGCGATTGTTTTCGACCTTGTATTTAAGTTGTAGAGCATCTTCTTGCCTTTTTGCAGATATACTTTTACAACTTAAATTTCAATTGGAGATGCCGGATTTGTCCACCTCTCCTGCCTTACTAATTATGCGGCATCCAAAAGTAAGCAGGCTCGTGGCATGCAGGAATTCATTACGCCGTGGTATCTTTGTCCTAATTGTAACCAGTACTATCAAAATGAGCTTGCTATTGATATCGCGAATAGGTTTGTGTCGTTCGTCCGAAGGCAGTATCCACGCGATACACAACGACAGGTGGAGTCTCTTTTTGTGAAGCTGGGTGCACTCGATAATATGCTCGACAGGTTGCAACCTAGGCGAAAGAGAGAAGCCGGAGTAACTGCAAATGTACTGCTATCCATGATTGATCGGATGAAGAATGAATCACCGCTATCAAAACGATACTCCAAATTTGAAGCATATGCATACAACACCCATGGTCGTATTGCTGTCGATGAGGGAACAGAAGAGAGTGCAAGGAGGGCAGTGACTCACTTTGAAAACGCACTGGAAGTGCATGTATCAAATGGCGATGATGAGGGTATTGCCATCGCAAAGAGAAACAGAGCTGTTGCAACGTCAAAGTACGAAGGTGGCAGTAATGAGGAGGTGTTGGAGACATCCCGAAAACTGTATGAATTGCGTATCGCTGAACTGGGGGAAGAGAGTGAATACACAATTCATGCGGGTAAACAATACGCTATTGACCTACATGACGCCAACCGTGGGGATGAGGCAAGGGAACTTATGATCAAGTTATTGGCCACGAGCATGCAAGTCCTTGGTCCTGACCACAATGTCACCAAGGACGTTGAATCAACACTCTAGTGTGTCAATAATGAGTCTATCAAAAATGATGCTGATCAAGACTAGTTTTCTTTTCAATGATGAAGCTTTATCGCAGAGAGTGAGTGACCCAGACAAGATTGGAGTGTCTGGAACATTGTCTATATCCACAGTAATTAACCCCCTTAGCTTGTGCAAAACTATACAGCCGTTATTGATCAATACTTTCTGATACTATAACGTTGATGCATGAATTCCACCAACATCTACTGCCAGACACCTCGAGATCCAACTGAACTTGTTGCTCTATTTCCTCGTGCAACACTTACTCTTTGCAATTTATCACTCGATGACAGTTTCACACGTACAATGTCAGCATTGTTCTCATCACAGTTCCTCCAAATCTTTAAAGCCACAGTGTCTCCATCAGCACGAGCCTCAATTGCAGATAACAGATCTTCCACAGTCACGACCATTTCGCCATTAACCTCTGCAATTAGGTCGCCGAGTACAATCGTGCCATCTGATTGCAGCTCTGTGGCTTTCAAGCCTGATATCTGTGCAGGTGAGCCCGCTAGTACTTCCACAATCAACACACCATTCAATTTCTTTCGTAATTGCATCTCAATAGAGCGCAGCACCCTGTCATCTGCTACATTCACACCAATTGTTGGCCTCACAACACGTCCATATCTTATGATTTGATTCACAACCCGCCTGACGGTATCCACTGGGATCGAGAATCCAATCCCAGCACTTGCCCCCGATGGACTATAAATGGCCATATTCACACCAATAAGGCGTCCACGCGAGTCTAGCAGTGGACCACCCGAATTTCCCGGATTAATGGCCGCGTCACTTTGGATGCAACCTTTGATAGGCCTACCTCCCACACCATCCACATCTCTTCCTAATGCCGAAACGACGCCGGTGGTTAATGTGTAATCCAACCCAAACGGATTGCCAAGGGCCAATACACTCTGCCCTACTTGCAGATCACTCGAGGATCCAACAGGTACTGGTGTTGGTAAATTTTTGGTTGATATCCTTAACACGGCCAAATCCTTTTCTGGTTCATATCCAACAATCGTAGCAGTTTGGGACTCCATCCCTTGTAACTTTACTTTTATTACTGGATTATTCATCTTTGTGGCAGACGCAATGACATGATAGTTGGTAACAATATGACCCTTGTCGTCCCATAGAAATCCAGATCCAGCACCGATGGGTACCTCTGTGCCCTTGAGACTGAAGCCACGTTGAATGACCTGCTGTTGAGAGGATGTTTGAATGTATGCAACTGCCGGAGACGCCTTCTTGAATGTATTCACAATACGATTTTCTTCACTTGACAAACCATTTCCGTACGAGTCGTTACCACTGGAAGAAAAAGCGAAACTGTTGGAGGCAGCAGGGGCCATGCCTCTACTGCTAATCAACCTGTCCACCAAATCCTTCTTCTCAAGACAATCGCGATAGTCTACGCCACGATCAATCAATAGACGCTTAAGCTCTGCCACTGAAAGTGCAGAAAGAGCGCCGGAGCTGTTGGAAACGTAATCTCCGCCACTAATACCACCACCACCACCACGAAATGCACTGCTCACTCGACGAAGAAAGCTGGTGCATTCGAGATTCTTGTCGTCGTCAAAGGGAAGCAAGTTATCATTGTTATCATCGTAGCCCCCGTTGTTGAAGAAAAGTTTGGATTTGTACTTTGGGAATGAAATTGTCGTAGCCGGCAAC
>Ga0247833_1008554_pt1 | contig 10334 bp, 3 predicted proteins | sample LaCruzMarch2015__7_FD_187117 | JGI IMG/M metagenome (GOLD analysis project Ga0247833, IMG submission 187117) | Freshwater microbial communities from meromictic Lake La Cruz, Castile-La Mancha, Spain - LaCruzMarch2015_8m | ecosystem: Environmental > Aquatic > Freshwater > Lake | place: Spain...
TTAAATTTCGCCTCCTCCTCGGCAGCAATTCGAGAAGCTTTGACAATTGATTCCTTGCTATCATCAATCTTAGTAGTGGTGTCAGTTCGTTTTTTCGGGGCCGACTTACCGAATCCTTTTGCTTTCAACGACTCTTGGACATTCGTCTGTCTAGTTTTAAGCTCCTTGGTAGCCCATTCCTCAGCATCCATTCTCCACTGAGTTTCATTTACTGAGACCTTCTTCGTCAGTTCTGCCTGTGACTCCACCTTGGCTGAGTTATCAACGCGTTCCAATTCAGCTCGCTCAGTAATGTCGATTACCGACTCTTTCATACCCTCTTCACTATTATCCCCACTAATTGTATCGACATTATTTCGTAGCTGTTGCATTTGAGATTCGATTGCAACTTTTTCAGTAAGCGCCAGTTTCTTTTGCTTTGTTGCCTCGACAGCGGCCATATGAATAGCATTCATATTCTTCGTAATCTGTGCAACTAATTCATATTCGGCATGAAGTTTCTTATTCACTACTACAAGCTCGTCTGACTTGTTCTTTAGTAATGCATCTTTCACTTTGGATTCCTCTATCAGCTGCATTCGTAAGCTATCTACTTCGTCTGACTTGGCTTGGATTGTTTGGTCGGTATTCATCTGTATGGCAGAGACTTTATTCCTTAACTCAAAGATTTTCGTTGTCATTTCATTCTCAATGTCACGTCGGTTGTTCTCTACCTCTTCTTTAGCTTTGGTTAAGCTAGTCATTTCTACCTGCATAGACAAAACAAGTTCGTCACGCTGCTGAAGGGCGACCTGTGCCGATGTTTGATCATCCACCAACTTCTTTTCTAACTGTGAAATTTGAGTCTTGAGCTGACTTTCTATACTGTCTCTTTCGGTGATTGCCTGTAATTTCAATGCAGTTTCTGCTTGCACGGCGGAAGTGAGCTCTTTGATACGAGTGTCCAAACGATCTATTTCCATGTTCTTCTCATTGACCACCATTATGGCATTTTTCTGAGCAACTGATATGTCTTGCGTGAGTTGATCGATCTTCATTTGTAACGCCTTCTCCAGCCTTGCCTTTTCTTCCATCGATGACTCCTTTAATTTTATCTCTTCGACGATATTAGCTTTTAGTGTCGCAATAACTGTATCCAATTTCCTAATCTCATTCGTCCTGTCATCGATGGCTTTTTGTGAATTTGTTTGGAGTAACATCATATCCTTCTTCAATTGATTTATTTCGGTAGTAAGGTCAATCCTTTCTTTCGCTGCCGAGTCTTGTAGCTTTCTCATCTCGACGGCTTGACTATCAAGTGCCTTTCGGGCCTCTGCACGAACAATTTCTACCGCCTTTGTCGCATCATCAAGTTTCTGTTGAAGTAAGGATTCGATTCCAGTCTTACCCGACAGTACCTCCTGACGTAACGAAATCTCCTTATCAACACACGCAGTTAAATTTGATACCATACCCTTCAATGTATCAATTTCGGCAACCTTTGATAGAACATCTTTCCGTGAGGAAGTTTGAACAATATTAATTTCACTTGATAATTGTTCGTTCTTTTTCATCATTTCCGAGAGGCTACTCTCCTTCATCCGTAATTCATCATCACGTTGTCGAATTTCTAAATCAGCATTATTTAACAATTCACTCATGTTCTTCATATCGGACTGTAGTTGTTTACTCTTCTCTGCCTCGTTCGTGACTGCTGCAATAGCCTTCTCCACTTGTATATTCATCGACTCAAGTTCAACACTTTGTGTACGCATTGCCTTCTCGGCATTCTCGACGGCAAGTAGTAGTGATTGCTCTAATTTCGACTTGGTCTGCATAGCCTCATCCCGTAACCCTTGTGCCTCCTTGATTTCACGTGACAAGTCCTTGATTTCAGTAGTCAATGCAGTAATAGTCCCTTGTGAAGTACTCTTGACTGAATCAAGGTCACGTCATAATTGAGAAATTTCAGTCTCAAGCGCACCCTGCTGCTCCTTCCCCACCATATCTAACGTTACAATCTTTGTCTTGGCCGAATTGTTCGCAACTTCCATATCATTGAGTACAGTATCATACTTGCCTTGTAAGTCAGCTAGCATTCTCTCCTTCTTTGCAAGGATTTCATCACGCTTGGTGATTTCGTTATTGGCATTAGTCAAAGAATTACTCATTTCTGTACGTACACGTTCGAATTCAGCAATGGATACCAAGTTATCATTAGCAGCAGTAGCACCTTTTGCTTTTAATTCATCTCGAAGTGCCGATATTTTCTCATTTGCATTCTCAATACGACGTTCCATGTCAGACCTTACATCAATCAATTGTCGTTCCAATGAGACATTCGTTGCCTCTAGCGCGGGGATGGTAGTCGTGACTTGACGTTCTAATACTTCTACCTCGAGCAATAGTGCATCAATCTGCCGCGCATTAATGTCTTGTGCTTGCGTAAGATTGGCAATTGTACTTTCTTTCGTAACGAGATTTAGTTTCAGTTCCTTTTCCATATCCGAATACATTTCAAGACGTTCTTTGTATTCTATTACTTCTTGGCTCGTAATACCAGAGTACACTCATATTTCTTGTTTGAATTCTCACGCTTATACTTATTATCACCACCACCTCCAATGCTACGATTGTCTTCGCCCCGACCGAAGATCCAATAGCGCCGCAAAAACAATGATTTCGGCAGAAACTAATTGAAATTTTAAATGCTAAAGTTCAAGTAGACTCGCTGAGCATGACGGACGCGGCGAACAACATTGACGCGTTTAGCATCGATGATACAGAAACGGTAATCAAATCGGCCATCGGATCGGTTCTCACGGATTCGTCGTACAAACCGTAAGTTTATACTACGCTTGTCATTGCTCCGTCACCGATCCAATCCATCCTAACCATTGATGTCTTTCCCCAGCGCCAAAATCAACGATTGGTCCAACAGCATAATCACAGCGGCACTCAAGGGTCTTCAGTCATTGAATCGTCCATACAAGTATGCCATCACTGTCATTATTATGCAAAAGACTGGTGCAGGCCTTGTTAGTGCTGCATCGACCTATTGGGATATCAAAAAGGATGGCCTGTGTAAGGTGGTGTGGGAAAACTCCACAATGCATTGCGTTGTGACAGCGTACGGAACAAACGTGAATATTGACTATCCTGAGGATGTAGGAAGAATGGACGTCGCATCAGTTGAAGTTCGTTGAAAAATTTATCCTACTTTAAACCTCCTCCTCTTCTCTATCCTCATCCTCGGAAAGCTCGTGCTCTGAACCAGTGATCCATGACTTCAATCGATCTTTAGCCTCTAAATAAAGTTTTGGCACCGGTGCTCGTTGCACGGCCTCCTTTCCATCACTAAAGCGACCCGCGTACATATTCCGAAGAAAGTTATCGGCCAATGCGCTCTTCATGTTAACAGTACGATTCTCTTCCCCATGTCGTGCCCAAAGCGGTTCCTCCTTCGGTGGACGTGATCGTTCAATCTGTAGCTTTCGTCGACCAGCCTCATTCTGAACCTCCAGATCTTCTGGATTAGCTAGATTCATCCATATTTGCATTGGATCAACTCTCTTCAGCGAGGGTGGCCGTGCTAATTCTTCCACACGCTGAATTGTTGTTTCGGGTATCGATGATGTCATCGATGAGTAGAATATGTCATTTTCCTCTGTCAGTACTCCAGTTTCATCCGTCCTACGTACTTTACCTAGATTTGTTAACCCTGGTGGTTTGATTGGAGTGTATCTATGTAGAGGACGGCCACGTACCCCGTATTTCTTTGTTTGATGTTTGAGACTTTCTGGTAATAGCAATGAGGACTTTTGTATGTCAACCGAGTCCATCTCTTGTGTACCTGTTAGGGCCATCGATGCAAGGAATTTACTTTCCTCTGCTAAATGCAAATAACTCAATAAAGTCACATCCATATTCAAACCAGAATTTTCATGAGTAATATTCTCAGAATGATCTTGTATGGCAACACCACCATTAGAAAGTATCATATGTATCATCCTATTTACCAGCTCAGTATTCAAATTGGACTGTACATCACTCGGATTGGACGTAATTGGCAAACCCCAAAGCATGATCCCCTCAATATTACCAGACCGATCAACATAATATACAACACCTGATCCATAGACAGGGAGAGAACCTCTGCCACCATTAGGGTTTGACAAGGCGGTTCGTTTTCTATTCATATTCCTAGTAGCTCGTTTCATGAATGCATTCGGTCCAACAACACTATCATTCTCACTACTCCTTGTTTCAATGAAGGATTGATTAGTATTCGTCCACCAAAATCCATGTGTTGCCATGCTCTCTGAGTCACACCGTCCGACACATAAGGCATGTATCCCCATCGAGTACAGAGCAAATGTCTTATTTGCTGAGTTAGTAGATTGCTTATTAGCAGTAGTAACGGCGGTCTCATTTGCTTCGTCGTGGTTATTCTCTGAAATATAGGGTACTATGTCAGATCGCCAAACGGGGATCGTTCCTTGCAAGTAAAAAGGCGATGCTACAGCTGCTGATGCTGTCATATCAGCAATTCCCGAACCACTCTTGACCATGTTCATTGCAGCAATTTCGCCCGCTAATCGTGCATTGACATGTCGTCCACCCGCCACCTCGGCCTGTCCAGTGCGTGCGTTTGGATATTTGGCCACTGATCCTGCCGCATACAATGATGAGGCTGCATGAAATTCTGAATTTGTTACTATACGTCCATCATCTAAGTAACATGTTACTATTGGTGGTGATATCAATGATGACCATGGTAAATGATCCATCGTGGTGCCATATGATGATGATGAGGAGGAGGAAGTAGCATTGTTGCCATTATTGGATGAAGAAGATACTGTAGGAATGACTGCTGTGCCATATAACCCATCCACACTTGGTGCCAATACTAACAAGTCCGTGAATATACGTTTCGTATCCATTGTATCATATGTTTTAATCGTAAATAATTCCAATTGTGACGGGCTTAAATTAGCATCATCATCATCGTCTGATGATATCATGGGTCGGTCCATGGAAACATATTGTGTCATAGCACGCTCTTCGACCATGATCCCATTCTGTCGTAATCGTTTACTTATTGCAGTACTAAGATACCGGGGTAAGGTCTTACACATTGGTCCTGCATTACCAAAGATTAGTATAACCTTTTCGGTATCATCATTGCTACTGCAACTGCTACTACTACCCATCTGTTGTTGTTGGTGTTGATTGATACGTACCAAGTGTGCCACGAGCTCTAATGCTTCATATCCACTCCCCATAACAGCCACAGTTGCACCCTGCGATATCGCCAAGCTGGATACCATACGTACATTTGTTGGATCTAAGATTGGTAAATTTGATTTGCTGCTGCTATTGTTTTTTATTGCTTTTGCTGTTGCTTTTGTTGCTGTTGTTGGTAGTGATGATAATTGTGGTGGTATTGTCGTACTACGTAATTCAAGTATTCTACTATAGGCATCAGGTCGAATACAACTGTCGGGCGGAGGCGCGCCTCGTGATCCAGTTGCCAATAGTGCTGATTTACGATAATGTACGGTGGATACTACGTTATCGTTCACGTCATTAGTTGTTGGATGCAATGCTATGGGATGAACATGTATACACTTATGTGTATGATCAATATGCCTTGCACGTGTGGGCAGATAATAATGATGCATCCGTCCTCCATCTATTGCTGCTGTTGTTACTGCAGTGGTCGTTCTATTCAATATATTGTAGCTCCTTCTATCTTGGGCATTGATATTGGGATGCTGGTGTTGTCGACTATTGTTATTACTAATATATGGTCGGACGTGTGGGTCAATAATAACAACCTCTGCATTCGGTTCTAACTGTTTAATTGTCCGTACTGCAGATTGACCTGCCTTACCATGACCTACAATAGCATAATCACAATGCACAATGTCTCCTCCTTGTTTCACTAGTTTTTCTTTGTCAAGCGTACTGCTTTTTGATTTAGTTATTATTGATTGGCTGCTTCTATTGATTGATGTGGGTGACGATGCCAATAGCGTTGACTCTCTTATGGAATTATTGCTGCTATTGTTGTAGTTGTAGAACCGCGCCGTTTCCAAGCGACGTGGATCCTTGTCTACTAATATTGCAGCCATGGCTGTTGTTGTTTTGCTACCATCGTCAGACTGGACGGAAGAAAACGTTGCGGCAAATGCTGCTGCTGCGACGGTTGCTAGCAACCCAGCCGATGTCGTGGCGCTTGGATTGTGCTTGCGGGCTAAGTGCATATGTCTTGCTGGTGTCGCGAGTCATGTAGACACAGTAAGTTCCTACATAAATATTTCGTCCAAGTAGGCAGTTGATTTAGAAATTTCTGTGGGGCAGTTGATTTGAATTGTCAACTTTCTTCCAACCTTCAGTCAGTCGCGTCGTCGTGGCCTCTCTGTGATCGGGACTGGCCCCACACCTGTACCGAAAGGGGTCATACTACCATGTCCATGCCCATGATGAAGTTGGACGTTATTACCATGTCCATGATGAAGGTGGAGAACAGCAGCAACATATTCGCCAGTGCGGTTACTGTAGGAGTAGGAGGTCCATCATCAAGCAAGGCGACCAAGACCAAGAAAGGGGATGATTACAGTAACACGCCTACTAGACGGCCAAAGGCTGCCAAGGCCAAGGAGGGAGTGGATGCTGCGATAAAAGATGATAATAAGGAATCAAAGACTGGGAAGGCGATAGCTAATATCAGTAAGAGTGGTAAGGGGCTGTCAATTGCTGCTAATGCTAGTAGTAGTGTTACATATGCCAAATCTGGTAAGAATCCCGAGGCTCTACCATCTCAACTATCGTCACCGTCAATATTACCATACTTTGGCGGCACCGACGGTGAGACATGTCGCCAATCAACAATCAATGCATGGAAGGCTACCAACACTCCATTCCACGATGAACTTGATGCAGTCATATCCACTACTTTATATCAAACTGCCAAATCCTATTGTCAATCTCAAATTGATTCATATAACATTGCCTCCGGAGTAGTATGTCTACTTGAAGAACAAAGTAATAATTATAATCTATCCTATGGTGAATTTTGGATGAATGGTAATATATACTTTGATGGTGATTATGATTTGGCAAGTATGTTCTCACAAACGGCCAACTTTACCGATGTTGGAGATGCATCGTCCTGTTTGGCCGATTGCTACACTGGTGGTCCGGGATGTATTGATCTAGCACCATGGCTGGTAAACTACGGACAGGTATCAGTCGAACAGTACTGCAGTCTACAATGGGGACAGATCGATACCATGTATAATGAGATTAAGCTATGTGCCGCCAAGGCAATTGGCAATCCGTCCAATATGACACAATTGGAGTATGTGAATGAGTTTCGATATCAGTTGGCAACACAGCAGGAATGTTCATATAAGTCATGTTTCCCCGAGTTGGATAATGCTATAGTAGCAACCTCCTGCCCTAGCATAACAACAAATCCTCCCACTAACGAACCAACTCCCGTTATTGACCCACCCAGAGAAATTCCAACTATCAATAATGGCGTTTACGGACACGGTGCAGTGACTGATCTTACTAGTATTATCATCCTACTTGTTGGCACATGGCTTGTATTTTAAGCAATACAGAGCGGTATCATTCAGTTACTTTATACATAATATTACATGTTTGAACATATGGGGATTACAACATCAGTGGCGGTTGTAGATATGGTGCACGTGTCTGAGTACGAAACGATAGATATCATTCTTAATTTGTTTCATTGTTTAGCTAAAGAGTAGGATAAAAAGACACGGTATCAGTTCATTCATCTATTTGTTACATATCTGTACATAGCTATCTAAGCGATTATCATTTCTGTACAAAATGTGTTGGTATGAGCTCTATTCTCATGTGACTACTTCATACGCCAGAAAGCACCCCCCACCACACACTCGGACTCCAGTTGTGCCTTTAAATCAACATAGGTTTGTATCTCAGTAGCCTTCTTTTCAAGTTCTACCATTGCCTCATCGTGTGACTTAGTTAAATCATCAATTGTCTTATTTAGTTCAATATTCTTAGCAGTGACATCACCCAGAGATTCCTCATGCATACGATTCAAGTCATAAAACACCTTTTTCATCTCATCGAGCTGTTTGTCATGACAGGTTCGTTCATCACTGAGCAATTTGGCCATACTCTTAAGTGCGTCCTGTAACTCGGTAATCTTCTTATTGCTAGTCGTTCTGACTTGGCCGAGTTCTTCACTGACTGAGATGAAATGATTATTTGCGTCATCAAGAGCGATCGAAAGGTTCTGAACTTCATTGGCATTGTTGACAATCTTCAATTCAAGGTCTTCAATTGCAGCCTTGAGCTTTGAACATTCTGTGTTAGAGAGTTCAAGTTGCTTCATGTTCACATCGTTCTGAGTCACCGTCGTATTGTATTTTGTGGTCAATTCTACAGTGTCCTTACTCATAATTCGAACTTCCTCCTTGAAGATATCACTCTCATCCTTGGATAGCCGAAGTTGCGTAGCAAGACTTTTTGTTTCCATCTGCAATGATTGAACTAATGCTGTATTATCCTCCTTCTGTATCTTCATCATCTTCTTCATGTTCGTAACAGTTTCTTCATAGTTGGCTGTCTCGTCGTCTAACTTCTGAGTCATGCACTCAACAAGGTCTACGAGCTGAGCATTCGTCTTCTTCATCTCAGTTATTTCCTTATCCCGGAATGACCTCTCATCGTCGAGGGCTTTACTTGTGCTATTGACAACGTCCAGTAATTCACTATTGCTCTCTTTCAGGGGGGTTATAATACTTTTCAATTTGTTGTTTCTGGAATCAACTTCCTCAAACCGAACCTGTAACGACTTATTGCGTGTGTCAGAATCTTCCAACAAGGAATTAAGGTGCACTATCTCGCTGACACACGCCTTATTCATCGACTCAAGTTCTTGTACAGAATTGGTAAGATTATCACTCTCAGCGTGAGCATGATTAAGCTTTACTCCAAGTGCAGCATTATCAGTCTCCATCTTTTTGCATTGATAGCTCAAGTTGCTGACATTTGTAGTCATGTCATTGATCGTAATATTCTTTGACTCCAACTCATCTTCTAGGTTGGAAATCTGACAATTTTTCTCCTTATTACTGTCGACCAACGATTCTACCACTGATTTGAGATGCTCACTCTCGCCCTTTGACAGCTGACATCGTTCGGTGAGAGACGCAAGCTCAGCCGATTTCTCTTGAAACGAAATACTCATTAGTCGGAGATTAGCACTCATCTCAGCAACTTCAGATTTCTTGGCAGACAAATCATCTTCAAGAATGGAGATGTGCTGGACATGATCCTTGTTGCTAGCGACCAAGACTTCGACACTCATCTTATATTTATCATTCTCTGTTGAGCGTTGCTGAAGTGCATCAGAGAGTGCCAGAATCTCGACTGATTGATCTTCTATTGTTGTATTTCTTTGGCGGATACCCAATGTCATATCTTCAATCGCAATATTCTTTGCTGTCATGTCGGCTTCCAGCAAGGAGATCTGCTGGACGTGAACTTCATTACTTGCAATCAATACATGGATCCTGGACTCACTTTCAGCATTGAGTAGCAGAATTTGCTCTGAAAGATCGGCTATCTCCAACGATTTCTCTTCCAACAATTCGTTCTTGTGATGGATATCTGCACTCATTTCTACGATTGCATTCTTACTTTTGGCCAAATCATCTTCAATAATCGACATCTTCTGGACATTTTCTTCTTTGCTAGCAATCAACGATTTAACAGTCGCCTTCAGTTCGCCACTTTCGGACATAGCTTGATGGAGATGCGCTGTGATATCGTTGATATATGCTGACTTCATATCAATCTCTGTCTTACGCTCATCATTTTCCGCCTTGGAATGATGAAGCTGTTTTGTAAGTTCAGCAATTACCACCGATTTTTCGTTTAACAAAGCAATCATTAGTTGGATATTCTCACTCATCTCGTCATTAGCAATCATCTTGGCCGCCAAATCCTCGTTGAGGGAAGAGATATTATTTACGTACGCCTTGTTGCTTGCGACCAAGGATTCGACCTCTGTCTTGAGACCATACTTCTCAGCCATGGATATTTGAAGGCGGTAAGAGATATTGGCAATCTCAGCCATCTTCTCCTCTAGCAACGCATTCTTCTGCTGGATGTCAGCACTCATTTCGTCAATCGAAATCTTCTTGGCGGTCACATCATCTTCAAGGATCGACATTTGCTGGATGATATCAGTCTTGCTGGCAATCAATTCTTCAATCTCTGCCCTCTGATCAATACACTCGGTCTCGGATAGCCGAAGACGCTCCATAAGGATGTCAATC
>Ga0247833_1008559_pt1 | contig 10329 bp, 9 predicted proteins | sample LaCruzMarch2015__7_FD_187117 | JGI IMG/M metagenome (GOLD analysis project Ga0247833, IMG submission 187117) | Freshwater microbial communities from meromictic Lake La Cruz, Castile-La Mancha, Spain - LaCruzMarch2015_8m | ecosystem: Environmental > Aquatic > Freshwater > Lake | place: Spain...
ATATTTACGGGGTTGGGCGCTTGTATTTTAGCGAGCTCTGCAAATACACTAGCCAGAAAACTTAGCAATAAAGATTCAGCAATCTTAATTATGCTTACATCCACTCTTATTTTGGGTAGCATTGCATTTGTTGGATTTTGTATATCGAATGAACCAATTCACAACGCAGATTTACTGTTATTAATTGCCGTTGGTATATTTGGTTCGCTTTCACAATTTGCTTATATCAAAGCGGTAAGTTTTGCTGAAGTCAGTTTTATATCACCTTTTGAATACACCAGGCTTTTATTGGCTGTTCCTGTTGGGTATTTTGTGTTTGGAGAGTCAGTGAATCTTGGGCAAGCATTTGGAATGCTACTGATTGTTGCAGGTTGCTTATACCTTTCTAGCAAAAAGAGCATCAACTAGTTAGTCTAGCTTTCTTGCAGCTTTGCACAATGTAAACCCCACCCAATATAATAATCACCCCAATGTACTGTGCTACAGTAATTTTTTCCTGCAAAAAGATAATACCAAGAATAATAGTGACAATGGGTTCAAAAACAGAAAGGATAGATGCTTTTGTACTATTAATAGTACGCATAGCTACATACACCAAGTAAATAGGCAATACTGTAGCAAGGATTGCTAACCCGCTGATGTTCCCAATAACCCAAGCTGTAGTTGGTATGTATACAGAGCCTTTGTAGGCTATAAGTAAAGCAAAAACTAAAAAGTTACCGAAACAAATGCAAAAGGTACCGCTTAATACTGACAAGCTTTTAATAGCACGCTGAGAAGAATAAAAATACACACCAAAAGCAAAAGCGCAGAAAAGTCCCCAACCAATTCCTTCTAGGCTTAAGTGCCAATTGCTAGGATCACTCAAAAAAAGCACTCCCACCAATACAATAGCCAGGCCTCTTAAAATAACGGAACTTGGGGGATTTTTTCCATGCAACCAATCAAGCAGCACTACAAAAATAGGGTAACAGTAGAATAGAACCATGGCCAACCCACTGCCAATATACTTAATAGCAAAAAAATAAAAACTTGTGGCGCTTGCATAAAAAATAGAAGAAATACCTATAGTCAGCAGACCTTTTTTGGAAATAACGTCCTTCCAATGTTGCTTAGTATTTAAAAAAGGCAGCAGCACAACAACCGACAAAAGAAAACGCCAAAATAGGAATTCGTTGATTTCAAGCCCTGATTGAAGCAAATAGACGCCAAATAATCCCAAGCTTCCATAAAGAGCCCCAGACAAAATTGCCAGCCAAGTTCCTAAGTTCATATTAAGTCATTCTTACAATAATGGGTTATATAACAAGTCTATATGGAACAGAAACGGAAAGCACGCAGTTTTATGCACTATTTTAAAAATACCTATTTTGTCTTGTTTTATAATTTAATTACTTGACAATTTAGATATGAAACACTATATAACGTTCATCATCAAAACACACTATTAAGGAAATCAAATGAAAAAATCAAAAATATTAGCATTGGCTTTGTGCCTTACTTGTTTACCGGTACATGCTGTTCTAGTAGATGGAGTAGCTTATGAAGTAGAGAAAGCTGCTGTGGGGTATACAGCTCATCCCAGTAGTGTGTTTGGTCCGCTCGATAAAGCACTAGAAGCTCTATACCCTGGCACACTCAAAGGTTACGATAAAGTTGATGTTGAATGTATTGATATTATTTCTGTAGTTCGTAAAATTGAAGCTGATTGGAAATCTGCCACTGGAGAAGAAATACTAGCTTTACGCACGTTCTATTTTGGTAAGTTTTTTGATTTCATGTTTAATTTGAAAGAAAAAAGAGAAAACACACAAGAATTCTTAGATTTGTGGAGCAACATACACCAAGAAGCAACTACAGCCGCAGCGGGTGACGTAGGCGAGCTTCAATGGCGTTTAGTACAAGTTATGTTTGTGCGTGGTTTATTATTAGCATCAGGCGGTGGAAGTGTTCAAGCACAAGACTTATTAAGTAAAATCCCAGATATGACATTATTTTTTGGTGCGCTGGCTGATACCCCACTAAGAATACCAGGTCAACCTGTGGTTCCAGCTTGGCAACATTCTTCTGCTGCTTGCTTTATAAATAGTACAGATGACGAAACCAGAGGTCACGATGTACATAAACCGGGACTACAGCTAGGTTCATTAGACTGGAACACAGTAAAACTTATAAGCAAAGAAGCTAAGCGTCTTGGATTACACAAAGAAGTTTATTTACCAATGGTAGATGCTGGTAAAATTGGCATTACAACACTCGTAAAAATGTGGTTGCACCAAATTTTCAGCGTACCTTTAACATATGGCGAATACACTGCCCATGGCATTAATTTAGGTTCAGCTGTTGGCGCAATGCACGACGAAGCACATGGTATTGTTGATAACCGCAGAAGAGAAGTAAAACAAGCAATAATAAACTTATTGAATGCAGCAAATACAGCTGGTAAAAACCCAAGAGGTGAAGCTTTACCACTAGCAACTAGGCACATGGTTGAGCGTTTTAATGCACTTAACCAAACGTTATTGGCATATGTAGAAGCAAAAGAACGCAGAGCTATAGGGTCATTACTTGATGCCAGAGATTTAGCACCAGAAGATGCAAATAATGCGCAACGTAAAGAAGCTGAAAAAATTGCACGTCGCGAATACAACACTGGCATTGCGGCGTTGTTCCAAGCGTTGCATGAAGAATATGCAATGAAAGCAAATGTACTAGAAGCGCCAACCCTTGAAGATGCAATTGCCCGCTTGTGTGCAAATGCTACAAGTGGAAAAACTTCCGATAAATTTGATGAACTAGAGACTTTCTTCAATTCGCATTCTGATTTAAGTGATCCACAGATTTTTGAAAAAATTGGAACACATTCTTTAGAATCAGTTGGCGTTCATGTTTATGGTAACAATGGAGCAATTGTACCAACGACAATTGCTGAATATGCAGCGCAAGGTAAAGTCTTTATGGACACGTTGCAAGTAAACCGTGGAGCAGTATACACAGAAATACTTTTTGATGTGTTTGGCGGAAAACGCGTAAAGATACAAGTGCCAACGACACACTATTTGGTAAACACTGCAAAAGACGAAAATGCCGTACTAGGTTTAGTTGGACAAAAAGTATCTGAATCAGCCCTACCGACAGATCTCGAAAAACAAGTGTTACCAGCATTACCAGAAGAATACAGAAGAGCAAGCTTAAGAAATGTACGAGAATGGCTAACAGAAGTTGAAACGAGTACAGATGCATTGATTTCTGGCTTAACTGCAGATCTGTTAACTCATATCCCTGCTGAAGCGAAAACTGCTTACAATCAACTGGTAGCAGACCAAAATGCTGAATGGACAGCATTCATGCCACCAGTTGTTGCCCCCGCTCCAGCTGTTACAGAAACAGCCTTAGTACTATGGAGAGCACCTAGCCAACTGTAAAATTAAGAAAAACTTAAATCAGGAGCAACCAAAAGTTGCTCCTTTTTTTCACAACTAATCTACTGAACTAAAGTACTGATAAGCTTTTTTGTTATTGTTTATAGCTGCTCCGTTTTCACAATCTTTAAATTCATTTTTCAAAAACCGTTGCCAAAATGGGCTAAATGGTTTTTCAAAAATTTTGACACCTTCTTTTAATAAATTGGATACTGGAACCCAAGTACATTCACTGACTTCTTTACCATCAACCTTTGGTGTGCCTTCAAATTCGTCACACACATAAAGAAATTCCACCAAAGATTTTTTATCAGGTCGAACTGTATGAGCAACAGCTACAAGCTTTAGTTTGTCTTTATTTAATGTAACGCCGACTTCTTCATGCGTTTCCCGAATTACTGTTTCCTCGGGTGACTCTCCCTTTTCTGAAATTCCACCAATAATATTTGCTATAGTTTTTTGTTGTTCATTTATTATTAAAATTTCCTTCGCACCTGTTTCGGGGTTATTGCGCAGCAAATATACGGCAGCTGCTGTGTATGCGTAGTTAAGCTCTGGGATGTTTCGGCCATTCGCATAAAGATACGTTAAAGTTTTTAATGTCGTGTCCGATTCACAAAATTTAAAACCAATTTTTTCTAGCTTACAAGAAAAATCCCCATGATTAACTGGGATTTGCACATACAAACCATAATTTTTATAAGATTTTTGCATTTCTGCAATCACTCTTTTAAGCTGACTAACAGCCCTATTTGATGGAGATTTAAGCATTATAACAATGTTTTTATATGAATCTATTTTATGATCAAGGTCAGTTAATTTAGAATTTAAAGAAGCAGGAACTATTACCTGAGCCTGAACATCCGCAGCTTCTATTTTTAGAAGTACCGATAATACAACGAATAAGAACTGCAAGTTTTTTAAAAAGAACATTGGGGATAAAAACTTAAGTAACTAACAACGTTGTAAGTTATATTTTTTTGGTAAACAAGTCCCTAATTTATGATTGATTATCCTTCAATAAAACTAAAGCGTTGATACGCTTGTTTGTTTCTATTGATAGCTGCACCTTTTTCTAAGTCTTTAAACTCTCCCTTTAAAAGCTTTTGCCAAATGGGACTGAAAGGTTTTGCAAAAATTTTGACACCGCTTTTTAGTAATTCTGAAAGTGGGGCCCATGTATATTGACGAACTTCAATTCCATCAGCCGTTGGCTTGCCATGAAATTCATCGCAAGTATATAGAAATTCAACATAGGATTTTTTATCAGCCCTGATTGTATGACAAACAGCCACTAACTTTAGTTTTGCTTTATTTAGGTCAACGCTGATTTCTTCACGAGCACACCTAACTACAGCATCTTCTGGTGATTCCCCTTTTTTTAAACAGCCACCTACCAGATTGGATATAGTTTTTTGGGGTTCATTAATAACTAAAGCTTCTTTGGCACCGTTTGGATTAGTCCGTAATAAGCACACCGCTACCACTGAATAAGCATAATTTATATCAGGAATATTTCGCCCATTGGCATAAAGGTAGGTTAAAGTTTTAGCATCGCTATTTAATTCGTATAATCGTAACCCCAACTTTTCTAACTTTGCTGAAAACTCTCCTGCACTAACTGGAATATGAATATATAAACCATAATTTCTATAAGTTATTCCCATTTCGGTGATTATCGTTTGAAGAGAAGAAATATTTCCAGCTGTAGGCTCATCAATCGTTATAACAATATTTTTGTAAGAATCTAGGGTATATATATATTTTTCTTTTTCTAACAAAGTCATTAAGTGATCGGGAATAACAGTTTGTACTTGAACTTCAGACGCTTCTCCTTCCAAAACTTTTATTGCTTCAGCTGCATCTATTTTGAATAAAAACGAAATAATAATGAATAAGAGAGGGGAATTTCTCAAAAAAGTCATAAATTTTAACAAAATTAGACAATAATGCATGCTAACTTAGCCTCTAAAACATTTCAACGGCTTTTCGAACAAGAGTTTTTTGTGTAATGATTTAATCCAAGCGTAACTATTTTAAAAACGAGAAATGGCACAACCATCTGGTCAACCCTTACCTTGGCAATTGAATTTTCAAGATGCGGCATCTCCAGTAATGGAAGGCTTACATGATATGCATAACCTGTTGCTGTATGTCATAACAGGAATTGCAGTAGTTGTCTTTTTACTTCTTGCTTATATATTTTGCAAGTTTCATCACAAACGACACCCTACTCCCATTGCATTTACCCATAACACCACCCTTGAAGTACTTTGGACGATAATACCAATAATTATTTTGATTATAATTGGCATTCCATCGGTTAGGTTACTACACAAAATGGAAGCGCCGATCAATGCTGAGATGACCATTAAAGCTGTTGGACACCAGTGGTATTGGAGTTATGAATACCCAGATGCCAAAAACGAAGGGCAACATTTTGAATTTGATAGCTACATGATTGAAGAAAAAGACCTTAAACCAGGGCAATTACGGTTGCTAGATGTTGATAACCCAATGGTTGTGCCTATTGATACAACCATTCGTGTACTTATCACCGCAGCCGATGTGTTACATAGTTTTGCAGTGCCTTCCCTTGGGATTAAGCGAGATGCAGTTCCAGGTCGAGTTAACGAAACCTGGTTTAGTATTAAAAAACCTGGTACGTATTATGGACAGTGTTCTGAGTTATGCGGTGCAAAACATGGGTTCATGCCGATTGCCGTAAAAGCTGTTTCAAAGGAAGACTATCAGGAATGGTTAAAATCAAAAACAATGCCTGAAACCAAGCCAAAGGAATTGATTAACCACCAAGAAAACTCGAAAAAGGGTCACGTGATTACAAGACATAAGGAAAACGCATGACAGCATCACATTCTTACCCCACTGGATGGCGCCGCTGGTTGCTTTCTACCAATCACAAAGACATTGGTACCCTGTATCTGTTCTTTGCGGCTTTTGGTGGACTTTATGGCGGAATACTTTCTATGTTGATGCGCGCTCAACTAGCACATCCTGGTGGTACTTTGATTGAAGGACAACTTTATAATGTAATCATTACCGGCCATGGATTCTTAATGGTGTTCTTCATGGTAATGCCAGCCTTAATTGGCGGGTTTGGAAACTGGTTTGTGCCGCTTTTAATTGGCGCACCTGATATGGCCTTTCCAAGACTAAATAACGTAAGTTTTTGGCTGATGGTGCCTTCAATTATTTTGTTAACCTTATCAATGGTTGTTGATGCAGGCGCAGGCACTGGATGGACAGTATATCCGCCTTTAAGTTCATTAATAGGCCATAGTGGAATGGCTGTTGATTTTGCCATTTTAAGCTTGCATGTGGCTGGAATTTCTTCAATTTTAGGAGCAATTAATTTTATTACCACCATTTTCAATATGCGCACGCCAGGTATGGGGTTTCATAAAATGCCGTTGTTTGTGTGGGCAATATTAGTAACATCATTCTTACTTTTGCTTTCAGTTCCTGTACTTGCAGGTGGCCTTACTATGCTGTTAACAGATAGGAATTTTGGAACAACTTTTTTTGAACCAGCTGGTGGAGGTGACCCCGTATTGTTTCAACACCTTTTCTGGTTCTTTGGTCACCCTGAAGTTTATGTAATGATCATGCCTGCGTTTGGTATTGTCAGCCATGTGATTTCAACCTTTGCGCGCAAGCCTGTATTTGGATATTTAGGCATGGCATATGCCATGGTTTCAATTGGATTTTTAGGCTTTGTAGTTTGGGCGCACCATATGTTCACCGTAGGCCTAGACCTTTCTACAAAAACCTATTTTACAATTGCAACAATGATTATTGGTGTTCCAACGGGTATAAAAGTATTTAGCTGGATGGCAACTTTATGGGGCGGGTCAATAAAATTCACAACACCAATGTTATTTGCCAGCGGATTTATTCTGTTATTCACAATTGGTGGATTAACAGGCATTGTGCTTTCCAACGGGTCAGTAGATGTGTCGTTACATGATACGTACTACGTGGTGGCCCATTTTCATTACGTATTGTCGATGGGTGCCATGTTTGGTCTGTTTTCAGGAATATATTACTGGATCGGAAAAATGAGCGGATACCAATATAATGAAACATTAGGAAAAATTCATTTTTGGCTAACGTTTGTGGGCGTAAACATTGCGTTTTTCCCCATGCATTTTTTAGGGCTTGCTGGTATGCCAAGACGTGTTCCCGATTACCCTGATGCGTATTCTGGTTGGAACTATGTATCATCTGTTGGTGCGGTGATTTCGTTTTCAGCAGCCTTGTTTTTCTTTTATGTAATTTACAGAGTGTTTAAAGATAAAACACCATGCCCGAATAACCCGTGGGGGGATGGAGCAGATACTTTGGAATGGACACTACCTTCACCACCTGACTTTCATAGCTTTGAAACATTACCGGTTATAAAATGATAGTGTCTTCACCCGATGCAGACACAGGCCCTTCAGTACGTAACTTTTGGGAACTTCTAAAGCCCCGAGTTATGAGTTTGGTAATTTTTACCGGATTCTGTGGCTTGTGGATTGCCCCTGGTCATATTCACCCCGTTTTAGGATTTACCGCCATTTTATGTATTGCAGGGAGTGCCGGTGCTGCGGGATGTTTAAATATGTGGTACGAACGTGATATTGATAAACGTATGATCCGCACAATGGCAAGACCTACAGCGTCTGGTTTAATACATCCTGATTCGGCGTTAGCGTTTGGTGTTATACTAAGTGTACTGTCGGTCACGGTTTGCCAAGTAGCGGTGAACACAACAGCTGCAGTGTTGCTTGCGCTTACTATTGGATTTTATGTTGGGGTTTACACTGTTCTTTTAAAACCTAATACGCCACATAATATTGTAATTGGTGGCATAGCGGGCGCCCTGCCCCCTGTAATTGGTTGGGCTGCTGTATCCCCGCTTGATTGGCGTCCTTGGAGTTTATTTTTAATTATATTTTTATGGACACCTGCACACTTTTGGGCCCTCGCCTTAAACTATGCAGCTGAATATGCTGAAGCTGGTTTGCCAATGATGCCAAACACAGCAGGCATCCAAAAAACAAAAAAATATATTATAATTTACGCGGTATTAACCGTAGTTAGCGCTATTATACCCTACGTGCTTGGAATGGCTGGATGGCTTTATTTAGGTTGCACATTTGTATTTGGCGCAGGATTTGTATTTTTAACGGTAAAACTTTATAAAAGTGACGATTTGCGCGAAGGACTTAGGGTTTTTGCATTTTCAATTTTGTATCTTTTTGTTATATTCGCAGCGCTTATAGCTGATAGGAAAATTTATGGATAAACACTTCAAGCAACGCAACCGAGCACTTTTATGGCTGCTAGTAGGATTAAGCTTACTACTGTATGTTGTAGCATTTATTAGAATGAAAGGTGGCATTTAATGCCTTGGTCACACTTAAAACACGTAAAATGGTTTGATAACGCAAATGACGCTGTTGATTATATTCATGAGCTTTACAATAAAAGTGTAACCCAAATTTGTGAAAACTTTAGTCTGTATGAAAAAAATGGCAGTGTTCGCGATGATCATGCTGAATATAGTTGTTATCCATTTATTGGCGTGAGCATTGGTCACGATGACTTATTCGTTGACCCAAGTTTTGCCTATGGCGTTATTAATGAACCTGGAAACTACGGTACAACTGTTACTGCACCTGAACTTTATGATGCTTATTTTAGGGAGCAAATAAGCTTAATTATTGAACGCCATGGTGTTTCTGTTGTAGTTGGCTACAATGATTGCAAAATTCCTTTGCCTTTTGTAATTGAACATTCGCATGCACAGTTTGATGTCGATGAACTTATGCGCTTGCAAAGTAAATTTGTTCTTCCTGACTTAAAACGTATTGATGATTCTTTTGCTAATGCTACTTTTGTACCTAATGGATATAGGCCTTTGGCTCTGTTTACAGGCGAGCGAGTAGATTTTTCTTTGCAAAGACTGCATCACTACACAGGAACCCCACCGAATCATTTTCAAAACTTTATACTTCTTACAAACTATCAGCGCTATATTGATGAATTTATCAGCCAAACTTCAAGTGCTATAGAGCACCACAAGGAAGAGGAATGGGAACTAATTGGTCCTGGCGGAACGGTCTTGGCATCACACAAACAACATACTGCTGAATTGCCAAAATTATTACCTCAGATGCCCGCGTATCATTTTAAAAAACCTGGAAAAAATGGCATCAGCATTATTAACATTGGTGTGGGACCAAGCAATGCAAAAACCATTACCGATCATGTTGCCGTTTTAAGACCTCATTGCTGGATTATGTTGGGGCATTGCGCAGGGCTTCGGGCAAGTCAAACTTTAGGAGATTATGTACTAGCCGATGGATACGTACGTGAAGACCATGTGCTAGACGATGATTTACCAAAGTGGGTGCCTGTACCTCCGATTGCGGAAATTCAGCAGGCATTACAACAAGCTGTACTACATATATTTGGCAAACGTGAAGGTGAACTAAAGTCAGCAATACGAACAGGAACTGTACACACTACCGATAATAGAAACTGGGAATTACAAAGTATTGCACTGTATGAACGTTTCCGCCAAAGTCGTGCCATTGCTGTTGATATGGAATCAGCCACTATTGCTGCCAATGGATTTAGATTCCGGGTACCTTATGGCACTCTGTTGTGTATTTCTGACAAACCCATTCATGGCGTTATTAAACTTCAAGCTATGGCAAATGAGTTTTATAAAAGTAGAGTAAATCACCATTTGCACGTAGGAATTGAAGCTATGGAAATATTACAAAAAATGGATCCTCAACGCTTGCATTCTAGAAAACTACGAGGATTTGATGAGTGTCCGTTTAGATAAAATATTCAACTAAGGAGCAGTCAAAAAAAATTATACCTCTAGCTA
>Ga0247833_1008565_pt1 | contig 10324 bp, 8 predicted proteins | sample LaCruzMarch2015__7_FD_187117 | JGI IMG/M metagenome (GOLD analysis project Ga0247833, IMG submission 187117) | Freshwater microbial communities from meromictic Lake La Cruz, Castile-La Mancha, Spain - LaCruzMarch2015_8m | ecosystem: Environmental > Aquatic > Freshwater > Lake | place: Spain...
AGAGCGAGCTTTGTGAAACCAAGGGAAACTCGCCGACTGAAGCAGACTGAAACCTGGAACCACGACTGAAAAAATAATCCGTTACTCAAAGGGTGGGCGGGAGCTTCCGATACCCTCTTCAACATATAAGTGTAGCATCAGCACAGGGAACGCCAACTCATACGTTTGTATCAATGGGAAAGTATGGAGTCAATTTTAAATCATTGTTAGTGGGTAAGAGCCCTTGAAGTCGTTTAAAGAGAGTAAATATCTACTGTGAACAAACACATTGATATGTTTATTTTGCACGGCATAACTATAATAATATATAATGAATACAAACAATTATTCGTTAAACCCCCAACACCACACTCCCCTTACTTACTCATCTCCACCAACATCATTTGTCATGCCAAGCAGTTTCGCCATGTCTCCCTTTCTTTTCTTCAACCCTTCAATATCAACTAACAACTCAGCTCGTACCACATCATTCGCCTCATCCTTCAACTCTGCACGTAACTGTTTTAATTGTGCATTCGCATCCTTCCACATTTCCATCCAATGTATTTCTTGGATACGACATTCCTCCACGGTCATTGGTGCCGGTTGTTCACATACTCCTCCACCACTAATCTTGCGATGACGTTTACGAACATGATGAATATCATTGTTGTCGCCTCCTGGATTGATTGATAGGAAAGTATCACGTGCAACCTTCAATCGTGTCATCTCCACTTCATCCAACTGTTCATTCACATACTTTAAATGACATTTGAATGTAAAATGTCGGCTATACCCATACGCATCCCACTTATCACAACATTTGTGATTACACGAACATCGCAGCTCGCCAGTCTCGGTATCTCCGGTTACATTATCGGTATATATCCCTCGATTCCAGTATTGGGTAACGGCCTCATGTGGCGTGAGGGGCAATTTCTTATTCCTGCGTTTTGGGCTTGTGCTACTACCATTGGCGCTGCGGGGGGATTTACGTACCGCGTTGTTGGTAGTGGTGGTGGCGGCATCCACCTCCTCGTTGTTGTTGGCGTCGGCAACATCGTTACCGTTCGCTGGAGCAGCGACATCATCGTCCACCGGGGGCAACGGGGGCACTGACGGGGGGAGGTCGGCGAGGAGAGATTGAATGGTGGGCATAGTAGCGGGGCCGGCAGGGGGGTTGTTGCGGAGCGATGTGCTCACGAAAATTTGAAGTGTCCCCCCCCCTAATTTTTTCATTTACTTGGATTGCCGAATTACGATGTCTCATTATTATTATTTGTTGTGATAAAAACGACCATGAACTATGGACAACGCGGACGCGAGCTTCTACTAGACCTGAAGCGATCAGATTGGCTTCCAGCATATAATGAGGATGCGGTCCGTGCGACATTACAAGAAATTAATGCACATACTGAAGAATTAACAATCCTTGTTCGTGCTACGTCGGCCAATCGAACAGTCTCCTCCTCCTCAGAGAGGACTCAACAACAGCAGGGTCCTGCCATTGAAGATCGTCCATCATTAATACTGCATGATGCCAGTATTAGACGAAACAAACGTTGTCTATTAGCCTATCATGCATACCGTATCGATAAGTTACGTGCTTTACGTTGGGAGACATTATCAGGAACAATCCCCTCATCCATTAAGCATGTCCTAAGTGAAGCCGAGATTGATTACTATAATGAATATGACAAACTAGTTTCACACTTTGGATTACATGGTCCATTGTCAAATATTGATTTGTATGCCGATCAGTATCCTCCCGAAGAGAATTATATACAAATACGTGTAGTACAAAGTGGATTAGGTAAAATTGAAACTGAATTGTGTGGGACTGTGGAATTAGAAGTGGGGAGTATGCATTATTTACCACGGGGGGATGTGGAACATTTAATACGTAGTGGTGCATTAGTTCAGCTTAGTGGGGAAGAGAGTTTTTAAAACACAAGCTGAAAGTATTTTGATTGCACGTAAATAACACCTCCATTCTTTTTTTTGCATGGGGGTGGTGCCTACATCTCTCACTATCAATTGTTAACTAAAACAGTGACAAAAATCGAGTATTTAATGAGTCTAGTTTATATTCCCCGCCGTATACAAAGCCAGGCTAGTTTTTGACACGTCAGTCGAAAGATATTAACAAAGCTTTTCTTTTTTGCTGCGTTATCGGCTTAATAGTACTTTCCATTTGCCTTTCCTTGAGCATCTAGTACACCCGACCAATAGTTTGCCTCAAAGTTGGCCTTGTAGTTCACATCGACCTGTACCTCCACAACCTTCCCCTTTGCCTTCACGGGGGGGCGGCGGGGTGTGTTACGTTGTTACCCACGAAAAATATCTCCGTTCATTTCCCATCTCTGTCTCTGCATGTCATTGCCGACGCCGCACGATATTATGTCGTCATCCGACACCACGGCGCTACCACCACCCACCGATGATGTCCTCAGCGAGCTCAGGGCACGTATCCTATCCCTCAGTGAGCATATCAAATCTCTCAAGGCGTCATCCGATGACGGCGATAAAGATGCAATCACGACCGCTGTTGCACAATTAGTCGATGCCAAACGGTCGTATGCCGCGAATAATGGTGGACTCGACATGGACAATAAACCATATGTCGAATCGATGAGCAAATCCGAGAAGAAGAAGTTGGAAAAGGAGGCCAAGGCGAAGCAGCAGCAGGGACTGACGACGACGACTACCCCAGTTGTTAGTACGGGAGAGGAAACGAGTAAAGGCGCCGCGAGGAAGGCGGCTAAAAAGGCAGAGGCCAAGATAAAGAAGGCCGCGATGAATCAACAATCTGATAAGACGACCGAACCGACGACGACATCAGTCACCAATGGTGGAAGGACTGCGATCACTTCCCCCTCTACTTCTTCGACCGCCACGACCAATAGCAACAAAGTAAAGAATCAACAACGTACAACAACAACGACAACAACATCATCATTTTCGAATATTAAACTATTACCCAATCAAATAGTAATGAATCCTAATGATAAGCTAACCGACCGTCCAATTGTAGCATTGACCACGGCTATATTACTTAATGTTATTGTGGACTATGACTTGGTCAGTGATCATTCACGAGTGGGATGTGCCCTGGGTATTGGAGGACCACGAAGTGGAGGAGGAGGTGGGGTAGTGGCAGTGTCGGGGGAGGTATGTGGCGATATGGCCATGGCAAGGTATATTGCACGTACATCACCCATGGCTGGACGAGGATTACTATGGTCAACATCATCGTCATGGATGGAAGAGGCGGCGATTATTGATCAATGGGTGGATTATGCCACATGTATGTCGAAAATGGAATTAACACCACGTAGCAAGGCATTGGCAATACACCGGACGCTTGATCCTGTATTACATGTGGGCACATATATTACTGGACACATGTTGACACTTGCCGATTTGGCATGCTTTGCTGCATTGGGATTTCCAGCAACGGACAAATCCAGGGCCGATATTGAATCACATCTACCACCCGGTTGTGCTACGTTACGTTGGATGGATACAATTGCCTCGCACCCGGCCGTACGTGAGGCGACACAACTAGCATTGGGTATTTCCGGAAAAGATGAGGCGATCCTTGAAAGCAACGCCGTACTTGATCCGATTATGGTCGGGATGAACTACCTCGAAGGCGCGACGCCTGGTAATATAACAGTCCGATTCCCCCCCGAACCATCGGGATACTTACATGTTGGACATGCCAAGGCTGTATTACTAAGTGACTACTATGCAAGACGATACGGTGGGCGATTGATATTACGATTCGACGATACGAATCCAAGTAAAGAAAAGGATGAATACCAGGGTAGTATTGTAGAAGATTTGGGTAAGATTGGTGTTAGGCCGGATATTGTAACCTTCACGTCAGACTACTTTGGTACTATTGAACAGTATGCATTATGGATGATGGCAAATGGATACGCATACATGGATGACACACCACAAGAATTAATGCAAAAGGAACGTATGGAACGACAGAATTCTAAACATCGTAATCAATCTCCCGACGAGGCATTACGATACTTCAACTTAATGAAGTCGGGGAGTGAAGAGGGGAAGGTATGGTGTTTACGTGCCAAGATTGACATGTCCTCGGATAATGGCACAATGCGTGATCCAGTACTTTACCGACAGAACATTACACCTCATCATCGCAGTGGCACGACCTACAAGGCCTATCCGACGTATGACTTGGCATGTCCAATCGTTGACTCAATCGAGGGTGTAACGCATGCATTACGTACTACCGAATATGATGATCGCAATGCACAATTTGCATGGATCCAACGTGTATTGGGACTTCGTCGGGTACGTATCCAAACCTTTGCTCGTGTAAACTTTATGTATACAGTAATGAGTAAACGCAAGTTGGCATGGTTCGTCGATACCGGACGGGTTACTGGGTGGGATGATCCACGGTTTCCCACAGTACGAGGGGTAACACGACGTGGGATTGATATTGATGCATTGAAGCGTTTCATGTGTAGTCAGGGTGCAAGTAGGAGAGTTGTGAATATGGAATGGAATAAGTTCTGGGCTGAGAATAAGAAGCATATTGATCTGTATGCCAAACGCTTTATGGCAGTGGATAAGGTGGACACTGTGACATTGACAGTGACGAATGCCACAGACGGGATGGAGTTTATGAGTACTGAATACCTACCCAAGGACCCTAGCTTTGGAACAAGGTTAGTCCGTATTGGTAAGAATGTCTTATTAGAGAAGGTCGATACGGAGGGGATGGAGATTGGGGAGGAAATTGTATTGATTCGATGGGGTGTTGTCCGGCTGACCAAGGTCGATGGTGGTCTCGAGGGTTTATTCATCCCAGATGGAGATATCAAGGCTGCCAAACGCAAATTATCATGGCTTGTTAATGTGCCCGAGAATACCCGAACCATCCTGGCAGAATTTGATAACCTCATCTTGAAAGAGAAACTTGAGGAAGATGACAAAATCGAGGACTGTCTCAACCCACACACCCAAGCTGAGACGGAGGTTATTGGTGATGCTGGGTTGAAAAAGTTGAAAGAGAATGATATTATTCAGTTGGAGAGGAGAGGATACTACCGAGTCGATAGGCCTTACATTAATGAGACAAAGCCTTTGATTTTATTCATGGTCCCAGATGGGAAGAAGAGTTCGATGGGTGGCCTTGAGGGGAAGCTGGCACATCGTTAGATGGCTGGGCGGTTGGATAGTTTATGTCATTAAGACCTAATTTGAAGTATGACAAGTTTCTACAACCACTGTTTTGTTTTTACCTATCGTGTTTCTGTACTATCAATTATCTTCATTTTTACATAAACGTCCCTCAATTCGTGGAGGTTGAGCCATGACTTGTTCAATTATTACTCAAACCGTCTCCCTTCTGTGTCAATAAACTCTCTTCATCACATTCTGTATGTTCAGTCAACATAGTCCCGTTCACGTAGTAGTTTAGTCTAAGGAGCCTCGCCCGGTCACTTGCCTGTGATAGGTCGAATGAGTCGTGAAGCGTTCCAGATACTGTACCTGTGGAAATGACTTGCACCTGCTTGCATTTGTCATAAGTGCATGAAACAGGTGGAGGGGGGCCAAAACCGGACCATTCACAATCGGGCCCGATGCGGCCACGAACCCGCTTGTGGACGCTGATCGACCCGCAGAAATGTTGGACGCTGATCGACCCGCAGAAGCAACATGTGTGTTCATAGATTCGAAGAGGATCGACATCATCCGGAGTCTTGTAGTCCTTCTGAAAAACATTGTTGATGAAGGATACATTCCTGCATGGTTGCATGATCCAATCATCCAGCTTCCCCAAGCATACTTGAACATCCTCTAGGTGCTCCTTGAGCATTGGAAGAAGATAATGCAGTGCTCCATCATTTAGCAACAACGTCTTATGGAAAAGGTCGATGAAGTCGATGAAATTCGATGGCGATCGATACTTGACCACGACAATGTCACCGAAACCAGAAGGAGGTTTCGATAGGGGCGTCGTGTCAAATGTGTGTGTAGCTCGCTCTGCCTGTGTGACAATCTCAAGCAAGTTGCCTTCTTGATTTGTTCTAACTCCCTCGAATCCAAAACGCGCCAGCTTCGTCTCCTCTCCAGTGCTGACGGCATGGTTCATGCATCGCGAAAGAATGTCTTCGTTCAAAGTGAGAAGCGCCCGAATGCAGCATATGTTGTGTTTAATATTATCATGATCGACTCCTTCCGTCTCTTGATCAGTCTTTTCATCAAAGACAGGAAAATTGTCCTTCAGCTGATCCCTTATGTCACGCAAGAATTCAAGCGGTTCCTTGGATTCAATCGAGGCAGGTGAGGAATTGAGATTATTGACCGCATTGATCCAGGCCATGTCAAGTGCATAAGCTTTGGACACAGGTGGCATCGTGCGAGTGCGTGAAGAGCGGCGAGGTGTCCTGGATTGTCTGCGTCTTTCGAAGACCATGTTGCAAAAGCTTTGCCGGCTCCTGAAATGCGATAATCGTCGTTAAGAAGCGACGTGAGAAAAATTCGCCTGTTCACCTGAAAAGTATTGAATCCAAACTTGAATCTTGGTCACGTGAGAATCACATACATCCCTGATGATATTTCGAAGCGTGATACTTTTGACTTACTGAAAATGAAGCTAATACTCTATTATTAGATGAAACAGACTAACTGGAGTTCTTATTCAATGTCGTGCCTTCCAAACCGGCAACGTCTGACCGGACATAACCGCTCGCATAGCTCCAACTATTATCACACGGATTGCGCAAGAACCTAGATCGTTCTGTAATTACAGTGCGTTGTCCAACAACTGATTCATCATCCCCCGCCCGTTTCTTCGCTTGGAATGTGACCTTGAATTCGACATATCCCTCATTCTCATTCTCTGCACTTATTTCCTCTTCTCCTATTATGGACAGATTCACAAAATCAAAGCTGTCAAACATTCCATTTCTATTCATATCGGTAGCCCATGCAACTCGATCGGAACGATAATCTCTACATGTTTCATGAGTCGTTGACATGATATATCCTATATTCCGATAGGAGAAGGCGGTATATCGTGAACGTAATACGTCAGTAATGGATAAACATCGACGTTCGCCACTGTGGAGTGGTTGACAACATTTGGCATATATATTGCCTGACCCACATGGACAAGAATTTTCAGTGGCATTTATTGGCATGCGTGATTTGAATGACGAAAGTACATCGTCCAACTTGGGCGGAGGGGCACCAAATCCCTTTGTTGTTTGTGCCACCCCTCGTTTCACCTTGCCTCCTCCTCCGCCTCCGCCTTTCGCGGCGTGGAGTGACGATGACGTCGAATAGCAGTGGGCCAACGAGGGAAGCTGCACGAGAGACCGACAACACGGACTGAATCCGGAAACAGCGTTGACCGTGACAAGCCCGATAACTACGACTACGAGGATTGCACTCCGCCTCATTGAATAGAGAATAGAGATGGATAGATCTCACTCAATCTCAATTCTCAAGTGAATTTTTCCCGCCCAATTTCTCATCTCCTCTCTTCTTCCTCCGGAAGTTTGTTTTGTTTCTTTTCAACCATAGTGCACCGATTAAAATCATGTCTCGCCATGGCGATATCTCCAGCACGCCCGACACCGTCGGGGTGTGTGTGTTCCAATACCCCATGCCACGTCTACATACCAACGAGGAAGTATTTGCCAACGCCAAGAAGATATGTGACATTGTCAAGGGTGTCAAGGTCGGTCTTCCGGGGATGGACCTAATCATCTTTCCAGAATATTCAACCATGGGGATCATGTATGACCGTCAAGAAATGTTCGATACTGCTGCTGCTATCCCTGGTCCATTAACCGACATGTTCGGCGAGGCATGCAAGGAGGCGGGTGTGTGGGGTGTATTCTCATTGACTGGAGAGCAGCATGAGGAGCACCCGAAGAAGAATCCGTACAATACTTTGGTACTTATCAATGATAAGGGTGAGATTGTGCAAAAGTATAGGAAACTATTGCCGTGGACACCGATTGAAGGTAAGTAAGCTGCAGATAGATTTAGCTCACTGAATTTATAGTCGTCTCTGTATTATCAATAAATAAATGTCTTTATTATACGATCATTTAACAACTAATTTCATCTCGCAACTTCATATTCACTTTACTACAGGATGGACACCTGGCAATCTTGGAACACTTGTCAATGACGGACCAAAGGGAATGAAAGTATCCATGATTATATGTGATGATGGCAATTATCCCGAAATCTGGCGTGATTGTGCCATGAAGGGTGCTGAACTTATCATCCGGCCACAGGGTTACATGTACCCCGCCAAGGACCAGCAGGTACAAGTTAGTAAGACCATGGCATGGTGCAATCAAGTTTATGTGGCAGTGGCCAATGCATCAGGGTTTGATGGGGTGTATACCTACTTTGGTCATTCGGCCATTATTGGGATGGATGGACGTACACTTGGTGAGTGTGCCACGGAAGATAATGGGATACAGTATGCACAGCTTTCGATCTCGGGTATACGTGATGCACGTGCGAATGACCAGTCGCAGAATCAACTATTCAAACTCACCCATCGTGGATATACTGGTGTGTATGCCAATGGTGATGGAGATAAGGGTGTTATGGAGTGTCCGTTCGATTGGTATAAGACCTGGGTTACGAATCCAAAGTTGGCTCAAGAAATGGCGGAAAAGGTAACTCGACGAACAATTGGTGTTCATTGCTGCCCCGTTGCTGGTATTCCACCTCCAAATAAGGAAGAAGAGGAGGAGCTATTGGAGTTGACGAATGAGTTGAACCTAACCTGAAATGGATGCTGATCGGAAGGGTTTTGGTTTGTACAGGTATCTAGTTTGTTTTGTGTACAGTTTCGTTACATGCTGTCTTAATTAACAACGTGCCCTGAGTTAAGTTTGGATATGCCATCTCTACTTTTCACCAAATGTAGTGGGAAGACTTCTATTAAGAAAACTTCTTTTACTTTCTTCCTTGAGTTACTTTTAAACGTGCACATCTGTACACAATCTGGAGCTGTATCGCCTAATAGTTGAGAAGTACCCTGCTAATCTAATTACCGAAGATATTTGGGGGCGCTACCACTGTTGTATGCATTTTGGGGAGCTGCACCAGCTGAGATTATTGAGTTTTTGCTTGGAGAGTTATTAATCACTTTACCCTGGATACACATTTAATTGGACAATGATGGTGGAGGTGGAGACTATGGGGCTGTGTGACACGCTAAAAAAACATTGAGAATCTGCTTAATGCGAAACAGATGAACTTCCCTGAGCAACCAATTTGCCTTTTCAATATGATGCAGACTGCTAGTTACATACACAAAGACAATAAATGTAACATTCATGCAATTTATGAAAAACTTCATATTTTCTAGTTATTCAACTCGGCTATTGCAAATCTAATATTTTATGGACTAGCATACACAATCCTCCCCTACTTCAGACAAGGATGATAAACAGGATCACAACATTAATACCCTGTGTTTCCCACCTCACAATCACCAGCATTACCCATTTGGCTCAACCTGTTGTATCATGGACACGCCCTCCTTCCCCACCAGGTATGCCGATAGGCTAATTGAATTTCCAACCATGGAGTAATTCGACAGCTTGCGTTGTCCAAGGAGGATAATAAAGAGAATGACAGTGCAAAGTGACGCAAATATGTACATCAATTGTATCGTCCTGCGTTTTAGTACAACATCGCGGCTCCCATACACAATGGCTGGTTTACGCTTTGACGAGGGAGCTGATGCAAAAGGTGCATTGTTTCTCAGGACTGACATGGAATACCCAATGTTTAAGGGGTCTTCTAGCATCATAGGATGACCACAGACGAAGTCACCTTCCACTTCGAAATCATCTTCATAATCGTCATCTTCCTCTATCCCACCGCCGCCACCCATGTCATGGTTCATTACACCCACACCATTATTCTCAAAGATGTTGCGATGACTCTTCTGCGGTAACTGCTTTTTACGCATTTCCCACCATGCCACGGAATGATTCGTTAATGCACGTGTCATAGCCTCGATCCCTTCATCATTCTCTTCATCACGGTCGTCAATCATCTTCTATGCTCCATTGATTTATAGTGAGAGACTATGTATTTGAATGAATGTCAATAAGTAATACACTCCACTACATCCACTACACAAACTATTGCACGACCGTTTGTCGTTGAAATCTCCTCGGTTCTATGGGCGGGAGAACACTTCATTTTCTGGGCATCGTGTCTTGGACCACTTAGGGTTAACCCCCCTATTTACATTCAATTACACTGCTAATTATGATGGGGTTAATGGCTGGTATTATCAAATTGGTGT
>Ga0247833_1008583_pt1 | contig 10309 bp, 4 predicted proteins | sample LaCruzMarch2015__7_FD_187117 | JGI IMG/M metagenome (GOLD analysis project Ga0247833, IMG submission 187117) | Freshwater microbial communities from meromictic Lake La Cruz, Castile-La Mancha, Spain - LaCruzMarch2015_8m | ecosystem: Environmental > Aquatic > Freshwater > Lake | place: Spain...
AATCTCAAGAGGTACTCAGATACGCTTTCGAATGTAGACCACTGTTGTTCGGTAAAGTCATGGTTGATATTTTGCAGTGCAGAGGGAAATGCTCGAGTTAGGATATCATTGCCAACAAAGGAGGCTGCCTTGGATTGAGGAAACATTTCCAGGAGTCCCACGTAATCGTAGACGAGTGTCAAAGTGTGGAGCTTAGTGCACACCCTAGTAATGTACACATCCAAGGATTCGGTAGATGCATCGTATGGTTCAATAAATGCTTTGAACGTTACAGTCATGATATCATAAGGATTAGGAATTGCTAATACGAAGGAACGGGTGACGTGGCGGAGGTAGACTCCCATGGAGGCTCGGAGTGAGGGTTCGTTGACGACAAAGGAGCCCGGGAAGTGCGTTGGGTAAGTTTGATAAACTATACTCGTGTAGAGGTATTCTTGGATTGTTGAACACGGCACAGCTTTGCATTGAGAGAATACGTATACCAGACGAAGAAAGAAGTGCATCGAAAGTCTTCTCTCGTAAAAGCGGCCACACTCAGTCTCGAAGAGCCTGTCAATATGGTCGTGCAGTCTCCTTGTTTGGGGATAAAAAGGAAAAACGACTTGTTGTGCAGTGAAGGGGGAGGAGCTCAGCTGGGATTGCATTGTGTCCGGCTGATGCAGGGACGGTGTTACCCATGGCGTATTGTGCGACGTTGCGGGTGCGGCAGACACGGGGGCAGACGTTGCGATGGAGGAACCCGCCGGAGGGATTTGCGCATGTAAACGAGCCACCTCAAGTCGTTGAAGGTCTAGTTCGCGCCTGAGCAGCTTATATGCCTCCGCCAAGGAGGGAGCGTCCGTTGGGGTCGCGGAGGTCGCTTTAGGAACTGCATGCAGATCATCAGTCAGCGTGTGTGCAGACGAAGCGATATTTTCTCCAAATGACAAAAGTCGGCTAATGGAGGTGGTGGGTGTTTGTATCATTGACTGTGTTTCAACGTTGGAAGGTCTCACATCGTTGTTCCTTTTGTCGCCAGTGCTAATACAGTCGGCGTCGTTGTCGCTGTTGCAGCCCCCGTAACTATCGTAGCATGCGCTGTCGCCGTCGCTGATGCAGGCGCTGCCGTTGTTGCTGGTACGTTCGCTTCCACTATCATCGGCGCAGTCACCATATTGATCGCTGTCACCATTGGTGTCCCCAAGGAGTGTACTGCCTTTAAGGTCCACATTTGACGCGTGGTGCACTGTAAGTATTTAAAAAAGGGGGGGGGCACATTAATGATATGGGCTAAAGGTTCATACGGGGAATTGTGTAAGTACCCGTAGGTTCTCTCTGCTGTTCGGGTTGGTGACTATGCGGTGTGGTAAGCGCGTGTACATGTTCATACTTCTTTCGAGCAGTCGGTATATCTGTGTACGGCAATTAGTGATTAATGGCTCACATCACAGAGGTAGCTAACGTGGGGTTAAGAGTACCAATAAGAGTGGCAGACGTGGCGTTTGTACGATGTGTAGCGTACTTCATACGCAGGATTTGTTCGTCATCGCTTGTAGAGTCATCTGCAAGTTCAAGCTCAGCACGTTTACTCTTTTTCAGAGTTGTCGCCATATCTACACACAGTAGGTGAGTTCAAAACAGTCTCGTTACATAACGAGTAGATACAACTCGAGGGTACCAATGGTTTTAATGCGAGTTGCGCTATTCTTTGTATCCACCTGCAAGCTCGTAGGTGTGGTGCATTTTTGCTTTTTTGCAGTTTTGGGCAACACTACATGCAGCAGGTGTATTTGAAACTGTCCTTTTACTTAGTGACGTACATAATTGCAAATACCAATAGGAGTGTCGGGTTCCCTACTTGTAGTTTGCTCTTTCCGCGCTACATTTTGCGCGTCATCACCCAGGGTCGTACGTGCACCGCGTTTTTTACGTTTGTTCTTTTTTACGGCTATCGCTGCATATAATAGATTTGATAATTTTGCCAATGCGTTAAGTGTATTTAACTCGCGAATACCAATGGGTGTGGAATGGATCGTGGTCTGTGCATCATGCACTGTGTGCGTGTTGTTTTTCACCGCATCGGGCAGGGCAGACGGTGTTAGGGCTCTCCCATAACCCAAGTGCAAAGGCTTGTGCACGGTGTTTGTTGTAGGGGTAATCACAGAGGTGCTTACTGTATGCAATGAGATGTGTTCACTCTGCATATGACAGAATAGATGGAACGTAGTGTACCAAGAGGTGATCTGTGTCTGTTATGCGTCGTCAACAATTTTCCCGTTAGTACGCTCATTATTTATGCTTAGGTAACAATACTTTTCCTGGGTGGCATGTAAACAGTGTGCAGCGTGGCGTTTTGTGGCAACATGCAAGCATGCGCGACAGTGTTAATGTGTAACAACAGACATATGCGAGTGGCAATATGTGATAATAATCATATGCGAATGGCAATGTGTGGCAGTAGACATATGCGAATGGCAATATATGATAATAGGCATTTGCGAATGGCAATGTGTTATATAGTCATATGCGAATGGCAATATGTGATAGAGGTCATATGCGAATGGCAATATGTAGCATTAGTCATATGCGAGTGGCAATATGTGATAATAGTCATATGCGAATGGCAATATGTAGCGACGAATATACGTGATATTAGTCATATGCGAATGGCAATATGTGATAATAGGCATTTGCGAATGGCAATGTGTTATAATAGTCATATGCGAATGGCAATATGTGATAGAGGTCATATGCGAATGGCAATATGTAGCATTAGTCATATGCGAGTGGCAATATGTGATAATAGTTATAAGCGAATGGCAATATGTGATAAAGTTAATATGCGACTGGCAATATGTGATAATAGTCATATGCGAATGGCAATATGTGATAACAAACATATGCGAATGGCAATATGTGATAATATGTGATAGTAGACATATGCGAATGGCAATATTTAATAATAGACATATGTAAGTGGTAACGAACATATGCGAATGGCAATATGATGTAACTTCGTAACAACACACGATCATGGAGATTACAGGTGGAACTAATCAATTTTGCCATCATACAGTGGTAGTAGTAAGAAGTAGAAGTACTATACAACAATTATACAGTACTCGGCGTATGATGTACTGAATACTTGCGATAATGCACAAACAGGTAGAGATAATACGCAATGCACAAAACAGGTAGAGACAATACGCACAAGAAAGAGAGAATAAATTAAAAATTATCCACTAATACAATATGTAAGCATATTTTCACTATATATAGAAGCCAGTAAGGGGGTGTAGTATAACAGCGATGTATTCGTAGATATGTGTGAGTATATTCTACATGTACTCTATGTGATGCATACTCACAATTTTATGTGATTATTTTAATTAAAATAATCTCGAAACAATTAATGTATGGGATAAATGTATACACATAAGTGTATATGTGTATATATATATGTATGTGTATATATGTATATATATATATGTATACACAGTTATATATGTATATATTTACGTGTACATATGTATATATATTAGCGTATAGATAGATAAAGAATTATTCGTATTTACTGTAACAGGAAGTTTCACCTACTTGTGTCAGAAGCGAGCCTGGTGCTTTTCCGGTGGGGATGTGAAGGCGGCTAGACACTAAACTCCAAAACACAATGAAAGGATGAAGACACTTGATTTCTGACTTTATTGTACGGACTTCTCAAATCTCATGAAAACGCCACACAAGGTCACACACACAACACACTACTGTCTGTCTTGGGGGGCTCCGCTCTAACATCCCCTACTTCTTGCTATCTCTCTGCGTCCTCGCAGAGACAAGAAAAGAGACCCGAAAAAAAATGGAAAAACATTTTAACATTGAGAAAAAAAAATATAAAAAAAATAAAGAAAATACTTCGACAAAAATTTAAATTAAATTTTTACATGTACCCAACTAAAACAAATAAAATTCCCAAACCCTTATTCCTACGTTAGAGCCTAGAGGGCATCTTCCAGTCAATCCATGGGGAGGCATCTACTGCTCGCTGAACCTCCAAGGGAACTCTATGGGTATCTGTAAGGGTGAAGCCATAGACTACAGCCTGCCTTGATGTTAAAGTATCATTCGATACCACATTCGTATAGGCAATATCATGCTCTCTCTGTTTTTTGGGAGCATGATACGTTGATCTGTCTCTAGTCCTAATCCACGTGCGTATGTAGGGTCCCAACGGGTCAGCGGGTTTAGATGTTCTCGTGTAGTTACCCATATGCTGATATATCAACGGTCTATCTTCTTGATGAGGGTCATACTCACCAAATGCCAAAAGTTCAGCTACAAACCATGTCTGGGTTACTCCTGGTGACATCTCTGTAGGGTAAATAAAGAGCATGCCCGGTTCCAGTGTGTCCGGGTTGATATGCATTCTATTTACTCCTTTTTGGGGTGCATACTGTAAAGGAATGGTCTCTGCTACATACGAATATGCATTGTTTTCTTTATAATCGTGGGGCAGAGCGTACAGCGAGTTGACATGGACTTTGAATGCAACCGCTGATGATGGCTCTACTGGTTTGATGTAGTAGTGTAACGGTGATTCTGCACTTGCCCGCTCCACAATGTGTGGAGTAGACCAGGAGTAATCTAACTTACGGGGGATTTTGGGGTTTTCGCGCTCCACCCAGTAGACGACCAGTTGATTTACATTGTAGCTAACGTTGCGTTTTCTCTCATCCAGACGACCTTTGGTTATTGACGCCGCGAGTGTTTGGGCTTGACGTGTGGACTCGTACGCTGACTGGAGCACGTCGTGCATCTGTGCAACATATTCTGACTCGATATCATCCGCATCGTGCGTTCCGTGGGAGACGGGTGATGACAACATAACATCTAACGGAAGCATTGGTTCACGTCCAAACATGAGGTAAAATGGTGAATACCCAGTAGAAGCATGCTGCGTGACACGGCTCCAAAAAATCACAGAGGGAAGAAAACGGGACCACTCGGATGCGTCTGTCTGTTTAGTGCATATCGCAAGGGACGCTCCGAGGAATGCATGCGCTCTTTCCAATACTCCATTTGCCTGTGGCTGGTAGCCTGTTGTTGCTTTCTGGAGTGCTCCCGTAAGTTTCGTAAGGTCTTTCATAATAGTGCTTAGGAATTCTTTTGCTCTATCGGAAAATATAAGCTCTGAAAACCCAACTTGAAAAAACACTCCCTGCAATAGCTTTTCTGCTACATTCTCTGCTGACCTCGACTTCACAGGGAATGCAAACAAGTACCGTGTAAAGACATCAATGGCAGACAGGATGTATTCATTGCCATCTTTGTCTGTTGTCAATGGTCCTACAAAGTCGATGCATAGTTTTTCTAGAGGCCGTGAAGCCACTATTGATTGTGTTAAACCATCACGCAGGGGACGAGGGGTCTTCCGGCGAATGCAAGGCAAACAGTTGTGGGTCCATTCATCGATATCTTGGATCATGTGTGGCCAAATATATCGTGACACCATGAATTCGCGCATCTTAGTCCTTCCGATATGCGCCATGCTGTGGATGTGATGAAGCAGGAGTGGTCGACATAATGCTGGGATTAGGATGGCGGAGCGGAGTACATCGTTGGAGGCGGTCACAACTTGACAAAAGAGTCCCGATCTGTTCTCATGGTATTTCCCTTTATCTGCTTCAATTAGAGGATCGGATACAGGTCGAACCTTTCTCATACACGCAGAAATCCACTCGTCACTCAGTTGTGCTGCGCGAAGCTTACCCATACTAAGCGATTCCATCGACGTCGCTACCGTTACTGCGCAAAGTGTCGCTTCAGAAGCCTCCGTACAAAGTGTAACAGGGTCCAAGGGAAGTCGGGACAATCCATCGGCATCAGCATTTGCAGCGCCCTTTCTATGTTTGAAAGTTATCTCAAATTGCTGTAAGTGAAGTTGCCAACGTACAATTTTATCGGGGGGATTTTTACGTTGCAGGAAATGCAGTAACGCACTATGATCAGTGACCACCAAGAATGGTTTATCTGCAATAAAGTGATGGAAGTGTCCTGTCGCCCATACGACAGCAAGCGCTTCGAGCTCATTAGCATGAAGATTCTTCTCGGTGGCCGACAACGCCCTCGATGCATACATCACAACGACTTCCGACTTTTTATCACCCACCGTATAAGTGTTAAGCAAAACAGCTCCAAGTCCCTCTTTAGATGCGTCGGTGTGGATTTCGAAGTTTGCGTTCCAGTCCGGGTAGCACAGTATTGGTGGTGAAGTGAGATAGTGTTTTAGCTTCTGAAAGCTGTCTAAGACCTCCTGTGACGGCTCTGAGGGGACTTTACTTCCATTAGCTATGTCTCTCAACGGTGCCGAAATTCGTGCAAAATCAGGGACATACCTCCTGTAATAACTGCACATCTGCATAAATGAGCGGACATCTTTCACTGTCTTGAGTTTACTCCACGGAATATCTGCAATAGCTGCAGCTTTTGCGGGATCAGGGCGAATGCCTTTGCTACTCACAATGTGTCCCAGGTACAGAAGTTCTTCACGACACAGCAGTGTTTTCTTTGCACTTAACTTAATTCCAGCCTTCTGCAGACGGTTGAATATTTGCGCCAAGTGGTCGAGGTGCGTACGAGCGTCCGCGCCTTTAGAGTAAGCAAGAATGTCGTCAAAGTACGTGATGACAAAATTCCACCGTAAGCCGGAGAGTTGCGCATCAATAAACTGACACCAAATAGCAGGTGCATTCTTGATGCCGAAAGGTAGTCTGTTGTACTCGTATTGACCATGAGCAGTAACGAACGCAGTGTACTGCTTGGAGCTCTCGGACAGAGGAATTTGCCAATACGCTGCCGAGCAGTCCATGGAAGACAAGTAAGAAGCCCCCGTGAGGGCCTCCAAAGCGTCCTGGATACGTGGTATTGGGTAGCTGATGCTTTCGGTGTTTGCATTAAGTACTCTGTAATCCAGCGCAAAACGTGGTGTGTCAGAATTTGCCTTCGGAATCAAGAGAACATTAGTTGCCCATGGTGACATGGAGGGTCGAATGACACCTAGCTCAAGTTGTTCTTTAACTTGTCGGTTTACTTCTGCGTGTTGCTCGGGAGACTTAAACCGAAGTGTGGAACTACGAGGTTGAGTGTTCGGTATCACGTCGATGTTCGCTACCGTCGAGTGTTTGACAGGCTCTTTGTAGTTGTATGAGCCCCATAGCTGTTCAAAATGCACGATGAGCCCGCGTAGTGCCACCAAGTCTGTACCTTTTGCCGTGGTGGTGTCATCAAACTTCATATTCTGCAGATGTGGATACAAGGCGGTGTAGTGTGCCCAGGGGTGGGCCGCTCCTGTCTTGTAACACTGGTCATAGTCAAATGTGAAAGCAGGTTGTGATGCAGGTAAGCTAGCTGTCGATGACGCCTCTTCTGTGTGGCCTAGTGCGAGACATGGTGCAACAGCCTGACATGCAAGCTCAAGAGAGCTAACGTCCTTTTTGTACATCGTGATATCCCGTTCAGATCCTTCGCATAAATGTGCCGGGTGGACGTGGCGAAACGTAAAATCATCCGCGTCCGTAGCCAGGAATGTTCCCACGACCGAGTGTCGACGGAGTTCCCGTGGATTAGCAGACGCATTCATTATCATTATCGGTGTCTCACCTCTGTGTAAGCAGGCCACTCCGGTAGAGGTACGAATCGACGACGTCGTGTTCTGCTGTACAATTCCCATGATGTGTGCGCGGTCAGTATCTTTGAAGAAAGGCACCACAGCGGCACACTGAAGAACTGAGAATGGGGGAATTGTAACCGTGTTGGTGAGCATAACAGGTTGACGTATAACCACTGTGGTGATCGGCCGGGTCATAAACGGAACGCAGATGTTATCGAACTTAGCTGCTCGGATGCCATAATCCAACTGAAGATGATGGTCATGGGCAAATGTGGAACCCAGGATGAGCGTAAACGGGCACCTGTCCAAAAGATAAACTCGTACCTGCACTACGTGGCTATTAGTAAAGTGTATTGGAGCGAGGATGCATCCTTGCGGGCGGACACGCGATCCATCTGCAAGTAAGAAGGTAGGGCACGCATCCGAGAGGGGCAGTTTACACTTGTTGTAGTCATCTTCGCTGAAGAGGTTGCGCATAGATCCACAAGAGGCAATGTTGTGTACGGAACCAGAGTCCCACAGGGCAGGGATGAGAGTGTCACCTATGCGGACATTGGATACGGGCAGTACTGAGTTGGCGATATCGTTCACCGAGAGCGCCAACAGAGGAGAAAAAGCACACTCGGGGGGTGTGCTGCACGACGACCCGGTAGTTGACTCGGTAGTTGTAGTAAGTTCCTCCAGGATACGCGTCGCATCTGGAGGTAAAATCTCATGTAGAGTGTACTCATCGACGCAGTCTGTGTTGAAGACTTGACGTAGCTCCCCGTGGGTGTCGAGAGACGTCTCGGAGCAAGAATGCAAGTCGACGAGTACTTTCTTCAGTGTGTCAGAATCCAAAGTATCCTCCTGATGTTGTGGTGACTCTCGCAGCGGGGTCTCGAAGAAAGATGCACGCACTGGAAGGTGGTCAGACCCAGGCGAGTCGACTTGATGCGTGTGGAGGAGCGGGCGTTGTGGCCATGCCTGCGATACCAACACATAATCAATGCGGAGGCCACGGTTGCGATTCATGTCGGCTGCTGTTTGTGCCCACGTCAGGCGCGGGCCACAGTGTCGTGCCATGGTCATTGTATCCACCAACCCTATCTGCAGTAGTGCCATCATATCTTGTCGCTCTTCGGGGCTACAGCTAGGGTACGTACTACGAGTGAGGTGTTGAGGTCCAAAATAGTCGTCGTCGGGGGTCAGGGTCGCGTTGAAGTCAGCGGCAATAATGAGGGGCCGTGGGCTTTTGCATAAACGTTGTACGTGGGATCGAAACACACTGTTCCAGAATCTCTTCCGCGGTAGCTTAGTCAGATTCAATCCCGACGATGGTGCATATGCTGTTACAAGCGTGAACTGGTCAAAGGTAACAGTGAGGACACGAGGCTCAGCATCCAAGAGCTCATTTCCCAAACCGCGCGTGTGGTCTAGCGGTGGTATTTTCGAAAATACGCAAATTCCTGCGTACGCAGGTGCTGTACAGATTCGAAGGGCTATTTGTTTGGGTGCTAACTCTTCAGGTAGGCATACTCCTGCGGTGTGCCAAATAAAATACTTAAACCCGTGGTTGTGAAGTACCGTGTCTAAGGTTTCGCCAGACACGGTCTTTAAAGAAGATCCAACCGTAGCCGGGAGTCGGACCTCCTGTAAACACACAATGTCAACATCTTCCGCGAGAAAGGCATCCCATCCTGGGCTTTTCACGAGTCTCCTAAGACCGTTGATATTGTAAGAAACGACTGAACGAGGCCAGCGAGAACATGAAGTTGGCGATGCAGTGCTTATCGATGTTGAAGTGGTTGGCGAAGCAGTGCTTATCGATGTTGAAGTGGTTGGAGGGGTGTAAGGTGGTTTAGGACGGGGGCGGGGTGCAATAGGTAAATCACACCCCTCGCCCCGTCAGGTGTTGATGCCATCGATGGACGTTTCAGTCACAGCCGCTGCCGCCACCGGCGTCAATGTAGATGTGTTAGCCCTCACATGATTGCGTCGATCAGCATGAACAAAATGTTCCGGCCGCGGGTAAGATCGTCCGTCTGTTGCATCTTCATTTCGGACAGTATGGTAAGCTCTGGTCTCGCCTCTATCATTGGGTCTGGCCCTGCCTCTATCGCCACGACGGTAGTTGTCACGGCGAAAATTGTCACGGCGGTCGTCGCGGCGGTGGTCGTCACTGCGGTCGTTGTCACGTCGGTAGTCGTCACGGCGGTGGTCGTCACGGTGGTAGTTGCCACGGCGGTAACTATCGTTTCCAATACGTTTACTAGGATTACGATAGTCGTCGGAAGTGGCGCGCGGTCTTCGTTCATCGTAATCGTGCTGCCTTTCATGTCGGAGTGGGTGATGACGTTGCTGAGTTTGGTCGTGACTGAACACACACGCTTGCCGGCGGCACCTTCCGAGTAGAAAGAGTTTGCACAAAGGTACATCATCTGCGACAGGTGTGGGGCGCGGAGGGGTCTGGAAGGAAATAGCTCTGAGCTTAAATGTGGGCTGTTCTTTCAATCTCAAGAGGTACTCAGATACGCCTTCGAATGTAGACCACTGTAGTTCGGTAAAGTCATGGTTGATATTTTGCAGTGCAGAGGGAAATGCTCGAGTTAGGATATCATTGCCAACAAAGGAGGCTGCCTTGGATTGAGGAAACATTTCCAGGAGTCCAACGTAATCGTAGAC
>Ga0247833_1008588_pt1 | contig 10304 bp, 4 predicted proteins | sample LaCruzMarch2015__7_FD_187117 | JGI IMG/M metagenome (GOLD analysis project Ga0247833, IMG submission 187117) | Freshwater microbial communities from meromictic Lake La Cruz, Castile-La Mancha, Spain - LaCruzMarch2015_8m | ecosystem: Environmental > Aquatic > Freshwater > Lake | place: Spain...
TTCCCGTCGAATTCTACTACCCCCACCGCCATTGAAGAAATTGTATTAGTTGCCTGTCTCGATGCGGAGGATGGAGGCGTCGTATGGCGCAATGCCGCAGTGGCTACTACGGCCGCCGCGGCTGCTACATCCGACATCCACGCAACAACGAATTGCAATGCGAATAATACTTCTACGCAATTTGAGGATGAGGGCATAGTACGACATCTACGTACCAAGCGATGGGTCTTACCGATGTTAAATGACGAACGTCGAACTAGGTTGTATGATACTGCAATTCGGAAAGCATGTCGTAAGGCCGTGACACAAAGACTGAACAATCTACAGCAACAACAGCATACAATTGACGATGACGATGACGATGATGATGATGATGATGAAACAATACGCATATTAGATATAGGAACAGGAACGGGACTGTTAGCCATGATGGGCGTAAAGCACACACTCAATGCACTCAATGCCAACACTTGCAATACTGCTACTAACATACGACAACAACAGGAGGTACAAGTTACATCAGTAGAAATGGCAAGTGCCATGGCACGATTAGCACGACTAACAATAAAAGAAAATAAGATGGACAAGTATATTACCGTTGTCGAATGTCACTCTACGGATTTACCTACGAAGAATAACAACACACGATTGAACTTTGATATATGCACATCCGAGTTAATGGAATCGGGTCTATTAGGAGAAGGGGTCTTACCCGCATTGCGCGATGTATGGGCACGTCAATTAGATTCCGATGAAACAATTGTTGTACCTCGCCGTGCACGTATATTTGTATTACCAGTGGAGGATACATCACTCATTGACAACAACACCAATATCAGTAGTAGTGGGAAAATGAGGTTGAATGCAGTATCAGCATTCATTGGGCCAGATCCATATGTAGTACAAAAAGTTTCGGGTGGGGTTTGGTTATCCACTACTCCTCCTCCTCCTCCTCCTCTTCAAGATGATGATGGAAGAAACGTAGTATTGCTATCAGGAGGAGGAGGAGGGATTACAATCCCTCTTCATGCGGATGCCATGCTACAAAGTAATGAAACACACAATGATGATGACAATGTTACTAATCGTCAAACATCATCATCATTAACAACACCACCTACAAACGATTCTGAATTCAAAGGTATAATACGACCATTACTTGATAAACCAGTAATGGTATTAGACTTTGATTTTACGTCACAAGACTCAATCCCATCTATAACTGGTCGGACTGTATCTACTACTTTTATCCCCACAGAGGATGGTATATGTCATGGCATACTATATTGGTGGGAATTAGACTTATGGGATAATACTGACGATGATGGTGATGTTGATGATGAGAAGAATGATTCATCTTGTTATACTTACTCTACTGAACCACTTGGATATACTGCAGCACACGTTACGTCATCAAGTCCTGAAACTGCCGGTGCTGATGTTGGTAATAGTAGTAGTAGTAAAAGTGATGAAGAATCGAGATGGCAGGATCATTGGCAGCAGTGCCTGTTCGTGTTTGGGGATAGTCCTGCCCAGCAGAGGGTAATGACAAAAGGGACACCCATGCAAATAATAACGTCGCACGATGATAGTACAATATCATTCATCATTGATACATACACTAGTCATCCGCAAGTGGATACTCACAAAGGAGATGATGACAGTTCACGACCAATGCAACGTCGTAAAATTGATCATTTGACAAGTAATAATGATGATGTGAACATCAATACTCAATTGAATCGTTATATTTTACCAGCACGAGCATTACAACTTAATGATTCATCTCGAATAAGGACATTAAATGCTTCAATCCAATATTGTATTACTGAAAAAGGTCAGGATGTACCATTGCTTGATTTAGCTGATTTTAGTTTATGCGCTATTATTGCTGCCGTGGCTGGAGGTTCAAGGAATGTAACTAGTTTGGAAAGTAGTTCTGGAGCATTACCAACAGTCGCGGCAACAGTGGCACAGATTGGCAATTGTCTGCCTCGAGAGGGTGCTACCTTTCATATCATTAATGGCCTTGCCGAAAACATTACAATTGAACATCTTGGCAATGGTGATGGAGGTGCTGCACAAATCGTTGTTGCCGAACCATACTATGAAATGTTAGAAGGTTGGCACCTCCAAGAGGCACTTAATTACTTTTACACACTCCGAGCATTAAAGAAACGTGGCGTAGTATCACCATGTGCCCTCTCTGTGCCTGCATATGCCACCGTTATGGCATGTGTGGTAGAATTTCATGACTTCTTCTCGGCATATGGCAGTTTAGATGATATAAGTGGTTTTAGTCATACATTTGTGAATTATTACGGTAATCGATATCATACCTACGATGTGTCACTGCCGTTGTGGCAATACAAATACAAACGATTAACAAAGTCTTGCTGTGTAGCTAAGATATCCTACGAAGGCAAGGTCCCAACAATAAAAACCAATGATGAGTGTGTAGCTGAATTCATTTCGGTCGGTACTGCCCACGCTACTATTTTTTGGGTGGACTATGCCTGTAGTGTGGGTGCTGGAGACAATGATTTAGAGGTAATATCTACTGCATCATCGTCTCATCGACAACTAGTACGAAAGTTAAATGAAGCGACTATCATTACGAAGGATCATTTAGCATCTGGAGCAAGAGTGAGCATAAAGGCATCCTTTGGTGCTGATCCTGACGGTATGGAAGATCACACATTTGCTGTTGAGTTGCATCTTCATTGATTAAGTGTATATTAAAGTGAGCTCGGACATATTCAATGGTATCACCAAAGTTTTAGTGACGAGAAGTTCCCTCTTCGTGTTAACGACATTATTGTATCTGTAAACGATACTCTGAAGGCCAAGTGTGAAGGAAACCATTATAAGTGTGTAGACAATGTCAGAGGGTGGGGGACAAAACCAAGAAAAGTAGTTATCTTGCGGTACACCACAAAGTAATAATATCTAACATCAACTGCATCACTCCTTCGTGTCTTTGGGTTGGTTCAACGAAAAATTTCCCGACACTACTCTGCAAGACTGATCCTACCCGACTACAGGAACATTGAAAACCCAATGTTGACAACGATGTATTTTACGCCATTGGCCTAAATGCACTTTTTAATTTTGAAACCACCACCATTGCTTCCCATGGAATGAAAGCATGGAATCCAACGATGATTCAATAGAAATAAACAATCTTCGTGGCAGTCTCCATAGACGTAATCAACTGTTAGATGTCATTCGAAAAGCGTATCATCGAGATGTGCTGGTTGTCAAGGAGTATTTGAAACAAAAGCCCTTACAGGAATCCTCGTTCCTCGACTCTTTGCCGTCCGTCGACTTGAGAGAAACCTTCCGTCTCTTTGCACCAGAGGGATGTGAGCTACGAGTTCGACCTTGTTTGAATTGTGGAGGGCAGCTAGAACTCATTCACAACGAGAGTTCTCGTATATTAGACTTCAAGCAGTCTTTGAAATCGTTGGAGGAGAATGTTGCAAGTCTTCAATTGGAGCTAGTGGATACCAAAGTCAAGGCACAGGAGGATCGCGACCGTCTAGTAGCGGTCAAGGAGAAGAATAAAGAAGAACAAGACGTGCTGATTCAGCAAACTTTGTTGCTCGAACATCAAGTCGCCGACAGGTATGCATTGAACGCTGAGATTTTACACCTCCAAAATTACAAGATAAGCCTTGAAAGCAGACTCCAGAGCCAGTACCCGATGTTAGTTGACCGTGAACGTCTAGTCGTCGAGAACCAAACCCTGAAAGACGAATCAAGGCAATTTGAGGCAAAATACAAAGAGGAGGTGAATCGCGGCAGGTTATTGCAAAGTACACATGATGCTCTCTCGCAGCAAATATCCCTACTCGAACAACAAAACAGTCAATTGCGGCAGGATATTGCAAAGGCTCACGATCAAATAAAGAAGTCTGACGACAAGTTTTCGTCCTTGAATCAGGATCTGATCAACAGTAAAGATTTCACCAACAAAATTGAGGCATGTCTTCACACCGCACAACATGCTATTGGAGAACGTGTAACTGACCATCAACTACAAAAGCAGACGCTAACGAGTCAGATTAAGGGACTTGAGTCGAAATGCTCAGATCTCGGATCGACAATTAGTGCTCTTGAGGCTGAGTCGAAAATGAATGCAGCAGAAGCCGCCCGACTCGGCGACCTAATCCAATCCATATTGGAAGGCGCTAGGAGTAAGGGCCTGATTGAAGTCGTTCCTCGGGATACCAGTGTGGCGTTGGCCAAAGCTGATGAACTAATCTGTGATGCAGATCGTCTTCGGCGGAAATATTTCATTGTCTCTCAACTTTTACTTAGTTCCATTCGATCGAGTTACGAGAACTGTCTCGCAAATGAAAGATTGCTCGCTGACAATAATGCAGAGTTGTGCACGAACGATCAAAAGTTAGAACGAGGAGTTGATCCAATCAATGAGAAAGTAGCAACGATCATCGAGCACTTGGAAAGATCAGATGCATCCGATTGTATTGATTGGGTGTCGATACTAGAGGATGAAAAAGACCGACGCCATATCATTGGCAATCTAAACAATCGACTTCAGATGGGGCAATTCAGTCTCGTGAAAGCATTTCAGAAGATACATCAAGCCCACACGAATTCGTTGCGCGATTGCCGGGATGTGCACAAACAAGAGGTGGAGGGTCGTCGATTGATTATATGGGAATTAGAAAAGATGCTACATTCGAGCAACTCAAAATACGACGAAGTGATGCTGCGAATGCACAAAAAGTATGGCACTGTTGAGGCAATGCTTGATTCTATTCGATGCAACCAACGCATGCTACGCACAGAATGTCAAAGTAATAATGACATCATACTAATGCTTAGAAAAGATCAGTGCACCATGAATACATGTGTAAACCGGCTTTTAATCGAATTGAATGAGTCCAAAGCATTGATTCGTGATAAGCAAGCAAAGCTTGATGCCGCGGTACGCGATGTGTCTGATAGAGATATTGCGATTCAACAACTAGAGAGTATGTTCGAGTCTACTACTCATAGGTATGCTGAAAACGAGCGTCGTCGTATAAAGATTACACACGAGATGGCAATTCAAGCCATTTCAGTAACGTCAGATGCTTCCTCCCACGTCGACTTCTTGCCGTCACTTCCTGATAGTAGTAAATGCTCAAGCGATTCATCACTTATACCTGGGAGGGTTTTCAAAGTTGACAGTGAGAATTGGCCATCACGGATAAACGTATCTTACAACTCTACCAAGTCAATCGTGTCGGGACCGCTGCAATATCGAAGAGCTTTAGACAAGCTTTAAAAAAATTTTGACACGTTCAATCCACCAAAAAACCCACCCCTCCCCCACATAAACCTCTCCCCACTCCCATTTCCAACTTCAGAACATGCAGCTGTTCATCATCCTTCTCGTCGTTGTGGTCGTGTCTTCCCTTTCACCAAGTTCAACAGACCAATCAATAGGTCAGTCCAAGCTCAGGTTTTGAAACGTTCCTTGTTAATATTTCTTATTCTAATATCGTTCTTTAATATCCACATCAGATGGATTCACTGGTTTGCTTCGGCACCAACTCACGCAAATGCAAAGATCGATATGTATCCCACCACTGATGAATATGACGACGCAGATTTGAAAGAATCCGAGGTTACTATGCCGGATGGATCATACGCCAAATTCTTCTCCAGCGTTCGGCCCAACGTTGTGTTGAAAATGGATGGCAACATATGGATAACTGGCGTGTTTCATCATCGTTTCATGCTAGGCTTGCACAACTCTGTGCGAGAAACAAAGACAATGGTGTTACGCACTACTCATCAAAAATTCGCCGTGTCTTACAATATTGCCGGTTGCAATAATGATGTTATGGAGCGTCTCAAGACCGACTGGATGTCACTCGTCTCTCGGTTGCAGTAATGATGTTATGATGGAGCGTCCCAAGACCGACTGGATGTCACTTGTAGATCAAGTGTAGATATTGAGAGAGTAACGGAGAGCAGCAATTACATCTTGCAAAATGGTTTGCTGGTGCTCCATTTATGGGGCATGGGGTTTGTTTGAGCACATTAACGTTACGGATGCATCTGGAATGAATAGTCTTATCAAATGGTTGCTATCTGATGCCCCCTTACAGTACAGAGTCGTTGTCGTTGGTGGCGTTGCAGGAACTTGGCGCACTCAAGGAGCGAATACCGGGAAGGAATAGAGTGGATGAGCACTTTCGACTCTCTTGATGGCCTTCAGCCATGGCACGTTTTGACAGTGCCAATAAGTTTGACGGCTATTTCAAGAACACTATCGCGATTGATGCCGTATATTGCAAACAAATAGGAATTCTTTACATGCTCACTATATATTTCCAGTGTTTAGTTGGTACAACCTCAAAAATGGGGCATCAGCAATCAACTAATCCACACTGGTGGCAGATTTTTGTGGAGGCAGGCGTATTGATACATCTCCGATCCCAATATTAATACCTTGTATTTGGCTCAATTTGATGAGGTCGATGAAGGCACTGCGATCTTCAAAGTAACAGCAAAGACCAGTGACCTACCGCGTCCAAATGGTGGATGGTTGGCTTTAGATGCGGATGGGTACTCATCATTGCCTCGGACTGGCACTTGCGTTTGACCGGTGAAGCACAATTGATGTTGGACGGATTCGTTCCATTGTCTGCCATGATCCCAATCGATCCCAATAACTCATATGGAACCGATAGTCCAAGTTCCAATATGTCAGGATAACCAAGCATCAACCCAAATGCCAATCCATCCGAGATGCCTAGCGTTAATCCCAGTGCCAATCAGTCTGATACGCCTACGGCAACACGCACCTCCGCTCCAACCAATCTTCCAACTACATCTGCACCGACCTCTCTTCCAACCAGAGTACCAACGTCTTTAAGGCCAAGCGCATGTCCAACCCCCAAGCCAACAACGTCAAAGCCAAGCTCCCACGCCCAAGCCAAAGACTTCAAGGCCAGGCAAACTAGCACTACTACCTTCCTACAACGGTTCCTAGGTCCGAATCCAATGCCACCCAAAACACCTTCTCGTGGTACATAGAAAGCCACTTTTATGTACAGTATTTGCAATCTCCGGTACGTCCACAATAGTATTAGTCCGTCCAGCCGTCTCTAACATATTAGGTCTTCACGGCTCTATGAAAGAAGGGCCATGGAGTTATTGATTATGTTCTATGTTTATCATGCACCCATATATCCATTCGTCTAGTGACAATGGGGACAAAATGTTTGGACGACATGCCTAGTTTACAAGATTTGGTATCGGCCGAGTTGATGGATAAGATTTTTTTGATAATTCAAAGCATTTCAAGAAATGGTGAGGTAATATTGTTGTGGGCGAATCTGATGAATTCAATATGAAGGGGTTGAAATTGTGCAAATTCCACGGTAATGAATGTGATACAAAGAACAATTGATTGGAAAAATGTTGTATAAATATATAATATAATATCATCGTCGTTGTGATGATTGTGATGCATTAAGTATTGATGTTGTGATAGACTAAAGGAAGAGTCAAATGGAAGGCAGTGATGATGACAATACCTCTTCAGCAAGCATTTTTGCCGTTCGACTTCTCTTGTGTATCGAGGCACCGATTCTCTCTTCGTCGTCGTCATCATCATCCTCCTTGACGTCAGCAAGCTTATTTGCCTTGCGACATCTCTTATAAATCTCGGCACCATTTCTCTCTTCCTCCTCCTCTTTTACGGGAAAATTCAAGTTGATCATCTTCTCTGTTATGACAAAACCTAGACTCTCATTCAGCTTACGAAGCAGATATTCCTGCTTTCGTCGACTGCTATACGAAGCAAGTGCATTCCATTCCCAATAAGGTACTGAAATTATCTTCATATTATCAATGGTGGGCACTTGACGTCTCTTGAGAATTGTGTGACCATTAGGAATACACCCCGTGAAGTGATACGGTCCATCAACTTCAATCCCAACCTTTTCTCCATGCACCATAATACTTGCATCTAGTCGGTAGCCAGAGGAGCTCAGAATCTCTTCTGCTTGTGGCTTAAAACCGATAGATGCCACTTCGTTGATGACATCATCTTGCAAATGTGATGGATTGGCCCTATCCATGATGAAAGCATCGTAACAACGCTGACGCAAGCTTGAAGGAAGATTGGTATGTGATCCTAACTCGAGGTGCCATAGCTGCCATTGGTGCAACGCTCTCAGTTGAATGTCATTAAATTCGTCCTCTTTACTTTGTAAGGCAGCGATGAATGCACAATCAAGATCAGGTGATGCCACATTAGCTACAGCGTACGACCAAGCCACGGTTGCAAGATCTTGACAGGTTAAATCCCACAGTAAGGATTTGACGTGCGATAACAGATATGAGAATAGATGATGATCTACCCTACCAATGGAGGCGAAAGCCCATATCAGATTGACAGTACTTTGGGAATGGAAATCAAATTTGCACGTTAGGACAGTGTCTGATATGATGTCAAACAGCGTCGGATGGAGTATATTAACTGTGGCAAATGACCATGCTGTAATTGATAAATTCCGTAGTTCGAACGCGGCCAAGTCTCGCTTGATGATGACACGTGCAATCTTATCGAAAAGATCAGAGTACTTACGCTCTCCAATCTTGGCATAACTCCTCAATATGTTGGTAAGATGTTGTGGGATGAAGTCATGTAAGTCACCGAGCTCATTAACAATAAGAGTAGCAACTTTTTCAAAAAGGCGTGGCTGTGGCTCACCCACTGTTGCATATGCCCATACTGTAATGGACAAGTCTTGCGGATTAAACATGTCCAAGTGAAAGTCAATCTTTTCGATGATTACTTGAGCCACTTTAGTAAAAAGAGTAGGAGACGAGTGACTATTCCTTGCGTATGCTAGTAGAATGTTTGACAATTCTTGAGACTTGAAATTTCTCATATCTCTGCCTCGGGCGACGATTACCTCGGCCACTTTATTGAAGAGAGGAGTATTAGTAGTGTATGCAGCAGAAAAAGACCACACCGTGTTAGCCAAATGCTGTGGTTGGAACTTTTCCAGCAACTTTAAATTTGATGTTAGCAGTTCCGCAAATGTCTCAAACAGTAGAGGACATGTTTCTCCTAATGTTGCATATGCCCATAAAACGTTGGAAACGCACTGCGGTTCAAACGAACCAGCATTTTCAATGATATATTTGGAAAGTCTACATAGCAATGTAGTACCATCATGTAAGATTTGGTTTCTCTTGATCAGGGCGAATGCATACACTAGATTGCTCATCAATCTTGCCTCCATGATCTGTGACAAAATGATCGAGACTGACTTGTCTGCCATCGATTGAAACAAGTCTACTTGTGCATTGAAGTTCTGATCAATGATAACGTCCTGAAAGATTGATAGATACCGTGTACTACTTGATCCTGAATTGTAATGTTTAACAATCTTTGCCATGCCAAGAGTAGCCCCGGCAATATCCCTTGGACCAAATCTACCCAACTTTTCGATAGTATCGTCAAGGATGCGATGTAGATCACTCTTGAGCTGCTGCTGATGCTGCGATAGTTTTGATGGATCACGAGCCGACAAAAGCTGAGGGATACGAGACCAGAATGCAGCCAAATGCTTGGGTATTAAATCTCCATGCGAAACTGCTAGATGAATCAAATCTTCAATCGTTTCACAACCTTTCATGTATGGCCGAGTGTCCTTGCCACCAGACAGCGGATAAGTAATAGTGCTGGGGAGGTTGGCCCTACGTTCGGTCGCCTTATTCTCATGAATAGTACTCCTAGTACCATCACTTGGACTGGACAAGCTCTTCGGGTTGCTTTGAACGGTCGTCGTCTTCTGCACCACCATCGGAGGTGGAACCCAGCGCGATTTACTCAATCTCAATTCCCCTTCAGAGGTGGAACCCAGCGCGATTTACTCAACTCTCCCTTCATATTCAATCTTCTCTTCACGTTTGATCGGTTTGCGGCAGCGTTGTTATGTTCCACCCTCTTCCACTGAGATTCATGAACGCAACGATTGCGAACCCTCTAAGGAATTATCCGGCCCAATGAAAATAAGTACTGTGAGAAAGACCCATGAAGAAAAGATTCGTTTTGGGATTTGAAGTAACCCTAAGTAGATGATTATGACGACACAGGTACCTCGAGTTTTAGGGCTATTTTTGCGTGGCCTAATAGGTGCCATGTCGGGACTTGCTTTGTGCTTCACCCACTTTTAATGACGTCATACCACTTTTAATGACGTCATCTGTTAAGTAAACCATTTCTTTTTATTAAAAGTATTTCTCGTATTACATTGGATTTA
>Ga0247833_1008603_pt1 | contig 10289 bp, 11 predicted proteins | sample LaCruzMarch2015__7_FD_187117 | JGI IMG/M metagenome (GOLD analysis project Ga0247833, IMG submission 187117) | Freshwater microbial communities from meromictic Lake La Cruz, Castile-La Mancha, Spain - LaCruzMarch2015_8m | ecosystem: Environmental > Aquatic > Freshwater > Lake | place: Spain...
GCCCCGGCCGGTGCGATTGCGTGCCGCGGCCCGGATCGGCACCAATCTATGGTGGTTGGCGCGGGGACAGGGGCACACCCATGTCCGAAAACCGCGAGACTTCCATGCCCGCAGCGATCATTCTGCGGACATGGAAAACGCGCTCAGACTTGATCAGGAGGCCTGCTACCGCGCCGTGCTGACGAGGGATGCGCGGTTCGACGGGCGGTTCTTCGGCTGTGTGAAGACCACGGGCATCTACTGCCGCCCGGTCTGTCCCGCGCGGACGCCGAAGCGGGAGAATATGGTCTTCGTAGTCTCGGCTGCGGCGGCGGAGGAGGCGGGCTTTCGCGCCTGTCTGCGCTGCCGCCCGGAGACGGCGCCCGACATGGGGGCATGGCGCGGCACATCGAATACCGTCAGCCGGGCCCTGACCCTGATCGAGGCGGGGGCGCTGGATGAGGGGGATGTCGACGCACTCGCCGGACGGCTGGGGGTCGGCGAACGGCACCTGCGGCGGCTGTTCCGCCAGCATCTGGGCGCCGCCCCGGTCAGCGTGGCCCAGACCCGGCGCGTGCTGCTGGCCAAGGCCCTGATCCACCAGACCGATCTGTCGATGGCACAGGTGGCGCTGGCCTCCGGCTTCGGCAGTGTGCGGCGCTTCAACGAGACCTTTCAGGCCCTCTATGGCCGCCCGCCCTCGGCCCTTCGGCGACGTGGCGAGCGGCTGCATGTGGGCGGGGTGCGGCTGAGCCTGCCTTACCGGCCGCCCTATGACTGGGATGCGATGTTTGAGGCCCTGACGGCGCGCGGCGATGCGGTCGAGGGGCGGCGGTGGTCGCGGCCTCTGATCCGCAATGTGGACGGCGCGGACGGTGCGGTCACGGTCGAACCGACGGAGGTCGGGCGGGTCTCGGTCTGCGTGGAGGCGGACGACCTCAGGGCGCTTCCGGGCGTGCTGGCGCGGGTGCGGCGGGTCTTCGACCTGTCAGCGGACCCGGAGGCCATCGGGCGCGACCTTTCGGCCGATCCGCTGCTCAGGCCGCTGGTCGCCGGGCGCCCCGGGCTGAGGCTGCCGGGCAGCTGGGTCGTCCCGGATCAAGTCCGGGATGACAAGGGCGAGCATGCGCCCAGTGACCGGTTGGACGATGAGACGCTTACCGTCCGCGCCGAGGTCTGGCGACCGTGGCGGGCCTATGGGGCGCTGCATCTCGCCCTGGCGGGGATCAGCGGGAACCAATTGATGGAGAGCGACGATGCGAAACGCGCGGCCTGAGACCCTGACCCTCGACCGGGCCGCCACGCCGGCGGGCGAGGTGCTGCTGGTCACGGATGGCCTGGGTAGCGTGCGCGCGCTCGACTTCGCCGGCTATGAGGATCGGATGAACCGGCTGCTGGTGCGGCATGCGCCGGGGGCATCCCTGACGGCCGGGCGTGCGCCCGGGCCGGTGCGGACGGCGCTCGAGCGCTATTTCGGCGGTGACGTCCATGCGCTGGACGGGCTGACGGTCACGACGGGCGGAACGGATTTCCAGCGATCGGTCTGGAAGGCGCTGCGGGCCATTCCGGCGGGCGAGACGCGGACCTATGGCCAGCTGGCGGCGGCGATCGGTTCGCCGAAGGCGGTGCGGGCTGTGGGACTGGCCAACGGCCGGAATCCGGTCGCCCTGATTGTGCCCTGCCATCGGGTGATCGGGGCGAACGGGACGCTGACCGGCTATGCCGGCGGGCTGGAGCGCAAGCGCTGGCTGCTGCAGCATGAGGGAGCATCTGTCGCCTGAGGGCTTGACCAGCGGCCGTCTGCTGGCGTCATCTGGCGTCGGGATACGGGGGAGCGAAACCATGAGATCATTCCTGCTTGCGGCGCTGTGCGCGGGTCTTTGTGCCGGGTCGACCGCGGCGCTTGCGCAGGACGAGGACGACTGGGAGTTCCAGCACGAGGCCAGCCTGAACCAGACGGTCGCCGCCGTCCGCTATGACGCGGGCGTGGCCATTGTCGTCCAGTGCCGGGACCGCGCCTTGTCGCTCGCCCTTGTCGGCATGCCCGCCGGGGTCGGCGGCCTCGAGGTGCAGGCCCGGCGCGCCGATGGCCGCACTGACCTCCAGACCTGGGTGCCCGGACCGGCACCGGGCATTCTGATGAGCTCGGTGCCCGCGCGGGACATCCGGTTCCTGCGCGGCGGCGGCCTGTATTCGGTGCGCACGGTCGATGGGGCTCCGCGGGCCCTGCGGACCAATTTCGACCTGCCGACGCAATCGGCCAATCTGGACCGTGTGCTGACCGCCTGCGGCTGGGGCCTGACGGACGACCGGGATCAACGGGTCAGGGCCGGTAGCGAGGTCAAGATCGAGATTTCCCGGCGTGAACCCCCGCGCGGACGCGGCGCGAGAGCGGGCCGGCCGGACACCCCGCCGCCACCGCCGTCCGCTCCGACCGCGCCGGTGGCCGAACGTCAGATCAGTTGCGTGATTGAGCGGCTCAAGCTGACCGGTTGCCGGTTTGATCATCCTGCCCTTGCGGCAGGGGCGCCAAGCGGGGTCTCCCGGATCCTTCAAATTCTGGAAAGCCTCGACATGGAAGCGCCGGACGGCGTCGCCACCGACGGTCAGGTCTTCTATCCGCCCGCCCTGAACATGGTCATGCGCTGACGACTGCTCCGGGTCCCGGGGCTTGCATTTCCCCGGCATCCGCCTAGATTGTGCCCTCTTATGCTGAAAGTGAGCATAAGTCGGCGACGGTCAGGCAGACCGGTCGCCGTTCTTCGGGCCTCTAATTTGCTCAAATAGAGCAAAAGGGATGCGAAATGGCTGACGGCGCGTTCGGAATGACTGAGGCACTGGCGCGGGAAACCGCCCCGGTCTGGGCCAGGGTCAAGGACCATGTGACCCCCATGGAATGGCCGGCGCAGGCCGCCCTGATCAGCGAGATCAATGCGCTGAAGAAGAGCCGGGACGCCGTCATCCTGGCCCACAACTATATGACGCCCGAGATCTTCCACGGCGTCGGCGACTATGTCGGCGACAGCCTCGGTCTGGCCAAGGAGGCCGCGCGGTCGAAGGCCCGGGTGATCGTCCAGGCCGGCGTGCATTTCATGGCCGAGACTTCGAAGATCCTGAGCCCGGACAAGACGGTGCTGATCCCGGACCTGAAGGCCGGCTGTTCGCTGGCGGCCTCGATCACCGGGGCGGATGTGCGGCTGATCAAGCAGCGCTATCCGGGCCTGCCGGTGGTCACCTATGTGAACACCACGGCCGATGTGAAGGCCGAGACCGACATCTGCTGCACCAGCGCCAACGCCGTGCAGGTGGTGGAGTGGGCGGCGAGGGAATGGGGCGTCGACCGCGTCATCCTGATCCCCGACGAGTTCCTGGCCCGAAACGTCGCGGCCCAGACCACGGTCGGCATCATCGCCTGGAAGGGCCGCTGCGAGGTGCATGAGCGGTTCACCGGCGCCGACATCGCCGAGATGCGGGCGGCGTATCCGGGTGCGGAAATCCTCGCCCATCCCGAATGCCCCGAAGATGTGCTGGCGGCCGCCGACTTTGCCGGCTCGACCGCAGCCATGATCGACCATGTGACGGCCCGCAGGCCGAAGCAGGTGGTGCTGATCACAGAGTGTTCGATGGCCGCCAATGTCGCCGGCGACGTGCCGGGGGTGCAGTTCATCGGCCCGTGCAACCTGTGCCCCCATATGCAGCGGATCACGCTGCTCAACATCCGCGACTGCCTGTTGAACATGCAGTTCGAGGTGACGGTGCCCGAGGATATCGCCGAACGCGCGCGACTGGCCGTGCAGCGGATGGTGGACCTGCCGCCGCCGACGGTTCCGGCGCGCTACGACATGGTCAAGGCGCGGCATCACGTGGCGGTGGAGTTGATCTGATGCACTACGTCCCGCCCGTCCGCGTCGTGGCGACGATCGACAAGCGCAGCCTGCGGCTTCTCGCCCTCCTGGCCTTGTGGCTGCGCTCGGAAAAGGCCACGTCGTCAGGATGACAGACAGCCAGACACCCCGCCCCGGTCCCTGGGATCAAAAGCCCGGGCCCGCCGCCCCCGCACGGGAGGCGGCTGTGGTCGATCGGGGTCCGCCCCGCAGCGCCGAGCCACCGCTGGACAAGGGCCAGCACCCGGTCTGGGCCATTGTGTCGACCCTGCTGCTGGGCGGGCTGATCTTCTGGTGGAGCCAGAGCTGGATCATGGTTGTGGCCGTCCTGTTCGGCCTTCTGGTGCATGAATACGGTCATGTGCTGGCGATGAACCGCCTCGGCATGGGCCCGGCGCGGATCTACATCATCCCCTTCCTCGGCGGTGTGGCGAAGAGCCAGAGACTGCCCAAGAGTGAGTGGGACGGCGTGCTGGTGTCGCTGGCCGGTCCGGCGTTCGGCATGCTGGCGGCCATCCCCTTCCTCGGCGTCTACATCGCGACGGGGCAGGGCGAATGGCTGGTTGGCGTTCTGGCCATCGCCACCCTGAACCTCGTCAACCTGGCACCCGCGCCGCCACTCGACGGGTCCAAGGCCCTCGGCCCGGTGCTGGCCCGTATTCACCCGATGCTGGAGCGGGTGGTGATCTTCCTCATCGGCGCGGTGGTGGTCTTGTGGGGCATCAGCAACGGCAGCTGGTTGTTCGCCGGCTTCCTTGCCCTGTCGCTCTACGCCCATCTGCGGCGGGGCGACTGGCGGCCGGACGGGCGTCCCCTGACGGCGCGCGAGTCGGGCTACAGCGTCGGCCTGTTTCTCGTGACCCTGTTGCTGTGCGGAGGCGTTGCGATGGCGGCCCTGCTGCCCCTGACGGGTACGCTGGAAAACGCCCTGGCCATTGCCGGCCGGTATCTCGAGTTCGGCCGTTGAACCGTACCCTCCGTCATGACGGGCCGTTGATCATCGGCGGCGGTCTGGCGGGGCTTTCTGCGGCGCTCGAGGCTGCGCCGCGCAAGGTGCTGGTGGTGACACCGGCACCGCTGCTGGAGGCCTGTGCCTCGGCCTGGGCCCAGGGCGGGGTGGCGGCGGCGCTGGCAGCGGACGACGCGCCCGCCCTGCATGCGGCCGATACGACGGCGGCGGGAGCCGGGCTGGTCGAGGCTGAGGCGACCGGGGCCCTGACGGGTGACGGCCCGGCGACGGTCGAATGGCTGGCGTCGCTGGGCGCACCGTTTGACCGCGACGCCGCCGGCGGTTTCGCCGTCAGCCTGGAAGCCGCACATTCCCACGCCCGTGTCGCCCGGGTCGGCGGCGACGGGGCGGGGCGGGCCATCCTCTCGGCCCTGATCGCGGCGGTGCGGGCTGCGCCGCATATCGAAGTCTGGGAAGACGGGCGGCTGCGTGGCCTGATCCAGGACGCGGGCGGTCGGGTGCGCGGTGCCCTGATCGAGCGCGGTGCGCCGGGTTCGGGGCGGATGGTCGAAGTGCTGGCCTCCGCCGTCGTGCTGGCGACCGGCGGGGCGGGCGGCCTGTTTGCCCGGACCACAACCCCCGCCGCCCTGCTGGGCGAGGGTATGGCGCTGGCCTATGGCGCGGGCGCGGAAATTCTCGACCCGGAGTTCGTGCAGTTTCACCCGACCGCCATCGACGTCGGCCTGGATCCCATGCCCCTGGCTACCGAAGCCCTGCGTGGCGAGGGAGCCCGGCTGATCGACCGGCATGGCCGGTTCCTGCTCGGCGAGGCGGCGGATGCCGATCTGCAGCCGCGCGATGTGGTGGCGCGGGCCGTGCATGTTGCGGGTGCCGAGGGACGGGGCGCCTTCCTCGATTGCCGCGCGGCGATCGGCGGCGCCTTTCCCGAAGAATTTCCGACTGTGTTCGCTGCCTGTATGCGGGCCGGGCTGGACCCGCGCGAGACCCCGATCCCGGTCGCCGCGGCGGCCCACTATCACATGGGCGGGATCGCCGCCGGGCCGGACGGGCGCACCAGCCTGCCGGGCCTGTTCGCGGTCGGCGAATGCGCCGCGACCGGGGTGCATGGTGCCAACCGGCTGGCCTCCAACTCCCTGCTGGAAGCAGCCGCCTTCGGGCGACGCACCGGCCGGGCTGCGGCAGCAGAAACCTCGGGCGGCGGCGGCACCCTGTCGCCGGCGGTCGCGCCGGACCTTGCGCCTGAAGCCTTGCAGACCCTGCGCGACACCATGAGCCGGTGTGTGGGCGTGGTGCGCGACGCCGCGGGCCTGTCCGGGGCGCTGGCGGTCATCGCGCGGCTTGAGGTCGAGGCCCCGGGCGCGCTGCCGCTGGTCGCGGCGCGGTTGATCACCGAGGCGGCGCAGGCGCGGCGCGAGAGCCGGGGCGGGCATTTCCGGACGGACCATCCGGAGGCGACCCCTGTGGCGGAGCACACGAGGCTGCGGACACAACCTAAGGAGGCAAAGTCTTTTGCCAACGTGGAAAGGGCGGCATAGTGCCGGTCGGAGCAAGGCGATGACCACGACCCGCACGGGCATGCAGGAAGGTCCAACGGACTTCCGGTTCGATTTCGACCGGTTCGAACGCATGTTCGAGTTGGGGATTCTCAACGACCTTGGGCCGCGCATCGAACTGCTGGAAGGAAGGATCGTCGAGATGTCTCCGATCGGCGGCGAGCATGGCGACACAACAGCTGATCTGGTCGTGGCCTTGACGAACACCCTCAACCGCATCCCCACGCTGCACGATGCTGTTCGTGTGTCCGCTGCGGTGACGTTGAGGATCGGAGATTACAGCGCGCCGGAACCCGATGTCCTCGTCGCTCGACGCAGGGACGGCCGGAAATACTATGAGGCTGCGGATGCGGTGCTCGTGATTGAGATATCCGTCTCGACGCGGGACAACGACCTGACCATCAAACGGCCGTTGTACGCCCGCGCCGGCATTCCGGAGTTCTGGATCGTCGAGCCGGAAGCCCGGCTGATCCGCGTTTTCCGCGATCCCCTTCCGGACGGAAGCTGGGGCGATGAGACGGTCGTGACCGACGGCGTGATGACGCCGCTGTTCTCGGATCAAGTGCACCTGACTCTGGCTGAACTGTTCTGAACCCCATGCTCCCCGACCTCCTGATCGAACCCGTTGTGCGCAGGGCCCTGGCCGAGGATCTCGGCCGTGCGGGCGATGTGACGGCGCAGGCCTGTATCCCGGAAGGCGCGCGGATGCGGGCCGTGTTCGCAGCGCGCAAGGCCGGCGTTCTGGCCGGCATCGACTGTGTGCGGCTGGCTGTGCTGGCCATGGACCCGGATGCGTCCGTGGACCTGAAACTGCGCGACGGCGACGCCTTCGTGGCCGGTGCGGTACTGGCCGAGGTCGAGGCCGATGCGCGTGCCTTTCTGGCGGCCGAGCGGACGGCGCTGAACCTGCTGGGCCGTCTGTGCGGGATCGCCACCCTGACGCGGGCCTATGTCGAGGCGGTCGTGGGCACGAAGGCCCGGATCGCCGACACCCGCAAGACCACGCCCGGGCTGCGCGCGCTGGAGAAACATGCGGTGCTGTGCGGCGGCGGGGTCAATCACCGGTTCGGCCTGGATGACGCCATCCTGATCAAGGACAACCACGTCGCCGTCTGCGGCGGGGTGGGTGAGGCGGTTCGCCGGGCGCGGGCCTCGGTCGGTCATCTGATGAAGGTCGAGGTCGAGGTCGACGGTCTGGATCAGCTGGACGAGGCCCTGGCCGCCGGTCCTGATGTCGTCATGCTGGACAATTTCACCCTGCCGATGCTGCGCGAGGCGGTAGCCCGCACGGCCGGACGGATCACGCTGGAAGCCTCGGGCGGGGTCAATCTGGAGACGGTGCGCGGTATCGCCCAAACCGGTGTCGATGTGATCTCGGTCGGGGCCCTGACCCATTCGGCCCCGGCGCTCGATGTGGGACTGGACGCCATGCCCTGCTGAGCTGCGGACGCCGGCCGGAACGCACGGGTCGAGGCGACAGGATCAGGGTGTTCCGGACGCTGTGACCGCGTCTCGCCTCACGCCGCCGGTGCAGAGGCCTCGACAACGACCGGGGCGGTCGGGTTTGCCGGCACCGCGGTCGCCGACTCTGCAGCCTCCGTCTCGGCACCTTGCTCCTGGGCCACCAGAAGGTTGTAGGCGACCGTGCCGGCTTCGAGGACCGGTCCCGTCGGGTCGAGGCTGGCCTGGATCAGGCGCGGGCCATCCGCCACGTTCGACGGCCGTGCGGCATAGGAGAAGGCCTCGCGCGAGCCGGAACGGCCGCCGAAGCGATAGAACATATGGTCACCGACCTGTCCGACCGGCACCAGCGAATGACGCCAGCCCGGTGAGACGCCTGTGGTGTGGAAATGGGTCGCGTTGCCGACACCCGCGAATACGGCTCCGGAAAGGGCGGCTGAGGCCACTGCGCGGGCCCGGTTCCAGGCGGTCTGATTGACCGGTCCGCGCATCGAGCCGTCGCAGGTGAAACTGAATTGGCAGCCTGTCCGGCGCCCCGCACCCTGGAAGACCACGCCGCAGACGCTGTTGGGGAAGGCGGAATGGCGCACCCGGTTCAGCACGACCTGGGTCACCGCACGCATGCCGTCCCGGCCTTCGCCGCGGGCTTCATAGTAGGCGGCCTGGGTCAGGCAATCGAGATCCCGCGACGCGTCCAGCGTGCTGCCCAGACGGAAGGGCATGGCCGCAACCGGGCCGGCCAGACGTATCCGGCGCAGGCCGGAGTCCGAATGCCGACCCCGCAGTTGTTCCAGACGGGCCGTCATGAGCTCGGCCTGTCGGTCGCGCTGGGCTCCCCCTGCGACGGTATAGGGATCATGCCGACGGGCAATGGCCAGGGCGCTCGCGTCGAGACCGCCGGCGGCCGCCGCCAGCGCTTCCTCGGTGAAGCCGGCCGCAGTGGCCCCCTCAATTCGCTCGGCCTGGGCCCGCACGGTGGTCGCCTTGGCCGCCGTGCCGCCGAGGTAGGCACAGCCGATCGCCAGCCCCAACAACGCGCCGAACGCCGCCGCCGCCGATCCGGGCCGAATCCGGGCCGCACGATCCGCAGGGGGAGTCACACGCGTGTTGTTGGCTGGCGACAAGGGCCTGGTCCTGTACGGCAGGGCGCAATGCCGCCCCCGGGTAGTCTCGCAACCGGGCGATCCTCTCCAAACTGTGGAGACCGGACCCGCGAACCGCCTGCGTTGGATCAATGGCCAGCAAAATAACCAGCTATCGAGGACGCGCCTTAAGCCAGCCATTTGTGGCACTAATGTGGTTGATTCGCAAGAATCCGGAGCCCGGCAACATCGCGGTTTATCGGTATTTTAGTCAACAGGTTAGCGGGTCTGAATGTTCTGCATCATACATCAGTGCATCGCTTTTTTACTGTATTTAATTTCATGTGAACGACATGGTGCGGGTGTCTGATTGATATCGGCGGATTGAAAGGGTCCCTGACTGTTGTCATTGTCCGCGCCTGATGGGCGATTTTTACATGAAACTGCGATCCGGAACTGATGGCGTGGGCGGACGTTCAAGACGCGTTGTTGCAAGGATTCCGTCATGAAACGCGCCGTCACCGCCCTTTCGGTCACAATCATCGCACTCGCCGCCGCTGCCTGCGGCCAGATCATCGAGCAGAGGGCCGCCACCGGGGCCATCGCCGGCGCGGTCGTGGCAGGGCCTGTCGGCGCAGCCGTCGGCGGCGTTGCGGGCGCTGCGGTCGGCCAGCCTGACAAGCCGAACTGACACAGTCCGCCTTCGATCGAGCGGCGTGGACCCCGGGAAAGCCTCGCGAACTTGATTTTCGCTCCCATATGGGGTTAGCGACGCGCCGGGCTGCGCTGCAAACCGCCCGACCGCGTTCCAGCGCATCCATAAACGATCAAGGACATCGACGCCCTCCGCATGAGAGATCTGAAACAGACCGGCTTCACGGACCGCCTTACCGCCCAGCAGGAGGCCAAGAAGGCCCTGCTCGCCCGGTTCAAACCCAAGGCCGCCGCCCCCGATCCCGAATTCGAAAAACTGGCCGCCAAGCGTGCGGCCGAGAAGGAGGCGCTGCGTCAGCAGCATGAACTCGCCAAGGCGGAAGCCCGCCGGGAAAGGGCCGAGCGGGAAGCCGCACGTCTTGCCGCAGAGGCCGAGGCCCAGGAAGCGGTCGAGGCGGAGAAGCGCGCTGCCCGCAAGGAGCGCAAGGCCCTGACCAAGGAAGAACAAAAGGCCGCCCGCGACGCCCGTTACGCCGCCCGCAAGGCGCGCACACGCTGAGGCGACGGCAAGGCGGCCGAATGCCGGCCGCACCGGCCTTTTCCGCCTGAAAAACGCCCGGCTTGACGCGCATCCTGCGTCATGGCCGGGACCTGCCGCGGCTTGGGAGCCCATTGTTTGGCCAGGAACGACTGGACCGCGAAGCTG
>Ga0247833_1008605_pt1 | contig 10288 bp, 10 predicted proteins | sample LaCruzMarch2015__7_FD_187117 | JGI IMG/M metagenome (GOLD analysis project Ga0247833, IMG submission 187117) | Freshwater microbial communities from meromictic Lake La Cruz, Castile-La Mancha, Spain - LaCruzMarch2015_8m | ecosystem: Environmental > Aquatic > Freshwater > Lake | place: Spain...
GTTGTCCGAGAAGCGCTTGACCTGCGCTTTGGTCAGCGGCGCATCCATGTGATCGGCCACCGCCTCGGCAAGAGGACGGTTCGCATTTCCCGACATCAATTTCATCAGAGAGGCCCCGCATGCCGCTCGCGCCGCTTTTGCAGCGCTTTGTCATGGCTCTGTAGCAAAGCGCACATCCGGCGCAAGGCCGCTGCAGGATCTATCCGCGACAAAAACCTGATATAGTCAGACGCGCAACACTATTGCGGAGAGGTTGCGGCCATAATCGCCCTCCAGGCGCTTTACGGCGCGACGATTGGAAAAATACACGGCCTCCTCCGCGCAGGTGTCTTGCGGTAAGATATCCACAGCGCGCACGCCCGCCAAAGAGAGCCGCAGAGCGCAATAACCCTTCAAATCGAAGTGAAGCCGGTCACCCTGCCCGCCTTTGAAAAAGCGCTCGTTTTCAGCATCAGGCGCCGTAAACGCGGTGAAGAATTCAGGCCCAACTTCATAAGAGGCCTGCGCAATGCAAGGGCCGATCGCAGCGCGAATATTGGACGCATCCGCGCCCAGCGAAATCATGGCGTCCAAAACAGCTTCAATCACACCGCCCAGCGCGCCCTTCCAGCCCGCATGCGCGGCGCCGATCACTTCTGCTTTGGGATCGATCAAAAGAATTGGCCCGCAATCGGCGGTCAAGATCGACAACGCCAAGCCAGGGACTTTAGTCGCCATTGCATCCGCTCGCGGCCGATCCGCATAGGCGCCACAAAAGGCTTCGCAGACGATCTCCACCTTGGCGCTATGGATCTGATAAACAGACAGGAGGTTATCCGGCTCGACCTTCAGCGCCGACGCAATGCGCCTCCTGTTTTCGGCGACGTCATCCGCCGCGTCGTTCGAACCCGGCCCCGCGTTCAATGACGCGTAAATGCCGCTCGACACGCCGCCCTGGCGGCCGAAAAATCCATGCGCCGCGCCGGCGGCGGAGAGCACGCGAGATTGGATGAAGGACGGATTGGTCATCAACAATCGGTGCAGCAACAATTCCGCGCGGTCAACAACGCGGCCATCTTAGTGCAAGACAGGATGCCACTGCATTCTGACGCTCAGCAGAATGTCATCCGAAATGATGTCTCGTATGAGCGCTCATGAAGGCCTGAAGCAAACGGCCCAGACTTCTCCGGGCCGCGCGCTTGAGCGTTATTGGCCCGGCATCATGAAGCCTTCAATCAGCATCACGCGATAATCGGCGGCCTTGAAGCGATGCTGTTTGGCGGCTTCATATTCCGCGCTGTTGTACCAGGCTTTCGCATCCGCCGCATTATCGAATTGCAAGAGCACCACGCCGTCAGGCGCTTCGCCCTCCAGCGGCGTCGCCGCGCCATAAACGATGAGCGGGTTCATTTTCACCTTTGGCCCGTTTGCCTGCATGGCCATTTGATAGTCCATCATCGCTGCTGGATCTATGACGGCGCTTTCGCGTACGAACAAAAGATAGGCTGGCATGTTTCTCCCCCACATTTGCGGCGAACAAATTGGCCGCTTATGGGAAGGAACACTGGCGCAGCGACGGGGCCGGCGCCAAGCGAAAATAAAAAGGCCCGGATCGCTCCGGGCCTTTTGCATGTCTGTTTGAGGTTAAGCTTACGCCGCGTCCTTGGACTTCGACTTACGCTTGCGATCGTTCGGATCGAGATAGCGCTTGCGGATGCGGATCGCCTTCGGCGTCACTTCCACCAGCTCATCTTCTTCGATCCAGGAAATCGCCTGTTCCAAGGTCATGCGCTTCGGGGGCGTCAGACGAATGGCTTCGTCCTTGCCGGAGCTACGCACATTGGACAGCTTCTTTTCCTTCAGCGGATTGACGTCCATGTCTTCACCGCGCGGGTTTTCACCGATGATCATGCCCTCATAGACGGCTTCACCTGGATCGATGAACAAAGCGCCGCGATCTTCGAGAAACCAAAGAGCGTACGCAACGGCGTTGCCTTGATCGGTCGAGATGATCGCGCCGGTATGACGGCTCGGAATTTCTCCGCGCCAATCGCCCCATTGGTAGAACACGCGGTTCATGACGCCTTCGCCACGCGTATCCGTCATGAACTCGCCATGGTACCCGACGAGTCCGCGCGAAGGCGCGTGGAATACGATCCGCTGCTTACCGCCGCCGCTTGGGCGCATGTCCTTCATTTCACCACGGCGCAGCGATATCTTTTCGATCACGGGGCCAGCGAAATTCTCATCGACGTCGATCGTGACTTCTTCGATCGGCTCGAGCAGCTTGCCCTCTTCGTTGCGCATCGTCAGCACGCGCGGGCGCGAGATGGTCATCTCAAAGCCTTCGCGGCGCATAGTTTCGATCAGCACGCCAAGTTGCAATTCACCGCGGCCCGCGACTTCGAACGCATCCTTGCCTTCGCTTTCGGAAACTTTGATCGCAACATCGCCTTCGGCCTGACGGTACAGACGCTCACGGATGACGCGCGATTGCACCTTGCTGCCTTCGCGGCCAGCCATCGGCGAATCGTTGACCGACATGATAATCGCCAAGGTCGGGGGGTCGATCGGGTTTGAGAAAACCGGCTCAGTGACTTCGAGGTCGCAGATCGTGTCAGAAACGGTGACGGCGCCCAGACCGGCGATGGCGACGATGTCGCCCGCTTCCGCGCTTTCAACAGGCACGCGCTTCAGACCGCGATAGGCGAAGAGCTTGGTCAATCGCGCGCGTTCGATTTCCTTACCGTCGCGCGTCATCGCTTTCACAGTGCGGCCAACTTCGATGCGGCCGCTTTCGATGCGGCCCGTCAGCGTGCGGCCAACGAACGCGTCGGCGTCAAGCGTCGTCGCCAGCATGCGGAACGGTTCGTCCATGTGGAAGCTCGGCGGCGGCGGCGGCACATGATCGAGGATCATGTTGAACAATGGCGCGAGATCTTTTTTCTCGTCTTCCAGCTTGTTGGTCGCCCAGCCTTCCTTGCCGGAAGCGTAGAGATACGGAAAGTCGAGTTGCTCGTCAGTCGCGTCCAACGCGGCGAAGAGGTCGAACACATCGTTCAGCGCTTTGTCGGGATCGGCGTTCGGGCGGTCCGCTTTGTTTAAACAGACGATCGGGCGCAGCCCAAGCTTCAGCGCCTTGCCAAGCACGAATTTGGTCTGCGGCATCGGGCCTTCGCAGGCGTCGATCAGCAGCACGCAGCCATCCACCATCGACAGAATACGCTCCACCTCGCCGCCGAAATCGGCGTGGCCTGGCGTGTCGATGACATTAATGCGGCGCTCGACGCCGTCTCTGTCCCAAACGACGCTGGTGCACTTGGCGAGAATGGTGATGCCGCGTTCACGCTCCAGCGGATTGGAATCCATTGCGCGTTCCGCATGCCCTTCGTTTTCACGATAGGCGCCGCCCTGCACGAGCATCTTATCGACCAGGGTGGTTTTCCCGTGATCGACGTGAGCAATGATCGCGACATTGCGCAAGCCGGACGACGACATGCGGTTCTCCTTCAGACGGCTATCGGCTAATGCGCTCTCGCCCCTAAAGGGGGACAAAACATGAACGCAAAAAGGCACGGCGGCAGAGCTTCATAAGCTCGGCCGCCGTTTCCTTTTCCCTAGCTGTCGCAGATACGGGATTCTGGGCCCATTCGCAAGGAGAGTCCTAGGATTTAATGCTGAAGACGGGCGGGGCGTCATGAAACTCGACCTGCACGCGAACAGCCCCCAGCGGGGTCACGAAATGCAGCTGCTGGGGTTGCACGAGGCCAGGCGCCCGGCGAAAGGATCCATTCGGACGGCGGATCGACGATATTCAGACGCAGTTCGCCCTCCAGCACCCGGATTACGCCCCACCCCCGCTTTCGTGCTGTGATTGCGGCGCAGCGGTTCCGGCAGGGAGATCTCATCGAAAATTGGGCGCGAACGATAGGATTCGCTCATACTGGGTCACCCACGGCGCAAAAAAGCACCCTAGCCCCTCAACGCAGAGGATTCGCGCAAATACATCACTTTTCGCCCGCAACGGCGCCCCACGACCAGCACGTCTTAATCAGCCAGTTCGAAAGACTCACAAATCCTTGCGTTTCCTGTCTTGCATCCGCATCTATCGAGGCGACAATGAAGGCGGCCTTGGACCGTTCAGGCTATGTCGAGGACGTTTACGCCTGCCCAAACCTGCAGCCTCTAAAACGGCGGCTGATCAGCACCCTCAAGGACGCCTATGATGTAAAGGCGCCCAGAGGATGCGCTTTTTCGTTCGGCGGCTCCGCCACAGCGGGACTGCGACACCCTCTCATATCCACATTTCCAGAAGCGGTGCAGGTCGCATATCGAGCGGAAATGGCGGAGCGGGATCCAATCATGACGGCGGCGATGACTTTGGGCGCTCCTGTTCAATTCTCAAAAATGGAACAAACCTTGCCGATTAGCGCCGCGACCAACGCGTGCTCGCTCTGATGCGCCAATCCGGATTGCATGACGGGGTAATGACGCCAATCTTCGCGAAGCCAGGCTTTTACGCCTATTTTTCCACTGCATGCGACAAGGTACGGGCAGATCTCGGCCCGGTCGATCTGCGCATTATCAAAATCATTTTTGAAGAATTCTATTTCCACTGGCGCGACCTGAAGCGCGCGGAGCGCGAAATCCTATCCAAGCGCGAACGCGAAGTGCGGGTGGCGATGGTGGGGGAAAAATCGAACGCCGAGATCGCGGCCACGCTCGGCATATCCGAACACACCGTGGATGCTTATGTCAGACGGTGCTTGTCCCAACTTGACGTTTCAAGCCAATCACAAGCTGTCTTGCAATTTTTCGGCGGCGGCGCATATCGAATGCGGGTTCGCGACAAGCACTAAAACGCGGCGCGCTCTGCAAAGATACAGGCGGCATCAAGCTGATTTTGGCATCAAACGCGCACAGACGCTGTCATTTCAGAAACATCCAAGCACGCCCGCCCTTGCGCCCAATCAGTCCTCAATGATGAGATCATCGTCAATTATGTAACCGCCCGCTATGCGGGGCGAGCCCGCAATCTGGCTCTGCGCGCGCGCAATTGCTTGGCGTAAGCGAAAAATGTCGCTTCCAATTGGTCTGCCGCGCGGCGCGCCATGGTCTCGATTGCAAACGCGACCTCGAGCAAGTCACCCGCCGCCTCATCGGTGAGCCTTGCCCCTTGAGGCGCTTGGCTCGTATCCAAAACTGATGCTCCTACCGGGTACGCAAATCACGCTAACAAATGAGCGGACGGGCAAGTAGCACCTGACGACGCGCCACGCTGACAGGCGCCGCTTGACAAATTCGTGAATAGCAGCGCGGTGTGCGTGCGGATGAGCTTATGCGTAACCGCGCATCTTAATGTACTCACGGAGCGCTTGAGCACGGCCGGCCGGATCAGGGTGCGTTGAGAGGAAGGACGGCTGGCGCGCGCCGCCTTGCGCCGCCATCTTTTCCCAGAGAGCCACAGACTCATTCACTTTGAAGCCGGCCTTGTACATGTAATCGACGCCGATCTTGTCCGCTTCGCTTTCCTGCGAGCGCGAAAACGGCATCAGCACGCCATATTGCACGCCCAATCCGAGCGCCGCATACGCTATTTGACTCTTCACTGTGGCGCCAGCGACTTGCATACCGACGTCCGCCGCCATGGACTGGCTATAACGTTCCGCCGAGTGTCGGCCGCTGACATGACCTGTTTCATGGCCGAGAACCGCCGCCAATTGATCGTCCGTCGAGGCGATGTCCAACAAGCCGCGATAGACGCCGACCTTCCCGCCAGGCAGCACAAAGGCGTTGGCTTCTTTGGATTCGAAGGTGGCGAATTCCCAGTTTTGATTGCCGTAACCGGCGGCCTGCTGAATTTTCCGGCCGACCCGCGTGACCCGCGCCGCCGCCGCGGAATCCTTGGTCAGCGGCGTCTCTTTCTTGGTTTGCTCCCAAGCGCTCAGGGACAAAGCGGCAAGTTGCGCATCGTCGATCAGCAAAAGTTGGTTGCGGCCGGTGACGGCGTTGGTTTCGCATCCCGCCGCGACTAGAAGGACAGAGCCCGAGGCGATGCCCCGAACAAGGTTTCGCCGCGTCAACGCACTGATTTCGTTACCCTGCGTCTCTGCGCCATGCGCAGCATGCAACTCACACATGACGGTCTCCCTCGTCGGTAAACCCTAGTACCATACCCATTCGATGAATCGGAAGCCATGAACCTGCGGGTTCAGTTGCTGCATCGCGGTCAAGTCAGTGTCGCGATAATCAGCTACAAGATTCGCAAAGGGGTTCGAAGACATGGCGAAGTTCGCAAGCGGCGGCGAGGCCTTCGCTCAAATTGCCACAGGCTTTGCGGGCTGGTGGAGCCATGGCGGCGCCGAAATGAGCGCAGGCGCAGGCCTAGTGGCGATCGGGGCAGTTGCAATGGCTGCCGCGAATGCAATCCGGCCGCAGCGCGCGAACAACAGAGCGACGCCGGGCAGGCGCGCAAAAGAAAAATCCGCCTTGCGCAATAATTCCGAAGGCCTGGCGATCGCAGCAGCCGATCTTTTGTGGCGCTTGAAAGAAATCACCCAAGACGGTTCGGGCTATTACATCGCCCCCAATGCGCCAGGCGGCGATTATTACGACTACAAACGCAGCAGCACCGCCTTCCGACTCGCGGCTGTGCTTGGCGCGATCCGTCTCATCGACCGCGAAACGCATATCTTGGGCGAAGTGCGCTTGGGCGCGCCGCGAAAACTCCATCGCGCCATTCAAATCTTCAGCGCGGAATTGGCGGAGGGCCCTCCTCTGGAATATCTGCGCGCTGCGCGTTTATGCGAGGTCTGGGGCCTTCCGCCCTTCCCAGCATCAAAGACCGAGGACGAACCATTCGATCAACATGGCATGCACGATTCCGCCCGCTTTGACGCGGCGTTACGAAAACACATGCCAGGAACTGACGTCGCCGACACCCACGCTTTGGTCGGCGCCTTGATGACGTTGAGCCGCGACGAATTACTGGACCTCTTCCGAAAACTTGCGTTCGATCTGGCGAAATTTCGCGGCGAAGAACCGCCCTCGCCCAATACAGTTTTAGAGAGCGTCGAAGACACCGCGCGTGCGCTCGCGTTTCGCGAAGCCAAACTATACCGCGAATGGCAACGCACCATTGGCGATCACATGCTGCAGGACGCACGCATCATCAGCTTCGGCGAATTCGAAATGCTGCTGGCGGACCAGGCGCTGCGGGCGACGCCGTGGATCCGGCGCTTGCTGGAGCTTTTCGAAGGCGTGGATGTGGCGGCGGAGGCAAAACACGATTCCCGCCCGCGTCAGCTGCGCCGGCTGACCGAAGCAAATGCGAGCCTCATTCTGGCATTGGCGAAGTACAGCCAAGCCAAAAATGCGATCACCAAAGAGACGCTCGCGCTGGCCAAAACCCTCGCCGCACCGGCGTCCTAGTCCCTCCTTCGGCAAGATGAAACGAGCACAGAAAAACGCCGGCGATTGCGCGCCGGCGCCCAGGATTTTCGTAGCGTTAAATCACCCGGCCGCGCAAAGGCGACCGGGCGACTTACAGGTGCGACGATTAGAATTCGAAGCCGAGCTCCACGCCGTAGGTGGCGCCGCGTTCCCACGAATCCTGCAGGGCCGCGACCGGGGCGCCAAAAAAACTATAGTCTTCGTCGAAGATGTTGTCGCCAAAGAGCGACAACGCCGCCAAGCCGCTGCCGACTGGAATGTCCGCCACGCCGAGACGAATGTTGAACATACCGTCATCCGGACGAATAAGGCCCTCGTTGTTGATCGGCGCGATCGGTTCGCCAATCGAAGTGTACAAAGGCAGCGCCGTCAGCGCGTAATCGCTGCGCCAGTTCGCGTCGCCGCGAATAAACGGATAAATGCCGTTGTTGAGCTTTTGGAACTCATAAGAAGCGACCAGACGCAGCGTCCAATCCGACTTGTAGGTCGGACGGGCGATGTCAGCCACATCGCCGGGCAGACCTGTGCGCGGATCGGTGGTGATGAATTCCTTGTAGCCCGTGTCGGTGAAGCCAACATTGCCTTTAAGGGTCAAACCTTCAATCGACAGCGCCACGACTTCCAGTTCGAAGTCCGAGAGCGCGGCCTTACCCGCATTTTCGACCGTCTAAACGCCGTTGCTGAAGTGCTGGATCTGCAGATCCTTATAGTCGCTTTAGAACACAGCGAAGTTGGCGCATAGACGGTTATCGAACAGCTGCAACTTCACACCCGCTTCGAACGCCGTAAGCGTTTCGGGTTGATAGAGAATACCACTCAAGATGCCGCCGGGCCAGATTGGAAGCCTTAAGCCCCGCCGCCAAACCGCTCCGCCTGCTCCGCAATCCAGGTATCTTCGATCCGTGCGAACAGAAGTTCGGGCGCCTTGATCGGCGCGCCGCGCGGTAGCGCGTCGAGCAACGCTGTGGCGTCCGCCGCATTCGGCCAGTTCCGGTTTTCCTGCGGCGCGCCGAGGCCATCTAGAATCTTCGCCGCCGCGTCCGGCACGAAAGGCTGCGCAATGATGGCGAAGACGGCGCACAAATTCAGACCCGTGCGCACACCGACAGCCGCGCGACCGCGATCGGTCTTGATCGCGGTCCAGGGCGCCGCGACCTGCAGATATTCGTTGCCCATCACCCACAAAGCGCGCGTCTCGGCGGCAGCTTTGCGGAACTCCATCTGTTCGTGGTTTTCGGTCAGACGCGCGAGACGCTCGCCCAATTCGGCCGCGAGTTTTTCCTCGATCTCACCCGGCGCACCGCCATCGGGAACGATTCCCTCAAAGCGGCCTTCGCAAAACTTCATGATGCGGTTGATGAAATTGCCGAACACATTGCCGAGATCGGCATTCACCGCGCTCTGGAATCCTTCCCACGTAAACGCCGAATCCGACGCTTCCGGCGCATTCGCCATCAGCGACCAGCGCCAGCAATCGCTTGGTGCGATCTCCAGCGCCTGATCCATGAACACGCCGCGCTTTTCGGAAGTGCTGAATTTCCCGCCGTACCACGTCACCCAATTGAACGCCTTCAGGCGATCAACCAGCTTCCAAGGTTCGCGTGAGCCCAGGATCGTCACCGGGAAACTCACCGTATGGAAGGCGACATTGTCCTTGCCCATGAACTCGACATAGGTGACGTCGTCCGCGCCCTGATCGGTGCGCCACCAGCGCGCCCAATCATTGCCGGTGGCCTCAGACCATTCCTGCGTCGCGCCGATATATTCGATGGGCGCATCGAACCAGACATAGAAGACTTTGGTCTCGAAGCCCGGCCGCACGGCGCCGTCTTTCATGACCTTGATGCCCCAGGACAGATCGCGCGTGATCGCGCGCTCCTGCAGGCCTTCGTCCAGCCACTTATAGGCGATGGAGCGGGCCAGCGACGGCCAGTCCTCAGCCCTGTCGACCCAAGCACGGATTTCATCCTGCATTTGCGGCTGCAGCAGGAATAGATGCGCGGTGTCGCGCGGCTCGACATTGGACGAGCCGGAAATTTTCGAGCGCGGGTTCTTCAGCTGCATCGGATCCAGCAGCGAACCGCAATTATCGCATTGATCGCCGCGCGCCCGCTCGAAGCCGCAGACCGGGCATGTGCCCTCGACGTAACGGTCCGGCAGGAAGCGGCCGTCATCCAACGAATAAAGCTGTTTGGTCACACGCTCGGCGATCAAACCATTCTTTTCCAGCGTTTCGGCGAAATGCTGGGTTAAGCGATGGTTCGGTGCGTTCGACGAGCGCCCGAACCAGTCGAACGACAATTGAAAGCCCTCGCCCGCGTTTTTCTGGATGTCGTGCTGGACATCGCAATATTCCTTCACCGAAAGCCCGGCCTCGGCGGCGGCCAGTTCAGCTGGCGTGCCGTGTTCGTCGGTGGCGCAGATATAGAGCACCTCATGCCCTTGCAGCCGTCTGAATCGGGCGTGCACATCGGCCGGCAGCATCGATCCGGCCAAATTGCCGAGATGCTTGATGCCATTAATATAGGGCAGCGCGGACGTGATGAGATAACGGGCCATAGGGTCCAGGTTTAGGTGCGGTCGGGTTAAGGGTGGACAGATGCCCCCAGCCCCGCCCGGGCGCAAGAGGCGTTAGGTCCCCGTGGAAACCTGAAACTTGCCAAGGGCCCATTGCACGAACGCCCGGCGCGTCTTAAAGGGTCCCCCTCCAATAGGGGGCCGGCATAGCACAGCGGTAGTGCAGCGGTTTTGTAAACCGAAGGTCGGGAGTTCGATCCTCTCTGCCGGCACCATTGGCGATTAAGCAATTTGTTCGGTGCGGCGCTGAGTCGCGCAAACCTCGCCATACCCGCTTTGG
>Ga0247833_1008606_pt1 | contig 10288 bp, 10 predicted proteins | sample LaCruzMarch2015__7_FD_187117 | JGI IMG/M metagenome (GOLD analysis project Ga0247833, IMG submission 187117) | Freshwater microbial communities from meromictic Lake La Cruz, Castile-La Mancha, Spain - LaCruzMarch2015_8m | ecosystem: Environmental > Aquatic > Freshwater > Lake | place: Spain...
CGCCAAGCTCGCTGAGAAGAAGCTTGCGTTGAACCCGCCCGCCGATGCTCGCACGCTGGTCCGCCGCATGACGTATGACCTGCATGGCTTACCACCCACGATGGAGGAGGTGGCGGCCTTTGAGCAAGACTTCAGCAAGCAACCCGACACGAGCATTCAGCAACTTGCTGACCGCTTACTTGCCAGCCCGCGCTACGGTGAGCGCTGGGGGCGGCACTGGCTGGATGTCGTGCGCTTTGGTGAGAGCAATGGCTTCGAGCGGAACTTTGTGATCGACGACCTCTGGCCATTTCGTGACTACGTGATCAAGTCGATTAATGACGATAAGCCGTTCAACCAGTTCATCATGGAGCACTTGGCAGGCGATGTGATCGGCAAGGGCAAGCCCGAGATCGAGGTGGGTAGCGCCTTCCTGGTGGCGGGTCCGTATGACGACGTGGGCAATCAAGATGTGGTCGCGAAGAAGAATATTCGCGCTGCCACCATTGACGACATGATCACCGCCACGAGTAGCGCCTTCCTGGGGCTGACGATCAACTGTGCCCGCTGCCACAATCACAAGTTTGATCCCATTCCCACCGAGGACTACTACCGCATTCGGGCCGCGTTTGAGGGCGTAATTCATGGCCGTCGCGTGCTGGCGACGCCAGAGCAACACGCGGCCTTTCAGAGGGCGATGAAGCCGCTCAACGTCGAACAGGCCAAGCTCACCCAAGAGATGAAGACGCTGGACGCTGCGATTGATGCGCGTGCTCAAGCCGTCTTCGTGAAGCAAAAAGCCGTGCGTCCAAAGATTGATCCCTATGGCACCAATGAGGGCTTCGCGCCCGTTCAGGCGCGCTACGTGAGATTTGTCATGAACGCCTTCACCAGCGACAGCCAACCGAAGTCAGCCAAGGCTGCTCGCGGGGGAAAGCTGACCGAGTTCCAAGTGTGGAGTGCCGACAAGGAGGCACGCAATGTGGCTCTGGCATCTAATGGCACCAAGGCTGAAGGCGCGAAGTCAGCCACGGCGGATGATTTTCCAGAAGCCTACAGCGCGCAATACTGCATCGACGGGCAACTGGGCGAGGCTTGGTTCATTGGTGAGCCCGCACAGTTGACGCTGACCCTGCCAAAGCTGGAAACGATCAACCGCATCACCTTCATCAATGCCAAGGGTGGACGCGACGTGGATGACAGTCGGGTGCGGGGTGCCACACCGTGCGAGTATGAGATTCAGGTGTCCATGGACGGCCAAAACTGGACGACGGTCGCCAGCGATGAGGGCCGCGAACCCTGGACGTCGGGTCATGGCATTGCCAAGGCGAGGCGCGGCGTGATCACGGGCGATGAGCAGCAGAAGCTCGCCGCCTTGGAGAAGCAATTAGCCGCCGTGCAGGGACGGATCAATGCTGTGCCGAAGCTGCCGATGGTGTGGGCGGGAAATTTCACTCAGCCGAAGGTGGGCACCTTTGTTCATAAGGGCGGCGATCCCACCAAAGAGTTGGAGCCGGTGGTGCCAGCGAGTTTGAGTGTGCTAGACCAAGTCACACCCGCCTACGCGTTGAAAGCCGATGCCGCCGAAGGGCAGCGCCGCCTCGCACTGGCGAAGTGGATCGCGTCAGACGCCAACGCACTCACCGCACGTGTGCTGGCGAATCGTGTTTGGCACTACCACTTTGGCACGGGTTTGGTCGATACCCCCAGTGACTTGGGTTACCTGGGCAGTCAGCCGACGCATCCCGAGTTGCTGGATTACCTCGCCTCACGACTCATCGCGAATGGCTGGAAGCTCAAGGCCCTGCATCACGAGATCCTGCTGTCGAAGACCTATCAACAAAACGGTGCCTATCGCGAGACTGCGGCAGCGGTCGACAAGTCGGCTCGACTGCTGTGGCGCTTCCCACCACGTCGTCTGAGTGCTGAGGAGATTCGTGATACCATGCTGACGGTGACTGGGAAGATGCAACTGGAGCCGATGGGAGGCCCAGGGTTCCGACTCTACAAGTTCACGCAGAACAATGTGAGCACCTACTTCCCGCTGGATGCGCATGGCCCGGAGACCTATCGCCGTGCCGTGTATCACCAGAATGCCCGGGCCAGCGTGGTGGACGTGCTCAACGATTTCGATCTGCCAGACATTTCATTCGCCACTCCCAAGCGGGCAAACACCACGACACCGATGCAGGCATTAACATTGCTGAATCACAGCTTCACCATCGACATGGCGCAGGCTCTCGCGGAGCGGGTGGGGAAGGCGGAGGCGGTGGCGAAGGCCTATCAGTGGGTCTTCCAGCGTCAGCCAACAGCGAAGGAGCAAGCTGCCGCCGATCCGTTCATCCAAGCACAAGGACTGGCGGCGTTTTGCCGGGTCTTGTTGAACTCGAATGAACTGATCTTTGTGGAGTGATTCTGCATTGCGTTGTTACCAGCGAGTGCGCGTCTCGTTGAGCAAGGAATCATGAAACGACTCCTTTTGCTCACGTGCTTACCATTGTCTCTCCTTTATGCGCAAGTTCCTGGTGAGCGGCCACCGCGCGAGGTGGTGGAGCGTGTGCGGCCATTCCTGGAGGACGGCAAGCGTGCGCTCGCCGCGGAAGATGCTGCCGCTGTGCGTGCCTCTGTCGTGAAGGCTACCGCTGCGCTTGGACCGTGGGCGGGAAATCCAGAAACAGCCACTCGTTATTTCCCGCCAGTCGTGACCACTCCCTTCGATCCCGCCGTCGCACGTGAGTGGTGGTTGAAGGAGATCAGGCGTGGCGTGCGCGCCTTGCCTTGGCGGAAGAATCCGAAGGGCGACCCACGCCAGATGCTTGCGGGTCTGCGGGTTGCGGCTTGGCCGTTGGACAGTCTTGCGCGCACGGCGACTTTGTTTCCTGAGCAGCGCGAGGAACTAACAGCGGTCGTGCGTGAGGGGGCCGATTGGTTGATCAAGCTACAGCATTCCAGTGGCGTCTTCCCATTCCCCATCGGTCCCGGTTTGAAGCCACGCGAGAAGGTCGGCTACATCGTGCAGAGAGCGATCAAAGAGCACCCAGAGATGGTGGTGAATGATTGGATTCCCGATGATGGCACGGACGGCGGCTTGCAGTTCGACAATGGCCTCTGCGGACGCGCTTTGCTCAGTGCCTGGCAGCTTACCAAGGACGTGCGCTACCTGAATGCGGCGCGCAAGTCGGGCGACTGGGCCATGAAGCGCCCACTCGTCTCCAACTGGAACTACAATGCCTTCAGCGTCGGGTTGCTGGCTCGTCTCGCTAGTGCCACTGGCGATGATGCGTATCTTGCCGCCGCTGTGAACAAGGCCGACACCGGCGTGCTGCCTGGTCAGATGCCCAACGGTCGCTGGTTCGATGCGCACAATGCCTGCGCCGTGTATCACAACATCCTTATGCGCGATCTGCTGGAGCTGTTTCATGCGTTGCCTGCTGATCATGCCTTTCGTCCCACACTGCTGGACGCACTCACCCGCGGCTTGAATCAGGCGGCGGATGAAACGTTAGCGAAGGGCTACACCGGCACCTGGACAGACAGCTTCGCGCTGGGGCTGCAATGGATCGGCGTGAACCCCAGGTGGGGTGACGCGCTGAATGCCTGTGCGAATGCAGGAGGCAAGAATGGCGCTCCTAACCTCGGGTTTGCGATTGTCCCGGTGCTCGAGGGTGTGCATCCTTGAGCGCGTGAACCCCACAGTGCTCGATCTCTCCTTCAATCGCTTCATCGGCCTGCAAGGTGCAGATGAACCGCATCTGCTACGGCTACCCGCTAGCGAGCGGTATCTAAATCACATCGGCACCGTGCACGCCAGTGCGCTGGTTGCCTTGGCCGAAGCGAGTAGCGGTGAGTTCCTGCTCAGACACGTGGGGCAGGTGGAAGGCATCATCCCCGTGGTGCGTCGGCTGGAGTCGAAGTTCCGCAAGCCTGCCCACGGAGCTGTGACATCGAGCGTGACCACCAAGCCTGAGTTGCTCGATGAGTTGAGGCGTTACCTCGCTGCCAAAGGCCGGGCCTTGATCAGCATCGCAGTGGAACTGCACGATCAATCTGGCGAGCATGTGCTCTCTGCGACGGTGGATTGGTTCATTGCCAAGGCATCATGATTCATGATCGGTGACTTGCTTTGCAGCATCGATTCGGCACAGCATGATGCTCCCTTTCTCATGTCCAAGCCACTCATCGCCGTCACCATGGGCGACCCTGCCGGGGTCGGTCCGGAAATCTGTTTGCACCTGCTCGCCAATGAAGCCGTGTGCCAGGTCTGCACGCCCGTGGTGTTTGGGGACGCACGACTGCTCTCCCGCTGCGCACGACAGACCGGACTGCCCACACCGAAGCGTCTGCTGTCAGAGATCGAGTGGGCGGAGAAGTGTGCGGCTATCGATGGGCCAACCGTGCTAGACCTCTTTGGCTTTGATGCCGAAGACTTCGCGCCCGGCATTGTCAGCGCCAAGACTGGGGCCGCAGGCTATCGCTATGTCGAGAAGAGCATTGAGGCTGCGCTCGCGGGGCAAGTCGCTGCCGTCGCCACCGCACCGTTGAACAAGGAAGCGCTGCACGCAGCAGGCATCACGTATCCCGGACACACCGAGATGTTTGCTGAGAAGATGAAGGCCGAGCGCTCTTGCATGACCTTCTACTCGCCCGAGATGATTTGCAGCCTCGTCACCGTGCACATCGGCTATCAAGACGTGGTGCCCGCGCTGACCACTGCACGCATCCTCGACGTGATCGAACTCACCGCCGATAGCGTGCAGCGCATTCAGGGGCGCAAGCCCAAGCTCGCCGTGCTCGGTCTGAACCCGCACGCTGGCGAGCACGGTTTGTTTGGTCGCGGCGAGGAGGAGTTGATCATCCTCCCCGCCATCGAAGCGGCCCGCGCCAAAGGCATCACCATTGAGGGACCCCTGCCGCCCGACACCGCCTTCATCGCCCCGAAGCGCAAGGCCGTGGATGCCTACATCTGCATGTATCACGATCAGGCCTTGATCCCGCTGAAGGCCCTCGCCTTCGACACCGCCGTGAATACCACGCTCGGCCTCCCCACGCCCCGCACCAGTGTCGATCACGGCACCGCCTGCAATATCGCTTGGCAGGGCAAGGCAAGCGGCAACAGCTTGGTTGAGGCGGTGCTGCTCGCAGCAAAAATGTGTCGATCTTGAGCGAGACGGGAACGCTCTGATCATTGCGGGCGGGCAGGGGATTCGCTTGCATTTACCCCTAGCGTGCCGCACTCTGCACCATGCTTCGATTCGACTGAGTTGAGTGCACTCGGATTCACATCATGGACTATCTAATCATCGCTCTGAAGTCAATCGTATCGCTCGGCATTCTGAATGTCTGGCTGCTCCGCTCCGGCAAGCAGACCGCGTATCGCGGCAAGGATGCAAAGACATTGCGCGAGGAGTTTGCGGTCTATGGACTGCCGTACCCGGTGTTCTTGTTTGTCGGTGTTCTCAAGGTCAGTTTCGCTCTGGCGCTGCTTGGCTCCTTCTGGTGGCCCGGTCTTGCTCAGCCTGCTGCGGCGGGCATGGGCGTGCTCATGCTGGGGGCGTTTGTCATGCACCTGAAAGTGCGAGATCCCTTTCGCAAGGCTCTACCATCGCTCGCCGTGCTGGCCATGTGCGCTGCGATTGCACTGTTGTAAGCGGCGCGCCGCTTAGAACACTACCAAACAAAGGTAGGCGTTCAGCACCAAGTAAACAACGGCCGGTAGGGTTCGCAGAGCCGTGTCGTGGATCTGAATGCGGACCCCGACAGCGACCAGCATCATCAGAGCTAGCCCGCCGGATGCCAGTTGCCCCATCCACGGCTGGGAGATGCCGCCCAGCAAGCCGATCCCCGCAAACCATTGCAAGGTGCCTACCAAGACGCGCTGTGACCCCAGGCCGTAGCGAAAGAACTCCTGCTTGATGTAGCTCGAACAGAAGCATGCTGAGCCGTATCCGAGGAAGGAGAGGGCTGAGAAGAGGATGAGGGCGGTGTGCAAGAGAGAGGCTTTGAAACGAGTGAATGCCGAGAGGATGCGGGGCCTGTAGTTCCTACGGGTCGCGTGATGATTGAATGACACGCGCGCCGCGCTGCCAAGTGAAGTATGACCAGACCCAGTGCAAGAAGACGGACACTCGGTTGCGCATGTTCATGAGGAAGACTAGGTGCACAAAGAGCCACATCAGCCACGCGATGAAGCCACGCACCTGCATCCCTGCAAAGCTCACCACGGCGGCACTGCGGCCGATCGTGGCCATGCTGCCCTTGTCCCAATAGCCAAAGGCAGGGCGCGCACTGGTGAGGCTTCCGTTTTGAATGCTGTGGGCGATAAAGCTTCCCATCTGAATCGCAGCCGGTGAGACGCCCGGCACCTTCACGCCATTCTTGTCGACGAGGGATGCGATGTCGCCAGCCGCGAAGACCTCGGGGTGTCCGAGCAGACTCAGATCGGGGCATACCTTGATACGGCCCCCAGGGTCCAGGGCGATCCCGTCCAGCGTGCGCGTGACCTCACTGGCCTCTACCCCCGCGCCCCAGATGATGATCCCACTTTCGATCCGCTCATCCCCAGCGATCACGTAGCCCTCACCGACCTCTTTGACCGGGCAGTTCAGGTGCACCGTCACCCCCATCGTCTCCAGACGCTCACGGGTATACTCGGGTAGTCCACCGGGGAACATCGGCAGCAGTCGCGGCCCAGCTTCGATCAGGTGGACCTTCGCGCGTGTGGGGTCGATGTGGCGGAAGTCCTCTTTGAGCACCACGCGGGCAAGCTCCGCCAGCGAGCCCGCCATCTCCACCCCCGTAGGCCCACCGCCCACGACCACCATCGTCAGCAGCTTGTCACTCTCCGCCGCATTCGCAGTGGATTCGGCCTTTTCAAAAGCGAGCAGCACCCTGCGACGGATCGCCATCGCATCATCCAGGCTCTTCAGCCCCAGCGTATGCTGCGCCCAGTCGTGGTGGCCGAAGAAGCTGGTTTTGGACCCCAGGGCGATCACGAGGTAATCGTAGTCCAGTACACGATCCTTCAGACGCACCTGCTGCGCTGGCAGGTCGATGCCCATCACGTCGTCCATGATCGTCGTCACGTTCTTGTAGTCGGAGAGAATGCTGCGCAGCGGTTGGGCGATCTCCGCCATGGCCAGCGCACCCGAGGCCACTTGATACAGCAGCGGCTGAAACAGGTGGTGATTCCAACGATCCACCAGCGTCACGCGGAGATTCTCATCGCGCAGACGTTTCGCGCACTCCAGGCCGGCGAATCCGCCACCGAGAATGACAACATGTTTCGTGCTCATAAAAAGGATCGAGGGAGGTGAGATGGTTGGGCTTTTGGCAGAGCACGCGCAGCAGGGTGCTCAGGCACTTGGCGCAGAGCCCCGTGGTTACGAACTGATCGTTCGATGGGATCGTGCAATGTGCAGCTTCTTGGGATCACCTTACTGTGGACATCCCCCGGAGATTCTCATCACGACGGCCCTGACCATCACACCAGGCCTGCTTCAACGGGGCCGCGCTCGTGAGAGCGCGGAGATCAACGTGGACCCTGCGAAACTGCATTCCACGCTGAAGCTTCAACGGGGCCGCGCTCGTGAGAGCGCGGAGATTTGCTTGCCCTCGTGCAGACCGTGGCAGCCGTCGGCCACTGGCACCCGGTCGAACCACTCGAAAACGGTGCGCGAGAAATCGGCTCGAACACAGACGACCTTCTGGCCAATGGGATGGGGGAGTGAAGTCATTGAGATACAATTATTTCACAAGGGGTGGGACATTGGCAGGGTGACAGATGAATTTTCCGAACTATTTTACTAAAGATGTCCAAAGACTCTCTTTCCCGAAAACCACGAGTCAGGGCTGTCCGGTCCTCGCCAGCACTTCGATCAGGAGCCAGCCGACCGGCGCTGTGGCGGGTGATCGAGATTCACAAGATCGTCCGGGCAGGCAGGTATCCCAACTGCTCTACTCTGGCCAGGGAGATCGAGGTGACGCCGAAGACCATCCAGCGCGATGTCAGCTTCATGCGCGATCAGCTCGGCCTGCCGTTGGAGTATGACCAGCTCAAGCACGGCTACTACTACACCCGTGAGGTCCATGAGTTCCCGATGTTGCACCTCTCGCGCAATGACCTGGTGGCCTTGTTCCTGGCCCGTCATGCGCTGGAGCCGTTGCGAGGAACGCGGCTGGAACGAATGCTGGCCGAGAGCTTCAGCAAGATCGCGGAGGCATGCCCAGGCGAAGTGTCAATCCAATGGACGGAGCTGGATGAAGCGTTTTCAGTGAAGGCATCCGGTGTGCTGCCTGCCGACGTGACGTTGTTCGGTGATTTGCTCGATGCGGTGATGGCGTGCCGCGAAGTGAGCTTTGATTACCACAAGCTGACGGCTTCAGTGCCAGAGCTGCGGACAGTGCAGCCTTATCACGTGGGTCAGATTGAGCACGGCTGGTATTTGCTGGCGTATGACCCGGCGCGGAGAGCTATGCGCACGTTTGCTCTGCAGCGCATCTCCAAGCTCCAGGTGCTGAAGTCCAAGTTCGAGCGGAACCCGCGATTCAATGCGCGGGATCACCTGGGCGGAGGCTTTGGTGTCTGGAGCTACGAGGAGAAGCCAAACCATGCCCATGAGATCAGCATTCGCTTTGAAGGTTATGCTGCTCGCGTCGTGGCGGAGCGAATGTGGCACTCATCACAAGAAATCAGGAAGCTCAAGCCGGACGGCAGCGTGATCGAGTTTCAAGCCAAGCTTTCAGGCTTGGAGGAAATCACACGCTGGGTGCTGAGCTGGGGCAGCAAGGCGCAGGTGCTGGGGCCGCCGGAGTTACAGAAGAGAGTTCGGGAGGAATTGCATGGGATGACAACGAGTTCCATGTCAGACGTTTGAATCCACTCTCTTCGAGAATTGGGTGATGGGCTGCAAATTGCGACGGTGATCACAATGACTGACGAACAGCGTGCCGCTGCTCACATAGTAAATCGCATCCTGCTTGAACCGGGCTCCGATTTTGCAGGCCTCCTCGAACTCCAACGCAGCAGCATATCCCGGCTCCGCGTGTTGGGTGACTGGTGAATATCCGGTGATCGTTCCGATGAGTTGCCCACCCTTATCAAGCTCTGCGCGAAGAGCCTCATTGGCGGCATTGTTGTCTTCTGGCGTCCCCACTTCGCCCGTGGTGGCATGAGCGGTGATGATGGCGAAGGAGTCGGGCAGTTCGGTGAGCGGCAGGCCGAGTTTGAAGCGGGTGTTGAAATAGATCGGGGGCATTGCGTCTGTAAAGGAGTTCAGGATTCGGCCGTCTCCACCAAGGCATCCAACCGTTCCTCGAACTCCCCGGCTAAGGCGTCAAGCAAGTCATGTTGTTCCTCCGGCGTGAGTGTCGCAAGGACATGATCAAGCAGGGTCGTGGTGGAGCGGATAAACTCCCGGGCGTTTCGTTTCATGGGGTAATGCCAAAGATCGTATCACATGGGGTCGGACATTTATGGGGATAGTCCTCCATTTTTTGTCCCTCATGATCCGAACCTCCACCGCCACCCCCGCCTCTGCTAAGCGGTGTCTTCGCAAATGATCTGAAGGGCACCTCTGGAAACCTCCTCTCGCGGAGGACTTGACTTCGCCCCGCGCTGGTAAGGCGCTATGTCCCCATAGCGCCGCCGCCGAAGCGTGGGACGTGGCGATGCGGCACTCTGCCGCAAAACCCCGTCGTGTATCCGGCGCGTTGAGACAACGCGCCCTACCGATCATGGACACTGCGACGGCCGTCGAAAACGGGTTTCCAGAGGTGCCCTGAAGTTTGATAGGCCGAGCGCAAATGGCTGTCTGAGTTATTGCCATGCTCAACAAGCTGACTCGTCGTCTGGAACAAGCCCTGCTGACAGAAGCCCCTTGGGCTTCGAGGGAACTTGGCGTCCTTTGGGCTTTGAGACTGGTCAAAAGCAGAATGGGAACCGAATGGCTGATGACACACCCGGCTTTAGGACCGGTCCAATGCAGAATGGCAACCGAATGGCTGATGACACGCCCGTGATTGCCAGTTCGCTGAATCCCAACGGGATTTCGTAATGAAGCCCAGGGTTGCGGCGAAGGCGCTACCCTGGGTAACGAAACACACGCATCGCGAACCCCAACGGGGTTCTGTCCCTGGTGCGGGATGACCGTGGGGATGAGATCAACGACGATGGACGTAACCCCTGCGGGGTTCGGGGTCATGGATGGGCGGGCACCCAGGGTTCGCAGAACCCTGGGCTGAACGACGGAACCCTGTTGGGCTTCAGGCGATGGAGGTCGAGAGGTCTTTGGGTGCCTTTTGAGCCGGAACT
>Ga0247833_1008611_pt1 | contig 10283 bp, 10 predicted proteins | sample LaCruzMarch2015__7_FD_187117 | JGI IMG/M metagenome (GOLD analysis project Ga0247833, IMG submission 187117) | Freshwater microbial communities from meromictic Lake La Cruz, Castile-La Mancha, Spain - LaCruzMarch2015_8m | ecosystem: Environmental > Aquatic > Freshwater > Lake | place: Spain...
ACGACCGAACCTGTGAAGTCGCCATCGGTGGTGGTGGTGCTGGCCGGTGGTGGCGCCAAGGGGTTCGCCCATCTGGCCGTTTTGCGCAGGCTAGAGCAAGACCGCATTCCTATTGCGCGCATTGTGGGCACCAGCATGGGGGCCGTGATCGGGGGGCTGTACGCCAGTGGTTTGTCCACGGATGAGATTGAGCGCGTGGTGGGGGGCTTGGACCCCTCCAAAGTGGCGCTTGACCAACTCAATCGGCTGGAGTTGCCATCACGTACCCGCGCTTACCAGCAAAAATATCCGGTGGACTTTGAGTTTGGTATCAAGAATGGGGGAGCCAGCTTTGCCCGTGGCGTGAGCGACGGGCAACGGTTTCTGGCACTTTTGCAAGATTTAACTTCTCATGTCCCGCCGCAGGTCAATTTCAATGACCTGAAAATTCCTTTCCGAGCGGTGGCCACCCGGTATCGGGATGGCGAAATGAAGGTGTTTGACAGAGGCGCCCTGCACTTGGCCATCCGCGCCAGCATGGCGGCACCCGCTGTCTTTGCGCCGGTGGAAGTGGATGGCGAGACCTACGTTGACGGTGGGTTGGTGGCCAATTTGCCTGTCGAAGTGGCATTGCAGGAGGGGGCAGATGTGATCATTGCCTCTTATTTGGCGGGTGGTGCCGATGATGGCAAAGCAGAGCAAGCCAGTCATGCGCTGGTGGTGGCCAATCGGATGGTCGATATTTTGATTCGGCAAAACGAGAAGAGGAACATGGCCTTGCTCAGGCCGCAAGATATTTTGGTGGCCCCGCAGCTGCAGGACGTTGGCTTTGCGGATTTCAACCGTGCTGCCGAAATTGTGCGCCGAGGTCAGGTCGCAGTGTCTGCGGTCAACGACCGGTGGGAGCGCCTGCAAGTTGGATGGGACCGTTCTGTTGCGCAGCCTGTATCCAGGCAGCTGTCGTTTGACCAGCGCGAAAAGCGGATTGTGGCCATCCAGGCGAAAGGCAACCAGGATGTGCCTCGGCAGTTCATCCAGTCGGTCATGTCGCCCTTGCTCGAGTCGGAGTTTTCTTCGGTGGAAACCGGGCGCTACATTGATCAGCTTTACACCAGCGGCTATTTTGACTTGGTCAGCTACAGCCTGGTGCAGCAGCAAGGGGATCAATACACCCTGGTGGTGCAAGTGCGGGAAAAACCCTACAGCCCCCATTTCATGAAAACAACGCTAGGGTTTTCCAGCGAGTTGGCTGGCGTCACTCAATTTTCTGTAGGCCTTGGCTATCGTCGGCCTTGGTTGACTGAATCGGGCTTGGAGTTTTCACTCGATGCCCGACTGGGTACGCAAGCCGAGTTGGCTGCACGGCTTTACCAACCCTTGAGTCCGCAGTGGAGCGTGGAGACAGGCTTTTCTTGGGACAGGAACCAATTACCGTGGTACCGAACAACGATTGACCGTGACGATGTCAGCGCGAAAAAGTTGGCTTATTTCAACCAGACATTGCAAAAGCTGGACGCCCAGCTGGTTTACGACTATGAGCGCAAGGCCAACATCAAATTGGGTTTGACTTCCAGCACCATTCGCAGGACGTTTGACACGCGCTTTGATTTTTTGGAGACGTCCACAGATCAAACTAACCGTTTAAAGTACAACGGCGTCAAAACCGAGCTGCAAATTGATCAACTCGATTCGCTCAGTTTTCCGACCCGTGGCTTTTTTGTCAATGCCAGCCTGGAGCAGGGTTTGTCGGGCGTGGATTACAGGGGCGGGCGTTTGAGTGTCAAGCTGGCCCGCTCTGTGGGGCCCCACATTTTCAATGCCGGGTTGAACCTTGCCCGAGACCAAATCACCCGGGAGTGTGAGAAATGCCAATCGCCCACCCAGTTGTTCCTGGGCGGGTTCCAGCTCATGGGGGCTTATCGAATGGGTCAGTTGGAGGGCAGCGATCTGGCCCATGTGCAAGGCACTTACATGTACCGCTTGTCCGACGGCGGTGTGTTCAATCAAAGAACCTATGTGGGCACCGTATTGGAAGCCGGCGATGCGTGGTATCAGGGAGATCAGATCCGCACCCGTTACAGCGGGACCCTCTTTGTCGCAGTGGACAGCAAGGTCGGCGATATCTATCTCGGGGCGGCCAAGGGTTCTGGCAATGCCTACAACGTGTTTCTGCAATTGGGCAGACGTTTCAGTTTTTAAGACAAGGCAGGGCTGTTATGGGTTTGAGTTTCATGCGGATTGACCAGGTCGTGATGAGCGGCGATGGTTTTTACCAATCGATGGCCTACCACGCTTACCTCAATCTGGCCTTGCCCAATTTTGTGGTGCAGTGCACGCTGTGTTTGTTGAGCATTGCAGGGGCTTACCTGTTGAGCTGGCGTTTGCTGCGTCGGATGGCGTTGGGTGAGGGTCAGTTACGGCGGCTGTGGAGGGCAGGTCTGCAGACCATGGGGCCTGCAGTATTCGCGTCAACGTGCATGGCTGCTTTGTTGGGGGCCGGTTTGCTGTGGGGATGGACCGTTCTTGACTTGTTGGTTTTATGGAAAGTGCTGTCCCTGACCTTGTGGGTTCTGGCCATTCGCGTGGCGGGCTGGTTTTTTCGCCACGTCTTGCATCCGCACGAGGTGTTGCGCATCTTTTTGCACATGATCGAATGGTCGGTCGTGTTGGTGGCCGTGCTGACCTTTTTTGGTTTGTTCCAACCGATCACCGCTTTCATCCAAACCATTGAATTTTCCGTTGGTGAGCAAGTTTTCAAAGGGGCGAACATTGCCACAGGTTTGATCATGGGCGTTGTGGCGCTCACGGTGGCGGGACAAATCGCCGATCTGGTGGCACGTATGCTGCAGCGGTATGCCCGTCAGGAGACCATTCAAGGCAACGATGCCTTGATTTTGACCCGGCTGTTCAGCATGGGCATTTTCACGTTCACCTTGATCGGCGTGCTGGTCAGCTCCGGTGTCAATCTGACCACCCTGGCCGCTTTTGCCGGGGCCATGGGCATTGGCTTGGGGTTTGGTTTGCAGGAATTTGTGGTCAATTACGTCAGCGGTTTGTACGTTTTGCTGGAGCGCGCACTGAAGGTGGGTGATTACGTGACCGTCGACAAAATCACCGGACGGGTGGTGCAAATGAGCAGCCGTGCCCTGGTGATTCGCGATGCGGTCGGCACCGAAAGCCTCATTCCCAACAGCAGCGTGATCAAGGGCGTTTTGCAAAACCACACCTTGAGCAACGATGACTTCCGGGTGTCATTTCTCCTGAAAATCGGGGACGTCGCCGACTACCCCCTTGCGCGTGAATTGATTTTGCAATCGCTCAAAACATCTCCGCGTGTGCTGATCGATCCGCCCAGCGATGTGTTGATTGCAGCCGTGGCTGCCAGCGAGGTGACACTGGAGACCAGTTTCTGGATCAATGATTTGCACAATGGCCACAAGGCGCTGGTGTCCGAACTGCTGTTTGACATTTGCATGCGTTTTCGAGCTGAAGGCGTGGGTTTGGCCGCAGAGGGGGGCGTCTCCGCAACGGCTTCCTTGATGAACAGTGCACCACGGCTGAACTGATGACCTCAGTCGCGGGTGGGCAAAGCCGTGGCACACGCATGCGCACTGGCCCAGGCCCACTGGAAGTTGTAGCCCCCTAGCCAGCCCGTCACATCCACCACCTCGCCTATAAAGTAAAGGCCGAGCTGCTTGGACTCCATGGTTTGCGAAGACAAATCGCGCGTGTCCACGCCACCCAAGGTCACCTCGGCTTTTTTGTAGCCTTCGCTGCCGTTGGGCGTGAGTGTCCAGTTGGACAGGGCTTCGGCCAGTTTGTTCAAGGCTTTGTCGGGCACCTCGGCCGATGTGCGTTGCAAGGCGGGGTCTTGGCTGACCCAGGCCTCGGCCAAGCGGCTGGGCACCAAGGTGGCCAACTCGTTGCCCAGCAATTTTTTGGAGCGCAGCTTGGCGTCTTGAAGTCGTTCAGGCAGGTTGATCTCGGGTGCCAGATTCAAGCGAATGGGGGAGCCTTCTTGCCAATAACTTGAAATTTGCAGCACACCCGGACCCGACAAACCCCGGTGGGTGAACAGCAGGTCTTCGTCAAAGAGCATGCGGGTTTTCTTTTCGCCTGTGCTGATGCCCACGGGCAAAGCCAGTCCGGCCAATTGCGCATAAGGCGCCCATGCAGCGCCGTCAAAAGTCAAGGGCACCAAGCCAGCGCGGCGCTCCACCAAGCGCAAGCCAAACTGCGTGGCCACTTCGTAGCCCCAGCCTGTGGCGCCGATCTTGGGGATGGACAAACCGCCCGTGGCCACCACCAAAGACTTTGTTTGTATGGGGCCTTGTGAGGTGTCAAGTTCGTAGCCGCCACCTTCTAAAAGCCGCACAGCCTGAACGCCGCAGCCCATTTTCAAGGTCACGCCACCCGCTTCGCATTCGGCCAGCAGCAAGCGGATGATGACTTCGGCCGAGTGGTCGCAAAACAGCTGGCCCTTGTGCTTTTCGTGGAATGCAATGCGGTGCTTTTGCACCAAGTCAATGAAGTCTTGCGGCGTGTAGCGCGACAGGGCCGAGCGGCAAAATTGCGGGTTTTGGCTGATGAAGTGTTTCTGTGGAGCGGATGCGTCGAGCAAGCGGTTGGTGAAATTGCAGCGTCCACCGCCGGAGATACGAATTTTTTCGGCAATCTTGTCGCTGTGGTCCAGCACCAGCACTTTTAAGCCGCGCTGGCCTGCCACGCCTGCGCAAAACAAACCGGCAGCCCCGGCACCCACGATCACAGCATCCCATTGGTTCATGGGGGCAGAGTGTAGTGGGCGCGGGAGCGAAAAAACGCCCCTCAGGGCGATAGGCTTGTTTGGCGCCTGCCGATCAAGACTTCATGAAGCCTTTGAGCATGCCCAGGCCTTGCGCCATCAGGTCACCACTGGGCAGTTCGCCATTGGGCGTGAGTTGGTCCACCATGCCGGGCAATTGCTCGGCCAAAGTGCTGGCCACAGCATCGGTTGACAGGCCCATTTTGCTGGCCAAGTCCTGCAAGGGCACTTGGCCCAGCACCGACTGGATTTGTTCTGCCGAAATCGGCAGATTGGTGTTGTTGGAAATCCACGAGGCGACCACGTCGCCCAAGCCGTTTTTCTGAAAGGCGCTGACCATGCCGCTGATGCCACCGAGTTCGGGGTTGCTCAGCAAGCCCGTCAGCATTTGGATCATGTTGTTGCCGTCGGCACCCATAGCGCCACTTTGGCCCGAGAGGGCCGATGCGGCTTGCTTGGCCACTTGGCCCGTGATTGAATCAAAAATCCCCATGCATTTCTCCTATCATTTCAGCGGAAAGTGCCGCATGAAAAGTATAGGGGTTGAATGTTTCATTTTGCGTTGACGCTGAGGAAGAGGTTTGATTTTCTAAGCGTGTGGCTGGGCAAGGTTTAAGGCTTGAATTTCAGCAGTGGTTGATAAGCGTGTTCGACTGGCCCGTGCACCTTGAGCACGCCCAGACTGTTCATGCCTGCGCAAAAAAAACCGGCAGCCTCGGCACCGAAGATCACAGCATCCCATGGGTTCTCGCGGGAGAGTGTCGATTTGTTTAGTGTTGCTGATGCGCATGGGGTGCGCATAAAATCCTCCTAAATGAGGATGTACGCCATGTCAACTTTTGAATCCACCGCTAAAAAACCAGTCAACCTCTCGCTCAGCGAAGCGCTGGTGCAGGAGTCCCGCGCTTATTGCGGCAACCTCTCCGCCAAGGTTGAAGAGATGCTGCAGGCGTATGTGGTGGCTGAGCGGCAGTCTCGCCAGCAGCACCGTGCGCAAGCCCTGCGGGCCGTGAAGGACTGGAACGCGCTGCACGAAGCGGCGGGCTCTTATGCCGATGAACACTCTACGCTCTGAAACCTGAGCAATGCCGCAATACGACGTTCACCTGAACCCAGGCCCCATGCGTGCCACCGTGCCCATGGTGGTCTTGGTGCAGTCCTCGTTGTTTGACGGTTACCGTCGACGGGTTGTGGTCCCGCTTGTGCTGCGCTCGGCCTTACCTGCCGGGGCCAAAGTGGCAGGCACGCGCATGAACCCGGTGTTCAAAATCAAGGGGCAGACCTTGGTGCTGCACCCGCTGGACATGGTGTCTGTGGCCAACGAGCAGTTGGGCCCCTGTGTGGGCAATCTGGCCGATCAGGGGCAGGTGATTGCCGATGCCCTCGATGAACTGCTCACGCGCAGCTGGGCCTGAAATCAAGCCACTTTTTGTGAGCTGTTCTGCTGCGCGGCCCAAGCTCGCGCACCTTGCACCACATCACCCACCACGATGATGCTCGGGCTTTGCAGGCCTTCGCGCGCTATGGTGTTGATTACCTCGTCGAGCGTTGTCAGGGCTTCACGCTGCTGGGGCAAACTGGCGTGCTGCACGATGGCCACGGGCGTGTGAGCGGGCAGGCCTTGCAACAAACCAGCCCTGATGTGCTCCAGGCTGCTCACGCCCATGTAAATGACCAGCGTCAGTTTGGCCTGCCGAGCAGTGGCGGCCAGCTGTGGCCAATCGGTCCCGCCGTCGCCGGGTTTGGCATGACCGGTCACAAACACCACGCCATGCGCGTGCTCACGGTGGGTGAGCGGCGCGCCCAGACTGCTCATTCCCGCCAGGCCCGAGGTGATGCCGTTGACCACCTCAACGTCGATGCCCGCTGCGCGCAGGTGCTCGACCTCTTCGCCGCCCCGGCCAAAGATGAACGGGTCGCCGCCCTTGAGGCGCACTACCTGCTCGCCTTCTTTCACAGCGGTGATCATCAGTTTGTCAATAAAGGCCTGCGGTGTGCTCTTGCAACCGCCGCGCTTGCCCACATGCACGATGCGGGCGGTGGGCGAGGCGTGTTCGAGCACGGCGTCGTTGACCAAATCGTCCACCAAAATGACCGTGGCACTGGCAATCGCTTTCACGGCTTTGAGGGTCAGCAGCTCCGGGTCGCCGGGGCCCGCGCCGACCAAGGTGCAACGGCCTGTGGTGGATGTGTTCATGGCTTGACCTCTTGCAGGATGTGTTGGATTTGCTGCGCCACCGGACCAGGCACAGGAAGCTCACCGCGCAAAACGCGCTGGATGTAAGCCGCCGTGGCGACCGCATCTGGCCCGGGCAGGTCGGGCACTTGAACCAGCGAGCCTTCTTGTGGGTCCTGCACACGTCGCGTTTGCCCATCTTTGAAAACGTCCATAGCTGGCGTGCGCCGGGCATCGGCCACACTTTCGCCTTCGGTGCCGCGCAGCAGCAAGGCGTGCTGGCCGGTCAGGGCCAAGGTGGTCGACATCGACAGCAAATATTCGGGGTGGGTGTAGCTGCTGACCACAAGGGCCGGACCTTCGCAGGGGTTCATGAGTTTCACCAAACTGTGCCCCGGGTTGCGCAGACCCACCACGCGGCGTACAGAAAGCAGGCGTTCCAGCCCGGCGTTCAGCGCATCCGTGGGCACAAACACCACTTCACCGGCTTTCACTTGCGGCGATTGGCCAGAAACAGCCATGCCCAACTCGGCCAGCACCGCCAGGCTGCTCACGCGCTTATCTTCGGTCGCTGTGCCGTGCATGACCACCGCCACACCTTCGCGTGCCAGCAGCAGGGCCAGCAAGGGCGTGAGCACCGGCAGTTTGCGTGCGCCGTTGTAGCTGGGCAGCACCACGGTGGGTGCTTGGCCAGTGTGAACTTTGTGCAATCGTTCGTGCGTGGCGTCCAGAAAACCGGCCATCTCTTCAGCAGTTTCACCCTTGATGCGCATGGCGATGCAAAACGCGCCCAGCTCCAGATCGCTAATTTGCTGGTCAAGGATTTGGCCCATCAAGTCGGCAGCCTGCTCGCGGCCGAGCGCACGCGCACCGTCTTTGCCGCGTCCGATGTCTTTGATGTAGTGGCCGATTCCCATGCGGGCGATTGTGGAGGAATCCATCTAACTGTTCGTTATATGGGTATGTCCATTAATCCGGCCCTTAGATGTTTGAATGGCCCATTTTTTGTCTGCCATGCTGATATTTTGTCTTTGTGGGAGCCCAACCTGTGGGCGATTGCATCCACACCGCTAAGGCAAGCCATCGCCCACTGGGGTAGGCTCAGACAAAAAACGCATTCCTTGAATGTTGTTCAAGAATTCACAGGGCCGGATCAATAAGCTGCGCTCAAGCCGCCTTCATGCCTTGGCGCACCTTGGTGTCGGCACAAGCGGCCGATGCCCAGAATGCCAGCATGGTGTGCACGGCATCCGCTTGGCTGCTGGTGGCTGCCACCGAGCCCGAGAACATAGTGATGATTTCCACCGCCGGGGGCAGACCGCCAACGATGGTGATGCCCTGCACGCCCAACATTTCGCTCAGCTGCTGAAAGCCCAGAGCGACTTCGCCCTTCGCCAACAGCGAGCCCACCGGCACGCCGGGTTGGGCCTGGACGAGGCGGTCCTTGATTTGTTCGGTGATGCCCCAGCGCTCAAACTGTTTGGCCAGTTGCACGCCGCTCGGGCCTGTCGAATAGCCCAGCGTGGGTGCGGCCAGAACAGCGGCTTTGAGCGCGGCTTCGGTCGAGATGTCGGGTACGGGCTGGCCCGCAGGCACGGCCACCGCCACACCCGAGAGCACCAGGTCAGCGCGGCTGCCCGCCAGCACATGGCCGCTGGCTACAAGTTTGTCGATGGCGTCGCTTGCCAGCACCACGCCGTCAAAGGCTTCGCCCGCTTGCACGCGCTTGGCGGCATCGACGCCGCCGACCGACTCGACCAGCACCTGAACATCAGGCGCTTGAGCCTTATAGAGCGCTACCAGATCGGCCAGCAGGGGTTTGGTGGCCATGGAGGAAATGAGTCGCAGTGTGGTCATGGTGGTCGCTTTCAAAGGATGCTTCGTTGACCGTTGCATTATGGCCAAGGGCCGGACCCGCACCCATGCGCCGCTTAAACTCGTGGTCATGAGAATTTTGGGAATCGAATCTTCTTGCGACGAAACGGGCGTGGCCTTGGTGGAGACCACGGGCAGTGCCATGCCGCGCCTCTTGTCGCACGCGTTGTTCAGCCAGATCGAGATGCACCAAGCCTACGGCGGTGTGGTGCCCGAGTTGGCCAGTCGGGACCACATCCGTCGTGTGTTGCCGCTTACGCGTAAGGTGCTGGTCGAGGCGGGGGCCACTTTGGCCGATATTGACGTGGTGGCCTACACCCGAGGGCCGGGGCTGGCCGGGGCTTTGCTGGTTGGCTCGGGCGTGGCTTGTGCTTTGGCCGCGGCCTTGGGCAAGCCGGTGCTGGGCGTGCACCACCTGGAAGGGCATTTGCTCTCGCCATTTTTGAGTGCCGACCCGCCCGAATTCCCCTTCATCGCCTTGTTGGTGTCGGGGGGGCACACCCAACTGATGCAGGTGGACGGCGTGGGCCGCTATGAATTGCTGGGCGAGACGATTGACGACGCCGCAGGCGAAGCCTTTGACAAATCGGCCAAGCTCATGGGCTTGCCATATCCCGGAGGCCCCGGCCTGTCTCGTTTGGCCGAGCAGGGCAACCCAGCTGCTTACAAGCTGCCGCGCCCATTGCTGCACAACGGCAATCTGGACTTTTCATTTGCAGGCCTCAAGACGGCGGTGCTCACTCAAAGCCAGAAAATTGGCCCTGCCGCCCACACCGAAGGCGCGCCCGAGCGGGCCGATCTGGCCGCATCGACCCAGGCCGCGATTGTGGAAGTGCTGGTCAAAAAATCGATGACTGCGCTCAAGACCAGCGGCATGAAGCGCCTCGTGGTGGCCGGAGGCGTGGGGGCCAACCGCGAGTTGCGCGTTCAGCTCAACGCTGCCTGCGCCAAAGCGAAGGTGCGCGTGCATTACCCGGAGTTGCACCTGTGCACCGACAACGGCGCCATGATCGCCATGGCCGCCGCCATGCGTTTGCAAGCCGGGGTGCAGGTGGCCGAGGCGCGCTACAGCTTTGACGTCAAGCCCCGTTGGCCCTTGCAGGAACTCCCCCCGTTTGAGTTTCCTGCGTAAGCCCCTCTTGAATACGGGTTAACCCGATGGCGTGTGGTTGGGCTGGTTAAACTCCGCCCCTTTGCTTTCGCGCGATGGGTCACGGCCTGGCGTCACTCTGTTTATGTTTTCCCTGCCTCTTTTCTCGCGACGCACTTGGGTGAGTTTGGTTTTTGCCTTGTGTTGGGTGCCTGTCCATGCCCAGTCTCCTTCGCCCATTCGGCTTGCGCTGATCGAAGGCCTGAGCGGCCCCTTCGCCAACACGGGTGAGGCAGTGTTGCGCAACATCGCCTGGGCGGTCGAGCGGGTCAACGCCCGCGGCGGCGTCCCAACCGCAC
>Ga0247833_1008628_pt1 | contig 10260 bp, 9 predicted proteins | sample LaCruzMarch2015__7_FD_187117 | JGI IMG/M metagenome (GOLD analysis project Ga0247833, IMG submission 187117) | Freshwater microbial communities from meromictic Lake La Cruz, Castile-La Mancha, Spain - LaCruzMarch2015_8m | ecosystem: Environmental > Aquatic > Freshwater > Lake | place: Spain...
GAGCAGCGCCTCCGAATGTAAGGAGCAGACGAATCTCAGGGGGGGTTTGGATCTTGTTGCGATACTTGAAATACAACTCCTCCAGAATGCTATCATAGTCTTTCTGGCTGTACACGCTCTGGTGCATTTGGTCGCTGAAGCCTTCGAGTTCAAGGTCCAAGACATCCACTTTGTCGTTCAGAAACTCTAGGGCTGCGGAAAGACCAACAAGGGCCTTGCGCGAAAACTTCAGACTGCGGTCCAGCTCCAGGTGCGTCTTGATGCGAGACAACTCGGCCCGCATCTCGCGAATGTCATCACGAGCAGTGAACTTCCGTGGATCAATGCCTTGGCGACGCAGGACTTCGAGACGGAAGAGGATATCGGCCTTCTCATCTGCAATGCTGAGGAATCCAGTAGAGGGTGTTTCCTCATAAAACTTTTGTTGTTTCTCTGACTCGGGGGAAGAGTCATACAGGTTTCCTTCGCCGTCATAGTCAATAGAGACACCGCTGCTACCACTGTTTGACTCGGTGTCAGATTCATTCTTGAGCTTGTTTGGGTTGGCAATATCACGCATGAAATCCTTGAGGTCTGCATCGTCCCCCCCAAAATCACTCTCGGGTGACACCGCCGGTGCCTGCTGACGTGCAGCAAACCTCTGTGGAAGTTGAATGTTTACTCCTCCCGCATCTGTGCCTATCTTCATTGCCTGTCTTTCCGTGAAGGGATTGAGAGAAACACTCATTTTGATTACATTGATATATAAAATGTTTAAATTTTACGCAAGCATGCTATCTATGGCATGGGAGGATATACTTTCCTGTTGTCTCCGGGGGGCTTGTTCCACTTGATTCAGGACTACTGTCACTCATTTTATACTCGGTGCACAATTTCCTCCAGGGTTCGGTCAGTATCCGCTTGATAGAATTCAAGTTATAGTTTATAGTGTTTGTGAACACTTGTCGCTTAGGTATGCGCAGGAGTTCGTCCAGAGTGCACCACATCAATTCTGTTTTTTCAATGTAGTTGTTCCCAATGTTCTTGTATTTCATAAAGCTCATCACCTTCTTGAATCTGCAGGGAAGGTCGTGGTAGTATGGAACCTCCATCACATACATCCTATAAATATGCTGGTTCTTTGTAGAACCCAAGAGACACGTGGAAAGTTCCCGTACCCTTTTGCGAATGTCATATGGAGAATTGCAGAGAATGCCAAGTGTTTCCTCATAAAATTCCCTGGCAGCCGTATTCACCAAGTCTCCGCGGTCCACCGTCTCAATTTTCCCCCCAAAATCGCTAAACACCGAGTCGCGGATATCTCTTCCTATAAGAAAAACTACCTCTCCTGCATCATTTCTGCTGAATGGCAATATGCCTGCCGAGTTCACCATTATCCCTATAGAACTTTTACATTTTAATGAGAACATTTGAACGAGGAATTAAATGGAGAAAGAAACAAGCTTTTTACGGTATGTCTGCTTCTCAAAATTTATGAACATTCCATTGGAAATAGGAACCGCTATGTCACGCAATTTTCGAATGGAAATTCCAGACAGAGACGAAAGTTCCTGCCAACTTACAAAGATGTAATACATACCTTCCATTTTTACCCGGATGTGAAAACGCTCCCGCATTCTCACGGGGGCCAGGAAATAATATCGATGGAACGGTACCATCGCGTCCATGAGCCTTCGCTGAAGACCCCCCTTCGTCCCCCGTTTTGAAGCGGGCCACTCACCCTCATACCGAAAACTACTGAACAAGCCAATGGCCAAGTAGGACTTCCAACCATTATAAGACAACTCAATGTCTCCACACATCTTTACCCTGGCAAATACTCCGTCTACTGTCGTGAAATACAATTTGAGGCTGCTGTCAGCCGACCACGAAGAACCCAAAGATGCCTCAAAAACTTTTGTCATGTCGGCATAACTCACATAGTTGTCCCACACGATCCCCGAGTCAGTAACATGGCCAAGAGTCTTGGACTTTTCCACCAAGGCATCGTAAACCGCTTTGTAAACAGAGACAAACCCAGTAGCTGGTGCGTATGAGTCCACGTCAATACGATGGCTCGCGTGAGTGACATCAAAACAAAACTGCACCTTGTCACCCGTCATGACAGAGTGGTGTGGGATGTGGAGATCCACTGTGAACGAGATAACTTCATCCAAGATGCGCGTAGACAAGAATAGTTTATTCCCACACATGTCTACAGCCCACCCCTTGAATGCGTTGACGAACTCCTCCCGCAATACGGGGCCAAACACCCACACGTCCGGGTCCTCTTTGAACCAAAACCTGGTCTTGGAGTACACCTTGTGGAGGACCGCGAGACGGCCAAACCAAAAATGCCTCATTTTCTCCACCAATATCAATTTGAACTCCAACAATTTTCTATTCCTGATCAACTCATTATCACACAGAGCAACGGACAAGTTTGCCACATCACTGGGAGAGAGCATATGGGAGATAGTCTGCAAAACATCAGTATTCATAATGCTACAATTCCCCATAAAAATCTCATAAAACACAGTGAATGTCGATATATTTCACACTCCGATGTCATTTGACCCAGGAACAAGTATATCGACGCGCCAGAGCATAAAAGGAGAATTTTGTTCACAAAGAACATCTCCTCACCACCAACCATCTGCCCATAAGAACACACAAAGACCCCAAAACCCCCAAAGCAAACAACTGCCAAAGAACTTAAGGAAAACAATCTCCTACATCAGAATGGCAATCTTCACCGCTAAGACCTTCGAGCCCTCCAACATCAAGTTTGCCCCCGTAGAGAAGAACAAGCTCGGTGGCAAGTATGTCCCTCTCGCCGATGTCCATGGTGTCAAGACCCGTCTGACCATTCAGACCCCCGCGATGCACATGCCCTTTGGCATCTCCGGCTACCGCGAGCGCCCTGACGCCGAGCCCACCAGCTACTCTGCCGACCTGTCTTTCCGCGACATGGACACCAACGAGAACCTGGCAACTCTCTTTAACAAGGTCACCGAGCTGGACACCCATCTGGTCGACGCAGCCGTCGAGAACTCCGTTTCTTGGTTCGGCAAGAAGAAGTCTCGCGAGCTCCTAGAGGACACCTATCGCAAGCTGACAAAGGTGGATCCCTCGGGTAAGTACGCCCCCGTGATGAAGTTTAAGATCCCAATGCTCAACGGGAAGCCCAATGTCCAGATCTTCGACACCGACAAGAAGCCCATCGGCGTCGAGGACGTCCCCAAGGGCGCAAAGGTGAAGGTGATTGCCGAGGTCGCCAGCATCTGGTTCATTGGCTCCGGCACCAGCTGGGGCATTTCTTTCCGCGCCGTACAGATCCTGATTGTCTCGAAGCCCGCTCGCCTCGACGCGTTTGCCTTTGTTGCCGAGGACGGTGACGATGAGGAGGTATCCAAGGAGCTGGCGATCGTGTCCGACGAGGACGAGGACAACCTGAAGTTCCTGTGAGTTGTTAGCGTTCGTTAAAAACTAAAAAAAATAGTATATATGTACGTATATGGATATACTTTCAAGCATTAACATGATGGTAATTTTGGATCTTGTTGAGGAAGCATTGGCGGGCAACAATCGCCCAATGGCAAAACAGGCACTGGTTGCCTTTGCTTCAGGTAAAGATGGTAAGTTGGGCACGATCGATGACAAGTTGACGCCTGAGACACTCGAGATGCTCAAGAAGATGATTGACGATGGGAGTTTAGACAGACTTGTAGAGAAGATGCATAAGACTGGGTTGTTCGAGAAGATAAGCAAGTGTTTCTGTGCATGAGTGTGTATGACAGGTAAGTATACTTCACCAGTTCGCGTAGCTCAATGGTCAGAGCACTGATCTTATGAGTCAGGGGTTGCCGGTTCGAGTCCGGTCGTGAACAATGCCGGCGGGCACTAAACGCAAAGCTTTATAGCTCAGATGGGAGAGCGTGTCACTGAAGATGTCAAGGTCCGCAGATCAAAACTGTGTGAAGCTATTGCCGGCGGGCACTAAACGCTTTTGACGATATGTCCGAGTGGTTAAGGAGATCGCCTTAAGAGCGATTGGTCGTAAGACCGCACGCGTTCGATCCGCGTTGTCGTCAGAGCCGACGGGCATTAAACGCAAGGCTTTATAGCTCAGATGGGAGAGCGTGGCACTGAAGATGCCAAGGTCCGCAGATCGATACTGTGTGAAGCCACTGCCGGCGGGCACTAAACGCAATCAGGCCGCGTAGCTTAGTGGAAAAAGCGTCAGACTTCTAATCTGAAGATCGTGGTTTCGAATACCACCGTGGTCGTGTCGGCGGACTTTAAACGCACATAAATAGCCAGGACATGTGGTGAAGTGGTTCTCACATTTGCCTTCCAAGCAAAAGTCCCGCGTTCGATTCGCGGCATGTTCAAGTCGGTGGACTTTAAACACATTTGGTTCCTTAACTCAGCTGGGAGAGTGTCGAGCTGTTAACTCGGAAGTCATCGGATCGAAACCGATAGGAACCGAGCCGCGTGGGCTTTAAACACATTTGGTTCCTTAACTCAGCTGGGAGAGTGTCGAGCTGTTAACTCGGAAGTCATCGGATCGAAACCGATAGGAACCGAGCCGCGTGGGCTTTAAACGCACCTCGCCATAGCTCAGTTGAAAGATGACTGTAAGGTCAAAACATATATCCTTAGGTCCCTGGATCGAACCCAGGTGGTGAGATAGCCCGGTTAGCTCAGTGGTAGAGCGCTAGACTCTTAATCTAGTGGTCGTGGGTTCGAGCCCCACATCGGGCAGAAGTCGCCGCCTTTCGATGGCGCCGCCGGTGGGCGAAAACACACAAAAGATAGTATAGTGTTTAGTATCCCTGCCTGTCACGCAGGAGACCGGGGTTCAATTCCCAGATGCGGCGTGTCGGCGGACTCCAAACGCATGATAAAGTATGCAAGCGGTCAAAGCAGTGGGTTTCAAGGTCCCATCCTTCGGGTTCGCGGGTTCGATCCCCGTCTTTATCTATATGCCGGTGTAGCTTAGTGGTAAAGCGCTTGCTTCGTAAGCAAGAGATCATGAGTTCGAACCTCATCACTGGCATTAAACTTGATATATCTTTGTAAAGATGTATCAAAACCGATGTATTTTTCAAGAGTCTAATATTCTTTGTAATCTATACAATGATATATTTGTAGTCTTGGAAAGATCTGATAGAATAGAATCTCTCAATTGCATCTGTATCCATGCACGCGTGGGCCTTCTTTTGTTAACCAGAACAAGCTGTTCATTAAATTGTGTAACCAGAGAATCAACAACATGCAAAGCAAAAACATTATCAGTTGTGCACTCGTAGTCAGTTATAACATACACCCCATCATTCTGTTTAATCTTCAACACCGCGTTCACAGTCCTGTCCGCGAAATCCAATGTAACTATATGCCCCATCCCATATGTCCGTATGAAACCATGTAGATTCACCAAGTTAAACACATCTAAATAAAACCCCACAGTCATGCGCGCTGTTATGTTGGTCGAAATGTCAGTCAATATTTTATTGGCAACTTCACAAACTTTGCTGTTGTAGATATCCCTGTCTCTCAGATGAACCGCCATCCTGTAAACTGTCCTGAGAATATCATTCGGCATTTCCTTGTCAAAATTTGTGTCGAGCATATGCTGCTTAATTCTATCAAATATTCTTTTTGCGGAAACTTTCCTATGGGAAATATCCTATATGCCAAAGAATATGAGCACTCAATGTCAAGAGACATTAAGAGGTCAGAATTGACCGAGAGGCGGCGAAGGTCTCTACGACCCGGGCATCCGCCTCGGTGCTCAGCCATTTCAAAAGGATGTTGCGGGCGGCGTGGATGTCGCGGTCGCATACATTGCCACAGAAACACTCGAACGTCTTCTTGCTCCCGAGTAAGTAATTAACTTGCCCGCAAGCACCACACGTCTTTGAAGTGTATTCTTCGGTCGGTTCGGCGTATAGCAACCCCCTTTCCTCGCACTTGCCTTTCATACGCATCCTGAAGGTGAAATGACTGATGCCAAGCATCGAGCGGTTTGTCTTGGCTTTCAACATCCCGCTGACGCGTTTGGTTTCGAATGGTGGCAACAGCACGCCAGAACTTTCATCAGTTATATGATTTATGATTTCCCAGTGATAGGTGTCTCGCACACGTTGATGGTGGCGAAACAACTTGCGACGGTGTTCTTTTAACTTACTTTTCAAAATATTATCCTGACATTTTGAAATCCTACGGTCAACAATTGATACCCGCGTCCTTATGTCAACGAGTTTGGCATTCATATCTTCTCCCAAGGACTTAGAACCACCATCGGTCCCAAAGCACGCAAAGGGAGTGCGAACGCCGGGGTCTATGGCAACGATGGGTTTGGGTGTCTGGGTCCCCGTGGTCTTATACATCGGTATCAACAACCAGTGGTCTCCGTATGGGTCCCTCTGTATTCTACACTCCGCATCAGGGACATCTTCGAATGGAATAGACCCAAAATACCTGATTTGACCCAATGTTCTTGGCAACACCGTGAGGACACCATCTTTGTGTTTAAGATACTTCCCAATGCCAAGAGAGAACCCATTTTGTTGTTGGTGTTTCTTCGTCTTGAAAGTTATTTTGAAATGTGTGATGTTTTTGTTTTTAAGATTTGTAAATGCTGCCTTATAGTTCTTTGCCGCTTCAAATATTGCTTGATGCCGTATCACTTTAGGAGTTGCCAAAAGCCATCTGCGTTTTTGAAAAAAAGAGTTGTATTCGCCATTTCTTGACTTCAAAGACACCAAAGCGTTTTGAAGTTCTATTTTATTCGCATTATGCGTTTTGTCATTGACTGATGATACAGCGGCATTGTAAGAATATCTGGCACCGTCCGCAAACTTCCTCAAAAGGATTTTTTGTTCCTTAGTAGGGTTCAGTTTCACCTTTCTTGTGCAAAGGACCTTTTTGATATTCGCATCATTTTGAAAGAGAGGTGTGATTGTTTTTTCCCAAGGGAGTATCTGTGTGAGTTCCTGGGTTTTCCTCGACCACCATTGTTTTAATCGTGGCATATTGATTATGAAAATCACTTCCTTTATATATCAAAAGTGTCGATATAAGACAAATGACATCAAATGACAAATTTATACAAGCATGCTAAGAAGTACAATACTTCCAGTTCAATGCGTCCGCAGTGACCGGGAACTGAATTAATACACGATGGCATCTGTAAAGATGTGACCAAACACTTCGGCCACAATGTCTCCATACTTTCCTTGCTTGTCAACAACATACAAGGAATAGTCATTTTCTTCTTCATATTTGCCGTCGGGTGTAGCATAGATATGCTTTGTGAGCTCAAACTCCTCGGTGTGTATCCAGAAAGTAATCGTCAGAGTGGTCATGCCACGGGAAGCAAGCAGCGTGTTCTTGTTAAACTGGGTGATTCGAAGAATTTTGTTTGAACCATCAAAAAGAGGGGTCTCCACAAAACCACACTTGTCCGTGGCAGCAAACTCCATCACTTGCGCCACAGTGTTCCTGATCTGGTCGAGCACATCCTCATTTCTCTCATTGATGGCGATCTTGGCGATGTGGCGAGCAATGTCATTTGGTAAGGCGATGAACATTTTGTTTTGTTTTTGGTGATTTACTAAATTTGCCTTCTTTTATGTCCTTGAAAATACCAGGGTCAAATGACAAGGAAACATAGCGCGCACAGCATATCATATCGACACATAAAAAGATAATTACTTTTTCTTTAGCTGTTTTTGCTTCCAAAGTGGCAGATCAGATATGTTCTTGGCACCAGCATTATTGGGGGACCACGCGGTGGGCTTAAATCTCTGTTGATTCATAGGATCACCTGCAGAGAACTCGAGGGCCTGGGGTCTGGCAACATCGCGGTTGATACGATTATGAGCTAGTTGGTTTGACGCAATGTTTAGGCTGCCAGGGGTTCCCCACGGATTTTCGACAGGGCTCTTTGTACCAAATCTGTCATCTTCGCCCTCCGCGGCAACTCCAGTGAAAATTTGCGCATTGACATTTCGCGGCTGTGTGCGCTGGATGCCGTCGTAGGTTGGATGGTTCTTGAGACCGTAACTGCCCTGGGAGGCGGGGGCAAAGTTGTTGACACGACCAGCACCAGGAGTGAAACCCATGTTCTGGGTGGTACGCTTGGATGTACGCCCCTCTGGTTGCAGTTCAAGGACGTCTAGACGTTCAGCGAACTGCCCACCTGTTGCACCTGCAGGACCCGTGAAGTAAGTGTCCTCGTACTGTTCGCGAATAGTAGACTCTGGTACATACTCTGGGCGCGCCTCACCTGCAGACTGGACAACGCCAGTGACACCTGCGGGCATGAGATACCTGTTTATGAGACCACGTTGAGAGTCCAGAGTGAATGACTCCTGCCCAGCCTCAGTCACATAACCACCAACCGCACCACCAGCTACGGATGTTCCATTGGGATTGATGATAGGGTCTGTTTGACCATCGCCGGTGCGCGGGCGCCCACGAGTCTGATCCACATAACGACCCTGAGGAGCGGACACATCAGCCTCTCCAACACCACTATAACTTTCGAAGGGCTTGAGACCAGAGAAACCACGAGGCTCGTCACCATACTGTGTGGCGGCGAGGATTGCACCATTGGTTGTGGGAAGTGAGGGACGTTCGTCATAGGGCAGCACAAGAGCGCCTGGGTTGTGGTTGACACTCTGGATCTGCTGGACCTCTCCCTTTCCTCCTGCAAGAGCGGTTCCAGAACCAGGGACGAGACGACCTGGTAACTGTGTGAGTTTGTAGTCATTGACGTTGAGAGGGAGCTGGCGATAGAACTGTTGGAAACCACCAGTTGCTGCGACCTCGGGACCGACGCCAAGACCGGGACCAACGCGGAGCTGTTCGGCGGGCATGACATTATTGTGCTGGTGAGAGTTGACGGAACGTGCCTTAAGCAACTCAGTGTCGCCAGGCATATTACCAATGGTTCCGTCAGACCCAACGCGGCCTTGGGGAGTCATGCCAAAGAAGTTGTTAGCTTCCTGCTTGTGCTTATATGTTCCTGAGGTGCTGAAACCGTCCAAGACCTGACCAGTGTAGAGCTCCATCCTCCGCTGGTTCATCTCAGGGTTGGTGTTCATCGTCTTCCCAGACGTAAAGAAAGGCATTACCTCCGAGGGTCTCTGGTTTGGGGTTATTATCCCGCTCTGCTTGGGAACCTGTGCCTCTTTCCACCGCTTCGAAGCCTTTTTGCGATAGTTCTTCACCATCTGGGTTGGCTTCGTGTCATACTCTTCATCTACACCGTTGCCACCGTCCATAATGCTGCGATACGTATTCCGATCTTGTCTAGGCTCTCGTCCTTCTTGTGAAGAGTATAGACCATACCCGATTATTCCAGATAAAATCAACAATTCCATATTACTTATACACTATAAATATTTTTAAAAACAAAATTTACGCACCGTTGCATCAAAGCTGAGAGTCTTAAGTTTTCTTGCAAGATCTCAATTCCGACAGTATATAGCTTCTGGTTATCATTTTTAACTTAAAAAAAATGACGGTATAATAGTATAGGACAAATGAGCAGTGCAGATTTCAAAAGAGATCTTTTACAGTTTGGTGGGATAAATGCAACAAATGGAACTATTTTCCTAAAAGGAAACATCCGTATGTTGGGCAACGGGTCTGCTATGCCCCAACTCACAGTTGGGAATCTGACAGTCACGGGAAATGCAGTGATCCCTGGGATAAGCTTTGCCTCGTTATCCGTAGCAGGTAACATAACATCTGGACAATTTTTTATCGGAAATGGTGCACTGCTCTCGGGTGTGACAAGCACCCTTCCAACCGCTGCGAACCTCGACATCATCGGAAATGTCACGGCCCCTGGGAATGTTGCAGTTTTTGGACAAGTGAACGCCCTCGGCAACATCGTAGCACCCTTCTTCATCGGAAACGGCTCCCAGCTGTCTGGTATCGCATCAACTTCACTCCCAGCAGTTGCAAACCTTGATGTCCGTGGCAATGTCATAGGCGAATATGCCAACGTGACAAATGTCATCGCATCTTCCGGAAATGTGGGCAACGTGCTCCTAGCGGGTGGCAACATTGCTGCGAGCGGACAAGTCAACGCCCTCGGCAACGTCGTAGCCCCCTTCTTCATCGGAAACGGCTCTCAGTTGACCGGGCTGCTGACATCGCTTCCTTTGGTTGCAAACCTTGATGTCCGTGGCAATGTCATAGGAGAATATGCCAACGTGACAAACGCCATTGCGGCTGCAGGAAACGTGGGTAACGTGCTCC
>Ga0247833_1008632_pt1 | contig 10257 bp, 6 predicted proteins | sample LaCruzMarch2015__7_FD_187117 | JGI IMG/M metagenome (GOLD analysis project Ga0247833, IMG submission 187117) | Freshwater microbial communities from meromictic Lake La Cruz, Castile-La Mancha, Spain - LaCruzMarch2015_8m | ecosystem: Environmental > Aquatic > Freshwater > Lake | place: Spain...
AAAGTTTGTGAAGTCCGTCACCATGGAGAATGACGGGTATGAAGAAGAGCAGATTTAGTGACGAACAGATCATTGGGGTTTTGGCTCCTCGACTTGGGCTCGAACCAGGGACCTACGGATTAACAGGAAAACAGGCTCGTCAGAAACCCTTATAAATCAATGATTTACAGGCATTTTTATTAAACGTGTAATATTTCGTGTAATAACCCCAAAAGTTACATAATGTAACTTTCCAGCCAAAACACGCAAATTTGCACCTAACCAAGTCATTTTACGCGTGAAAGTTAGACGCTAGGCTTGGGGCTCGAACACGAAAAAGCTCAAAGTTCGACTCCATGACCGGACACTGAACTTTGAAATCCTGTTTGTTCGACTCCCTCGCTGGTGCTCGAACTTCACAGTGAAAAAATTAACTGGCGCAATACTGATCCTTGATTAAGAAGCTGCAAGTTGCAAGTTGACTTTTTTACCCAGTGCTGCAGCGGCACTGGCGAGAGTGGTTAGGGTTAGGCTTGCATCGTTTTCATCAAGCAATCTATTTAAGGCAGCGCGGCTTGTGTGCATGCGTTTAGCAAGCTCAGTTTTGGTCAATTTCTGAGCTTTCATTTCTTGGTCTATCTGCCAAGCAATAACTCTTTTCAGCGCAACAGCAGTGCTGGACTCAAGCAGGGATTCCTCTTGCAAAAAATCATCGAAACTCGATCCAATGTTTTTCTTTGACATGTCATTTCCTTTTCAATATTTTGAGTCGGTCTTTAGCTAGGTCCAAATCTTGTTTGGGCGTGGCTTGTTGCTTCTTGATAAAACCATGAAGAATCACCATGGTGGAACCCTCGAGGCAAAAAAGTATTCGAGCAATTCGGTTTTCAAGTTTGATCCTGATCTCCCAAATGCCACCTTCTAGATGCCTTACCAAAGGCATGCCCAGTGGCCAACCAAATTGAACTGTTTTGATGTCTTCACCCATGATTCTTCGCTCTGTAGCAGACAAAGCTTTAAGCCATTCGCGCACAGGCTCATTGCCACTGTCAGATCTGAAGAAACTTGCGTTCAATATCGGTTTCATACCCAAATGTACCATCTTTGATACGTTTTGTCAAGGTTTGAATGACCTGAAATTTTGCTTCTGAAATTCGGAGACATAACGGGACACTGAACTTTGAAATCCCGTTTGTTCGACTCCCGCGTTGGTGCTCGAACAGAGGAGGGCGTAAGTTGGACTCCAGGCTTAGGGCTCGAACTAAATTTCTTAAAAGTTCGACTCCACATTTGGGGCTCGAACTTGACATATTGAACAGCCCGTGAAGTGCCAACCGTGGAATAACTCGTGTAATTGATCGCAGTTGGCACAATTTCTTCTGGCGATTGACCATGAAGCGGTTTAGCTAGCACAGCTCAGCAATGCTGTCTTCCCCGCGTAAGTCACTGAGAACAATGCGTATCTTGTCCTCGGTTGAGTAATGTCGCCTCGTAGCTCTTCTGATGTCTTTGACCACCTGCTCGGCAGAGGCCTTGGGTTGAATAGATTTCAATTTCACCTTCACTCCTTAGGTTGAAAGATGAACCAAAACCCTCCTTTAATCAAGTACCCATATTTGTCTCACACACGCTGACGTCGGACAGTCATCTATTTGAACTGACGGTTAGAAGCGAGACTTTCAGTCATTTCTATTACGTCTTACTTTGTTATGCAGAATCAAAAATTCTTCTGCTGCCGATGGGTGTAGCGCATCAGTTACAGGGTTATTGCATTACCACCGGCGTGCACAGGGTGTAGCCGACCTTGTGTACGGCCTTGATGTGGGGTGCTGGCGCACCAACCGCTGCGAGCTTTTTTCGCAGGCGGCTGATGCGCATTTCCAAGGTGGCGGCCGAAGGTGTTTCGGCATCCGTTCCACCTAAGATTTCGACAATTTGCCAGCGTTCGAGTTTGTGACCGGGCGCTCTCGCCAAGGCGCTTAGCACCATAACATCGCTGTCCGTTATTTCCACCTGGGTTTCTGGGCCGATGAGCAGCATGCGCTTCAGATCGAGCACCATGGCCTTCGTTTGTTGGCCGTTGGAACACACACGCTTACCGAGTGCGCTTATTCCGGCCATTAGTTCGTGCGGGTGCACTGGTTTGGTCAGGTAGATGTCTGCACCACTTTCATAGCCTAACACCCTCTCTCCAATCTGTGTGCGCGCTGTGGTGATGACGATGCCCACATTAGGGTGTGCAGCACGCAGTCGCCGGGTCAAGCTTAGTCCATCTTCGTCGGGCAGGTTCAGGTCGACTACATACACATCAGGTACGAAACCGTTGAGCAGGTCGTCGATTTCTTCTGCCAGTGCGACACCTCGCACGTAGTGTCCCTCGTTCTGCAAGAAAGCCAGCGTGGCTTCGCGCAACGCGTCATTGTCTTCGACGACGAGAATCTTGAGGGCGATGTCTTGCATAGAAGTTTTAGGTGTGATCCAAGTGCATATGCTGGCCATGTTGCCCCTTTTTATGCAACATACCCAACAAAATCTAACGTGCCGTGAGCTTTTGAGGCCCGGGCACCGCTTGCAAGCCGTGTGGCTCCAGCGGTAACCACACGCTGAAAATGACCTGCTGTCCCCGCACCTCGTACCCAATACGGCCCTGCATCAAGTTCAGCAAGCCCTTGACCAGAAACAGTCCCAGCCCTGAGCCGGAAACGCGTCGAGCATGGGGGCTGCGGTAATACTTTTTAAACAAGCGCTCGGCATCGGGCAGGCCGCCTGGGCTGACCTGGTTGTACAACTGCCAGCGCCAGCCAGCGCGGTCGTACTCGGTCGCAGCCCGCAGTCTGAAGGTGATGCGGCTGCCGGGTACGCTGTACTTGCAGGCGTTGTCCAGCAGATTGCCCAGCACGATCGACAGCATCTGCGCATCGGCTATCAGCAGATCGGCGCGCTCGGGCAGTTCAAGATCCACCTGGGCCGGAGCGCGACAACTTTCACGGCAGGTCTGCATCAGCGCCACCGGATCTAATGTCTGCCAGTCGGGCTGCAGGCCCTGGTCTGCCAGTTGCCCGGTATGCACGCAACGTTCAATGACGGCGTTCATGTCGGCGATCGCCCGCTCCATGGTCTCGGTTTTGAGCTGGCCCGCCTCCATCCACATGCGCAGCGTGGCCAGCGGGGTTTTCATCTCGTGTGCCAGCATCGCAAAGAGCTGGCTTTGTTCTTCTCGGTGGCGCTTTTCAGTCTTGGCCTGCAGGTGGCTGCTTTGTAGCTCCAGGGTGTTCTGTATCTGAGCCTTGCGCATTGCGCGGGCGCGGATCTGCAGCATCACAAACATCACGATACCGTCCAGCACGGTATGCGCCAAATTGCTAAACAACACGATCGGATGGGGTTCGACCCAGCCCAGATGGATCAGGCTGGGCAGGGCGTTCAGCGAGCTGTAGACCAGCAGGTAAATGAAAAATACTGGCATTGGAATCGGCTGTTTGACGCGCTTGGGCACGGCACTGAGCAGCGCGATCAGCAACAAAAAAAGGCCCAGCAACACACACTGGTTTATCAGCTTGACCAAGAGGTGGGGCAGCCCCAGTACTTGCAGCACCGGCAAGGCCAGCACCAAAACGGCCATCCCCTTTGTGGCCCGCAAGGCCCACCGCGCAGGTTGGTAGCCCTCGATTAGTAGGCCGAAAAACCAGATGGTTAAGCTGATGACGCCAACGAAAATCATCGTGCCGATCGTCGAAAGCAAACCTTCGGGCAGGCCTGGACCAATCGACACCCGGGCAAAACCCAGAAAGAAAAAAGCCCAGCTCGCCGCAAAAAATTGCTTCACCGCAAAAGCCCCGATGACCTTGTCACGAGAGACGCTCCACTGAACAAGGGCCCAGATGGAAAAAATGGCCGACAGCGCCATAACAAAACCCATGACCCATTCCTGCAGGCGGTTTTTTTGCAGATCTTGCCCGTAGGGCTGCACTTGCACATCAAGGGTTCGTGCGCTCGTACTGCTCATTTGCAAGTAGACCATTCGCTCGTAAGGCAGCGGTTGAATCTGAAACCTGAAATTGATCGATGACAGATCTTCGCCTTCGGGTGGCACGGCGTCGCCGCTGCGCAGCACAAGGCCAGACGCCGGATCGTACAGCGTCACATAGTCCAGAAAGGCTGGCCGTACCCGCACCACCCATGGCATGCGCGTGTCCTGATCAGCGGCCTTGAGTTGTAGCCTCACCCAAACCGTTTCCTTGCCAAAGCCCCAGGTGTTCGATTCGGGCAACGCTTTCCAATCGGTGGCTTTTTCCGCGTCTTGCAGCGAGAAGCTGGCGCTGGGTTCCATGCGCCAGACCTTCGACAGGGCCAGGTCTGGTGCTGCCGCACTCATAGACCCCTGGCAGCCGGTGAGCAGCAGCAGGCTCAAGGGCATAGCCCAGAGCCAAGCGCAGAGCTTCGAAAAAAAACGGTGCAATTTCATGGTCAAGGTTCCGCAGGCATGGGCTAGCCTGTGTTTTGTCTTTGGGCTTTGGGCTTTGGAATTTGTTAGTTTTGTTAATTTTGTTTTTTTATTCTTAAGGAACATTTTCACATCTTAGGAACGTGTGCGGTTCATTTTTTTGTACGACCGAATCCAACACCCGATAGCAAACACATGAAACTTGAAAAAAAATTGATGGGCAAGAGGCAATGGCCAGGGTGGGGGCTGGCCGTTACCGTCCTGTGTGGATTGACGGGCGTTCATGCCCAGACCCAGCCCGCCCCTGGTGACATCATGCGGCAAATCGGGACTGTCAAAGACTCCTACTTGCCCAAACTAGAGGCTCAAGACGCCAGCAGTCCCCACCCAACCCCACCAGCTCAGGGCGCCCAAATAGTTCAAGTCGGAAAATGGAAATTTGAGGGCAACACTGTTTTGGACACTCAACGCCTGGAGCGTCTGTTGCAAAACTTCACTGGGGTGGATGTGTCCATCCAGCAAATCAATGAAGCGGCATCTTGGGTCCAAAGCATCTACGAGCAAGAGGGCTGGCTGGCCCGTGTAGTGCTGCCAGAGCAGGATATCACCGAAGGTACAGTTTTGATTCGCGTGGTCGAAGCACGATTGGGCGACTTGCTCATGCCTGAGCATGACGGTGCCCGTGTCGTTTCGTCAGTGGTGAAAGATGTCGTTCAATACGCTCTGGCTGACAGCGGCGTGCTCAATTCTCAGCGTGTCAATCGAGGCCTTTTATTGGCCGATGATTTGGTCGGTGTGAGAGTCACAGGTCACCTCAAACCTGGTCAGGCACAAGGCACCACCGACATCGTGATAGTCACCCAACCCGAGCCTGCAGCGCTGTATGAGGTGACGCTCGACAACACCAACGCCCGGTCCGTAGGGTCTGAACGGCTAATGGCATCTGCCAAATGGCAAAGCCCTGCCGGTTTTGGTGAAAGCTACAGCGCCCAGGGCCTCAAAAGTCAAGGTACTGACTATGTCCGCCTTGTGGCGGATACGCCATTGGGCCACAGTGGTTTGAAGGGCAACATCACCATCAGCAGCATGGACTACAAAGTGGTCAACTCCGACAGCACGGGCGTTACGCCGGATATTCGCGGTAGTGCTCAAACATTGAGTATCGATTTGCTTTACCCATGGGTGCGTTCGCGATCGCAAAATCTGTACGTCAGCAGCGGCTTGGACCAACGCACATACAAGAGTCGTCAAAATGGCGCGAGCGAAGCCGATTATCAAGTGGACGCTTGGCAAATGGGTGTCAGTGGCAACCACACCGATGCCCTCTTGGGTGGCGGTGCCAACACTTACAGCGTGAGCTTGCACTCAGGTAGCGTCTACAAACGAGATGTCAACTCATTCAATGATGCAGAAGTTTTGGGTCATTACAGCAAGTGGCGCTGGGCTTTTTCGAGGGAGCAATCGGTTCAGAAAAACCTGATCTGGTTTATTGGCCTGCAAGGCCAAAACACGGGCAGCAAACCGCTGGACTCTTCAGAAAACTTCAGCTTGGGTGGACCTGCCGGTGTGCGGGCTTATCCGGTGGGTGAGGGGACTGGACCGCAAGGTTTACTCCTCAGTATGGAAGCCCGCTGGTTCGTGTCGCCCGAGTGGCTGGTTACGCCATTTGTTGATTACGGCCACGTTGAAAAACGTGCCGACGCCGCGCTACCCAGCTACAACCTCAAGGGCGCAGGCGTGAGCTTGACTTGGATAGGCGCAGAGGGTTGGCTGGCCAAAGTCACCTATGCCCAGCGCATCGGCAACAACCCAAACCCACTAAATGTGGACAAAGACCAAGACGGTTCTTTACACAAAGACCGTGTTTGGTTAAGTCTCACGCACGCCTTTTAAAACACTTGCCGTTGGTGAACCAGTCATGAATTCAATTTGTAAAGTCATCTGGAGTCCAGTGCATCAGCAGTTGGTGGTGGTGTCTGAGATGGTCAAATCGGGAGGAAAAACCCATAGCAGCACAAGCTGTAGCGGCCAAAACCCGGAGTTCTGCCCTAAGGCATTGTGTTGGGCATTGGCCCTAGGGCTGGGATTGGGCGTTTCGGGCTTGCAGGCCCAAAGCGTGGCTACCACAGCGTTGCCCATGGGTGGCAGTGTGGTCGCTGGAGCCGCCAGCATCAGCCAAAGCGGTGTCAACATGGTCATTGACCAAAGCAGCCAGCGTGCGGTCATCAACTGGCAGAGCTTTAACGTGGGTCAAGACGCCCGCGTGCACTTCAACAACGCAGGCGGGGCGACTCTCAACCGAGTCACAGGCTCTGAGGCCAGCACCATCTTAGGCCGCATCACTGCGCCAGGCCAGGTGTTGATCAGCAACGGCAACGGCGTCTTTTTTGGCCGAGGTGCCACGGTTGACGTGGGCAGCCTGGTGGCCACCACACACAGCATCAGCGACGCCGCCTTCATGGCCGGTGGCAACCTGCGCTTTGAGCGCAACGGCAGCACAGCCAGTGTTGTCAACGAGGGCGAACTCTCGGCCAGTTTGCAAGGCTATGTGGCCCTGCTGGCGCCCGAGGTGCGCAACAGCGGCGTGATCGTGGCCAGCAAAGGCACCGTGGCACTGGCCGCCGGTGAAGTCATCACCTTGCAGCTCAACGCCCAAGACCAACTGCAAGGCGTGGTGGTCGATGCAGGGGACTGGAAAGCCTTGGTGGACAACCGCCATGTGGTCGAGGCCGAAGGCGGCTTGGTGATTCTCTCGGCCCGCGCGCTGCAGAGCGTTCAAGGCGGTGTGGTGCGCCACAGCGGCAGCATCAGCGCCAGCAGCCTCAACGCAGTGGGCGGGCGCATCTTGCTCACGGGCGACGACATCACCCTGGCCGCAGGCAGCAGCACCACCGCCACGGGTGCCAGCGGCGGTGGCCAAGTGCTGGTGGGTGGCGACTGGCAAGGCGGCGCTAACGCCGAGCGGCGTGTGTTTGCAGACCCTAACGCATTACATCAAGCCAGCAAAGTGAGCATGGCCGCGGGCGCAAGTATTGACGCCAGTGCCGCAGCCAATGGCCAGGGGGGCACCGTTGTGCTGTGGAGTGATGTGCACAATGCCAACTCGGTGACGCACGCTGCCGGCAGCATTTTTGCCAAAGGCGCGGGCTCAGGCGGTGGTGGGCAGGTTGAAACATCGGGGCACCTGCTTGAGACGCCAGAAAGCGTCCGTGTCGACACCACCGAGGCACAAGGCCGAGCAGGCGTTTGGTTGCTGGACCCCTACAAATACACCATTGCGGCGGCAGGTGGGCAATTCACTGGCGCACAACTGACCACACTGCTGAATTCCAGCAACATCGAAATTTCAACAGCCGTTTCAAGCTCAGCAGGCGCTGCGGGTACTAGTTCTAGCCCTAGCGCCTATGGCAGAATTTATGTTAACGATTTTTTTACTGTGCCCTTTGGTACAACATTAACCCTGAAAGCAGATGAATTCACCAGCACGATCAGTACCTCCTCAAGCCCTGGTGGTATCGGTATCAACAATCAGGGAACCTTGATCCTTGATCAATTTCTAACCACTTCGATGGGCGATAAACCGTTTTGGGTGCCCATATCCAATACCGGCAACATCACATTCAAAGGCAACACGACCTCGAATAACGAAGGCACAGGCGCCATGGAAATGAAACGCTATTTGAGTCCAAGCAGTGGCTCAATTACGGTTTCGTCCGGAATTTTGAGAATCGGAAGCGATTTGGTCCTGAATGGAAAGCTTACCTTAGGCGAGTCTGGTTCACTTTTTACGTCTAAATTTTTGATTACTGGCGCATTGGCAACAAATGGCGGCATAGATTTTTACAAATCTGCAGAAATGGAAGTGACGGCAGACAGTGTCTTGGGCGGTCAAATAGCCAACCCTTCGAATGCTGCCAACATCGCCTTGACTATTTATGCCACTTCCAACAATATTATTCAATTGAATGCAAGCTACAGCAATCCTGTTTCATTCAATCTTGGGTCGGCAGGCTCAACAATTAAGATATTGAATAATGATCCACTGGGTAATTTAACCAATAAGTTGGGGGGCACTTATTTTGTTGATATCTCTGGTACATCAAGAACGCTGAGTAGTAAATTTAGTGGTGTGGCTGGTGATCTTAGGTTCACATCTGGAAAAACCTTGATTCTTACAAACACCACCAATACTTTCGCAGGCACAGCAAATGTGCCCGATAACAGCACGCTTCAAGTTGGTGCAGGGTCAACAGGCGTCTACACGGGTAAAGTCAATTTGGTGGGAGCTAACAGCATTTACAGCGTCAACTCGTCCTCAAATTTTACGACAAGCACTATCTCCGGCCTAGGTCAAGTGATTAAATACGGCACTGGCACTTTGACACTGAATGGAAATAATACATATTCTGGTGCAACCACAATCAATTCTGGGAATATAACTGCTGCCCATGCCAATGCTTTTGGCGGCAATGCCGTAGGGACCACTATATTGGGTGGGTTTTTGGGCTTATCGGGTTCAATTACTCTTGCGGAATCATTGAATTTTAATTCAAATGATACTTACCTCACCAATATCGATGGTATAAATTATTACTCTGGATCATTGACTGTAAACAGCACAAACCTAAATTTGGATGGCTTATCAGGACAAATGCATATAAATAGTTCTTTAACAGGAAACTTTGGGTTAACAAAGTTCGGTACTTATACAGTATTTCTAAATGGGGATAATGCATTTACGGGTGCCGTCGCGATCAATGGCGGATTACTGGTAGCAGCTCACAACAATGCTTTAGGTAGCGCTGTAAGTGGGACAACTGTCAATAGTGCAGCGGCTTTGGGTTTACAAGGTGGCATCACTTTGATAGAGCCTCTTACCTTCAATAACTCAGCGTTTACTTGGGGAGGTTCATTGGTTAACAGGTCAGGTAACAATAGTTTGTCGGCCTCTATCACCATGACGGCAAACGGGCAATTGAGTTCAACAACGGGAACTTTGACTGTTGATGGCCCCATATCGGGTGCTTTCAATATTGACAAATTTGGGCTTGGCACTGTTGTTTTGGCCGGAAACAACACTTACTCTGGTTTGACCACCGTGACTCAGGGGACACTGGTCGCAGCGCACAGCAGTGCATTAGGAAGTGCGGCCAACGGCACCTCGGTGTCTTCTGGTGCTACGTTGGCGCTGCAGGGAGATATCAGCATCGCTGAACCCTTGGTGCTCAATGGCACAGGGGTAGTTGAAAGCACTGTTGCAAAAGGTGCATTGCGCAATTTGTCTGGGAACAACACAGTGACAGGTGCCATCACATTGAACAGTGACAGCCGCATCAACAGTGACGCAGGCACGCTGACCATAGATGTGGGCACGGGTAATGCCATCACTGGGGTCAATAAAAACATTGCGTTCGGTGGTGCCGGCAACATTACCGTTGTTGATGCCATATCTCTTGGCTCAGGGACACAGTCGATTGACAGCACGGGTACGGTGACGCTGCCCGCAGCTACATTGACACCGACACAAATCGGATTGTTGACGACAGCAGATGTAGCAGCCTTGTCGCCCCAACAAATTGCAGCTTTCGACAATGATCAGATGGCCGCATTCACCGCAACGCAAATCACAGGCTTGTCGACCAGTCAACAAGCTGCTTTTTTGGCGAACTTGAATGCCAGCCAGTTGGCTGGCATGAGTAACACCGCGTTGGCAGCGATCGACCCGGTCAAACTGGCGTCCTTGGCTACGGGCATGCTGGGGTCACTGAGCCCCACCAAGATGGGGCAGTTGACAGTCGCGCAATTAATACAATTGAGTGCATCAGGCCTATGGA